>OCOJ01008196.1_pt3 | contig 61874 bp, 65 predicted proteins | sample 1539251 | NCBI WGS metagenome assembly OCOJ01 (sample SAMN01911457, study PRJEB22624) | soil metagenome | biome: Soil | place: Malaysia | collected 2012-04-30 | depth RA_metagenome m
GGGATGTGAGACCAGGTCAGCCATCTCAATGCAGAAGGAAGAAGTCAGATTGCAGAAGTAAAACCAATCCGGGTTTACTTCTGCATTCTTACCTCTACCTTCTGACCTTTCTTCACTGCGTTTCCTTCCTCTTGTAGTCCTCGAGAATCCGGTCCATTTTCTCTGGAGTCAGGTTCTCGTGATAGTCGTAATTCACTTGCGCCGCCGCAGCCCAGCTGCAGGCTCCGATGCACTCGACTTCTTCCAGCGTAAACAGGCCATCGGGCGTGGTTTGTTTGTGACCGACGCCGAGCTTCTTCTTGCAGTGATCCAGAATCTTTTCGCCGCCGCGCACCAGGCAACTGATGTTGGTGCACACCTGTACGTTGTACTTTCCCCGCGGCTTGGTGGTCAGCATCGAGTAATAGCTGATGACGTTGCGCACTTCCAGTTNCGGTCAGGTCGAGGCGTTGGGCGATCTCCGCGACGACTTCGTCTGATAGAAAGCCCACTTCGTCCTGCGCATAGAGCAACGTCGGCACCAGCACCGACCGTCGCGTCGGATAGTGCGTCACCATCTCGGCGAAACGAGTCTCGAACTCCTCAGAAAAACGCATTTGTAATTTTGTAATCGGGTATTTGTAAACTAAAGACAACTACCCGCGCTTCCTTGCAGTCCTTTGCGACGCCGTGAACAACTTGCTCAATTCAGTCGCTTCCTGCCGCAAGTCTTTCAATCGACCTGCAGGGACAATGTCGCAATCGGAAAGCATTTCAAGCCAGAAGCAGCTCTCGTCCGCTTCTTCGACAACCAAGCCAATCTTGGCAATCCACTCGGCTCACGACCGGCCACGGCAAGCCGCCCTATAGTTTGCAGCTACGGCTGTTCCGCAGCGCAATAGCTGCTTTCCTAAAACCTACGCGTCCGCTGAAAACGGCAACGATTTGTACAAACGTACGATCCGAACAGCGAACTGCTTCGTTCGAACCCGCAATTCCTCGGGGCCCATACTCATAACTCGCCCCCGACGCCTTAAATCACAAATTACCCGATTACAAATTACAAATCCCTATCGGTCGATCTCCCCCAGCACAATATCGATCGAACCAATCGCAGCCACCACGTCCGCAATCAGCCGTCCCTCGCACATTTTCGCCAGCGTCTGCAGATTGGCCAGGCAAGCCGCCCGCATATGCACCCGATAAGGTTTGGCGGTGCCATCGCTCACGATGTAGTAGCCCATTTCGCCGCGCGGCGATTCGACCGCCTGATACACTTCGCCCGCCGGAACCGCAAACCCCTCGGTGATGATTTTGAAGTGATAGATGAGCGCTTCCATCTGCGTCTTCATCTTCTCGCGATCCGGCAAGACCACGTGCGGAGCGTCCGCCTTAATCGGCCCTTCCGGCATTCCGTCGAGAGCCTGCTTCACGATTTCATTGGACTCGCGCAATTCCTGCACGCGGCACAAATACCGCGCATAGACATCACCTTCCTGCGCCACGGGCACCTTGAACTTGAAGTTTTCGTAGCCCGAGTACGGCATGTCACGCCGCAAGTCGATATCCACGCCACTGCCGCGTAGCGTGGGGCCGCTCGCGCCAAGCGCAACGGCATCTTCCGCACTAAGCTTCGCCACGCCCTTGGTCCGCATCTTCCAAATCGGATTGCCCGTGAGCAAGTTCTCGTATTCATCTACCTTTTCCGGGAAAATCTTCGCGAATTCGCGGGTGCGATCGAAAAATCCGAGCGGCGGCTCCAGCGCAATTCCACCCACGCGGAAATAGGACGTCATCATGCGCTGCCCACTGACCATCTCAAAGAGCCGCAAGATTTCTTCCCGCTCGCGAAAGCAGTAGAGGAAGACCGTCATAGCGCCGATGTCCAGCGCATGCGTGCCCAGCCACACCAGGTGCGAGTTGATGCGCGTCAGTTCGTTCAGCAAAACCCGGAGCCACTGCGCCTTCGGCGGAATCTCCAGCCCGAGCAGCTTCTCGACCGCCAGGACGTAGCACAGATTGTTGGTCATGGGGCAGAGATAATCGATGCGGTCCGTCAGCGGCACCACCTGTTGGTAAAATTTCGCTTCACAGGTTTTCTCGATCCCGGTGTGCAGGTAGCCGATGTCCGGCATGATGCGCACCACGTTTTCGCCGTCGATCTCAAGCAAAACGCGCAGCACGCCATGCGTAGAGGGATGCTGCGGCCCCATGTTCAGGATCATGGTGCGATCCTGCGCGGGTTCGAGCACTGCCGTGGGCGTCAGGTGGGCCATCTTTATTATTCTCGTTGGAGCTAGCGATAGCCCTCCACTGGGTAGTCCTTGCGCAGGGGATGGCCCTCCCAATCCTCCGGCATCAGAATGCGCCGCAAATAAGGATGTCCCGGGAAGCGAATCCCGAACAGATCGAAGACTTCGCGCTCGAAAAAATTAGCTCCGGGCCATACCGCGGTCACCGACTCCACCGCCAGATTCGCGCTGTGCAGCCGGACTTTCAGCCGCACCCGCTCTTTCTTCGAAATGGAAAGAAGATGATAGACGACCTCAAAGCGAGGCTCGGCCGGATACCAGTCGACGCAGGTAATGTCGGAAAGGAAATTAAAGGCGCACTCGGCATCATCCCGGAGCAAGGCGCACGCCTCGCAAATGGCCGTCCGATCCAAGTAGATCGTCATTTCGTCGCGGTCAAACTTCACGCTCTCGACTGCCGCAGCGTTCCACTGCAGCAGCCGTGCTACCGCGGGATGTCCCTTAAGTTGTTCGAGGTCCGTGATAGCGGGAGCCAGCGGCATCAGACCTCCTCCCGCCCGCGCGACTTCAGCCCCCAGTCGAGAACGCCCTTTTTCCAGACGTAGAAAAACCCAACCATGAAGACGCCGAGATACACCAGCATCTCCCACAACCCGAAATGTCCGAGCCTGCGCAGAATGACCGCCCAGGGGTAGATAAACACAGCCTCAACATCGAACAGAATGAACAGCATCGCCACCAGGTAGAATTTCACCGCGAAGCGCTGGCGCGAGTCGCCCACCGGAGTCATGCCGCATTCATAGGGAGAGAGTTTGGCGCGCGTGGGTTTGCGCTGCCCGATAATCCAGGAGAGCACGATGATCGCAACTGCAATGCCGCCCGCCAGCAGAATATGAATCAAGAAGGGCAGGTAGCGAGCGAAATAATTGTCTGGCATACGAGTAGCTATATATAATTCGACGCCAAGCGGAGCAAACCTTTTAGATTATGGGCTGCCCGCTGGAGTGTCAAGCGAGCGAAGACTGCAATTTGTAATTGTGAAATCGGGTAATTTTGTAATTTGAAAACCGAGGCGTTGCCAGCTCAACTGTGACCCTCAAATTTTCCAATTACAAAATTACCCAACTACTCAATCTCCATGATTTTCGGCTTTAACACCGACGTCAAACACGGCGACACCATCTACCACGTGCAGAGCGAGGCGCGCGAGAGCGAGCTGCTGTTGCAGACGCAGGTCTTCGTGCGCGGACGCTGCATCGGCAAAAGAGCCACTTCCTACGCCGGCGCACCCGGAGAGCCCCCATCCGGCGACATGCAAAAAGAGCAGCGCCTGCGCGAGCAGCATCGCCTGGTGCTCGACGCGATCCGCGAAGGCAAGCTCGAGAGCGTTTTCGACCGTCCCGAACCCGAAGTTCTTTCCGCGATTAAGGAGCTCGAGGTGCAATGGCTCAACGCCGAGTCGGTGCACTCCGATCGCAGCCTGACCCTGCAGCTCCGCGTCACCGAAGCCGGCGCACCCGCGACCGGCGCTCGCCTGACGTTTCGTTTTGCCCGGCCCGATGCTGCTCCTTTCTATACTCAGGCCGTCGCCGATTCCAGCGGCGTCGCTGAAATCAAGTTCGACGTCGACGAATCTGCCCTCCCCGACTCGTCGGTGCTCGTCCAGGCCAACTACCAGAATCGCACCGTCACGCGAAAGTTCGCGCTGCGCAAAGCGGAGTGAAGAGGAGTTGAATCCTTCAGCTCTGTCATCCTGAGCGAAGTTTGGTTCGCGTAGCGAACCACAACCCAGTCGAAGAGCCTGCCCTGAGCGGAGTCGAAGGGATCCCATGCCCGCATGCCGCAACACCAACGCGTCAGGGAATTCTCTTTTTGCTTGCGCCGCAGGTCAGAGCAGCCTCTCCGATACTCGTGAGAAAATAGCGATACATCGGCCCCGGCGAAATGAAACTCCACATCAACGGCGAGGCGCGAGATTTCCCCGATGCGCCGGTCCCATTCCCTTTGCCGGCGCTGATCGAGCTTCTCGGCACGAAATCGGACCGCGTGGCCGTCGAACTAAATCGTGAAATTGTCCCTCGCGATCGCTGGGCCGAGACCGTGCTATCCGAAGGCGATCGCCTCGAAATCGTCCACTTCGTGGGCGGCGGCTAGCCCCCGCGCAACGCGCGCCCGATCGCCGGTCCGTGGAACTCTCTTAGTTAACCCCGCCTGCCTCGATTCTTCCCTTGACTCCCTCCAGCTCGTGCCTACAATGTTTGAAGCATTTTGCCCAGTTCTTGTTTTAAACAGGATGGCGCGAAACTGTGCTCGACCGCTTCACATCGCGGGACGTAATTGCCATGACCGGCATCACTCCCCGTCAGCTGCAGTGGTGGGACGAGCGCGGTGTCGTCAGGCCTGCCCGGGAAGGCCATCGACGCATCTATTCCCTTCATCAACTTACCGAAGTCGCTGTGATCTGCGAATTGCGCCGCAAGGGATTCTCCCTGCAAAGCGTACGCAAGGTCCTGCGTTTTCTTGAGCGTGAACTCGGCAAAGGGCTGGCCGAGATCGTGAGCCGAAACTCTGAGTATCACCTGCTCACCGACGGCACTCATCTTTATCTGGAAACATCGGCGCGCCAGATCGTCGACATTCTGAAGAACTCCAGCCAGCCGATTCTTGGCATCTGTCTGAGCGACGCGGTGCGGCAGGTGCGGGCCGAGGTCGTCTCCCGCAAGGCGAATACTTCGGTAACTTCGCCCAGGGTTCACCGGCGTGCTAGAAAGGCTTCGTAGCGGGTTTTGGAGAGTCGTGACGCGTGGGTTCAACGGGGGAAAGCGCCATGGTGGGTGAACTGGACATCCTGAGTGAGTGGATCCCGGAGCAGATGCAGCCGGGCACCGTCTTTGTCCTGGAAAACGCCGGCCAGATCGGCGACAAAGAAGATCCCTACTGGGCCGTTCTTTCCTGTCCCTCCTGCGGCATGCTGGGCCTGATCACGCGCAAACAGATCAACGGCCTGCTTCCCGTCATTTGCGGCTCCGAGCAGTGCTCGGCGCAGTTCTTCATTCGCGACGCCGAAGTGGTCGTACGCAAACCGTTCTAGCGTGGCGCGGGCGCCCCCGCCCGCGAGCAGCCGCCTTCAAAAAACCGAATCAATCCGGCTGTGTCACCAACTCCGCGAATTTTGCCAGATCGATATTTCCCCCACTCACCACGCAAACAATTTTTCCCGCGCCGCATTTTCCGCTCAGGCCTGCCGCCACGGCGCAAGCTCCCGCTCCTTCGCTGATGACGTGATTTCGCTCGGCCGCAATCCGCATAGCCCGCCGGACTTCCTCCAGCGTGCAAACCACCGAGCCGGCCAGCAGATGGTGGGCCAGCTCCCACATGCGGGGAAACACCGACTTGCCTCCGCACCCATCGACCCAGCTGGCCGTCCAGTCGGGAAACTTCTGTGGTGAACCCTTCCCCAATGACCACGCCAGCGGAGCGGCGGTCTCCGGCTCGGCGGCAAACACTTTCACCTTCCGCCCGGATTCTTTTATCGCCGCCGCAATGCCGCACGACAAGCCTCCACCCCCGAATGCCGCCACCACGGCATCGACATCCGGCAAATCTTCCAGGATCTCGACTCCAACCGAGGCGTTGCCGGCGATGAATTCATCATCTTCAAACGGATGCACGAACGTCCCGCTCATCGCCGGATGCGCCCGGTCCGCCAGCGCCTTCCAGCATTGATCGTACGAAGCCTTCACAATTTCTCCGCCCAGCCGCCGCACCGCATCCAGCTTGGTCTCTGGCGCAGTCTCGATCACAAGCACCTGGCAGCTCACGCCCGCCTTGCGCGCCGCCAGCGCCACGCCCTGGGCGGCGTTGCCCGCGCTGACGGTCCAAACTCCCCGCCGCCGCTGCTCTTCCGGCAACAACCGAACCGCGTTGTACGCGCCCCGAATCTTGAATGACCCGATGGGCTGCAAACACTCGAGTTTGAGATAAATCTCGGCTGGCCCGTCATAATTCAGCCGGACCAGAGGCGTGCGTATGGCCGCTTCGTAAACATACTTGCGAGCCTCGTCGATCATTCCTCGCGGAATGTTGCGCTGGCGCCCGATTTCGACCGAAGATTCGCTGGCCATAACCAGAGTCTCTTTAAATATGTGTCGAGGGAACCCCTGACTAAGACGCGACCCCCTCACCTTGAAAGGGAAAACTCTGCACGCCTGTCCTTCTGAGCGCCGCCGCGAGCGAATGCGAGCGTAAGTCGAAGAATCCCTACCCCGAGTACCACACGATATTGCCGCAGCTTTGTCATCCTGAGCGAAGTTGTGGTTCGCCAAGCGAACCACAAAGCAGTCGAAGAGCCTGCCCTGAGCGGAGTCGAAGGGACCCCATGCCCGCATGCGCTAAGACAGGCGCGGCAGGGAATTCTCGTTTCGTTCCCGGCATTTCGCCGGCAAGCGATTCAGACATTCCCTACCTCACTGTCACTACTGTCCTTCTGAGCGCCGCCGCGAGCGAACGCGAGCGCAAGTCGAAGAATCCCTGCAGCGCCCGCACTGCTAGCATTGACGGATTCCCCCCAATCCGAATCCGCTCAACCCTTCCGGCGATGCACCTCGCTCAACTCCACCGGAACCTGCTCCACGATCTCAATGCCAAATCCCTCCAGGGCGGCCACGCGCTTGGGACGGTTCGTCAGCAGCCGAATTCTCCGCAAATCCAGGTCCGACAGAATCTGCGCTCCAATGCCGATCTCCCGCTGCGTCTGCTTCTCATAGAGAGACGTCAGCTTCTGCCCGCGATGGAAGCTCAGAGCATTGCGCTCGCCTACCCGCTCGACCGAGAAACCCTTCGACGTCTGATGCAGATAAATCAGCGCGCCGCGGCCCTCCTGCGAGATCCGGCGCAATGCCCCTTCCAGCGTGGCGTGGCATTCGCACCCAGTCGAGCCGAACACGTCTCCCATCAGGCAATGCGCGTGCATGCGCACCAGTACCGGAGTCTCACAATGTTCGATATCCCCGCGAGGCATTTCTCCTTTTACCAAGGCCACATGCGACTCGCCGCCGTCGACCTCGCTTTCATACGCAATCAGGCGGAATTCGCCGAAATGCGTATTGATCAGCGCCTCTCCCACGCGATGCACGTAGCGTTCGTGCTGCATGCGGTAGCGGATCAGCTCGGCCACCGTGAGCATCTTCAGTTTGTGCTCGCGGCAAAAGTCAATCAGGTCCGGGACGCGGGCCATGCTGCCGTCGTCCTTCATGATTTCGCAGATGATCCCGGCCGGGATCATGCCTGCAAGCCGCGCCAGATCGACCGAAGCCTCGGTTTGACCGGCCCGCACCAGCACTCCGCCCTTGCGCGCGCGCAGAGGGAAGACATGCCCCGGCCGCGCCAGATCAGACGGCTTCGTCGCCGGATCAATCGCCACCTGAATGGTGCGTGCCCGGTCATATGCCGAGATACCAGTCGTCACGCCCAGGCGCGCGTCGATGGCTTCACAGAAGGCCGTACCATATTGCGAGGTGTTTTCCGCGGTCATGGGACCGATGCGCAGATGTTCCAGCCGCTCTTCCGTCATGGCCAGGCAAACCAGCCCGCGCCCGTGCTTCGCCATGAAGTTGATCGCTTCCGGAGTCACTTTCTCGGCGGCAAGCGTCAGATCGCCTTCGTTCTCGCGGTCTTCGTCGTCAACCACGACGATCATCCGCCCCGCGCGGATTTCCTCGATCGCATCGGGAACGTCGGTAAAAGGTAGCTGGGGGCTCATATTGAGCCGATTGTAGCAAAGCGGGAAACGCACCGTCGGCGATCCAACAGGCTGCGGAGAAAAGAATCGGGTGAAAGATCGGGAAGGGCACGCGCCGAACGCGTACCGTAAGTCCGATGTCATTCCGAATCGCCGCGCAGCGGCGGTGAGGAACCTGCTTTACTCCTCGACAGTCCCCGCCCCATAATTTCCCCGGGATGGTGGGACCGACACCGATTAGGCCTTGTGCTCCACGCTTGCCCTGAGCGGAGTCGAAGGGTCTCGCCGCTTTTGCGAGAAGACAGTGTGTGGTGAAAGGGATGACGTCTCAAATCGTTCCGCGGAACGCGTTTGGTGACACGGGATGTCATTCCGAACCGGCGCGTAGCGGCGGTGAGGAAGCTGCTTTGTTCCCGGATGCGAGGTAGACCTCTATTCACCCCACCAGTTCCCGCTCCGCCCCCCGGAACAGCGCCCGCAACGCCCGGATCACCCAGCGGACCAGCACCACTACGGCCGCCACAAAAGCGAGCGCAATTGCTCCTGCGACGTAAGGATGCCGCGTCGCCAGCCAGGTCAGTCCGACGGCCAGGGCGTCTTCGCCTAAACTGAGCGCGATATTTGAAACCGGCTCCGGAGATGGAGTCACCGCCGCCCGCGCCGCCATCTTGCCGCCATGCGCCGCGAAGGCCACGGCCGCTCCCAGCAAGGTGGCCAGAAGTTGCTCTCCGGGTGAGAGCTGCCGCGTGGCCTCGTAAGCCAGCAAGCCTGCCACCGGCACACGCACAAACGTATGCAGCGCATTCCAGATCAGATCAAACGCCGGAACTTTGTCGGCGAAAAATTCGACCACAAACAGCGCGCCGCTGGCGGCGATCACTGGCCAGGTTGCGAGCAGTTGCAATCCCGGCGGAAGAGGAAGATGCCCAAAACGCGCCAGCGACCCTAAAACCGCCACGGTCGCATAGACGTTCAAGCCGGCCGCAAAGCCAACCGCGGCCAGCACGGCGAACAACTCGCTGGGCGGAATCTTGAGCACATCCGGCATTGGAAAGCGACCGCGGGTCTTTGGTCTTAGGCCCAGGATTAGATTTCATCACATCGAGCCAAGCCTTGTCCTAAGTCTTTTTGTGAGCCCGGAGTTCCCCTAAGGCCCAAGACCTGACACCTAAGACCCAATACCCAATACCCAATACCCAATACCTGAGTACCTGAATCCACCCAGCGGACGACTCGGGAAAATACAAAGGGCCACTCCTGATGCACTAAGGGGCGACCCTTACAACCGTAGCTTTGCTCTTGCTTACAGTGTGGACTCGATCTCAAAACCCCAGGCTTCCAACAGAGGCTCCGGGATGTACTTCGAATTCTTGTTGCGCCGCGCCCACTCCCGCAGGCGAGTCGAGCGCAGATATTGATCGGGGGAGAGCTTGTACTCGCGCACAACCTGCTCAAACTCCGTGATGGTAGGGGTAATCGGGCCGATCGGCTCGGGCTTGCCCCAGTTGGGATTTCCGCGTCGCTTTGCCATGAAAAAATGCCTTTCCTACTTCAGGGGATGAACTCTGTTAGCGGTTTTCTCCATCTCGCTAACTATTTGATTCTCCGAATCAAGCACGGGATGCAGCCGAACCGAGGAGACCGATCACGGACCACACCACGAACCATCCGCTCGGACTCTAAAGCTAATCGGAGACTGGATATGTTACGGCAACTAAATAATGAAGTCAATGGCGTTTTCCCAATCGGAGGGGCATTGGGTTGAACGCAAGCTATTGCAAACAAACATGTTAACGTACTATTGCCGCACAACGAAGTGCGTTTCCCGGATTGATTCTGGGTTAAGTCATTGTCCCGTAAAGTCTTATCGATAGTCGGCGGCGCGGCGAATACGTAATTACGCTCGTAACATCCCGAGGGTGGCATGTGTTGACCGCTTTTGGGATGCGTCATAAAGTGCGAGAAGGGCAAGCTTGCGGTGTGGAAGGAGTCTTCGGAACGTCGTACCCCGCCCGATAAACCCATGGACCTGAAGGCGTTGGTGCTTTGCTCGGACGAGAAAATCGTAAGAGTGCTGCGCCGCACTCTAGGCGATCTCGAGATCTGCGTCGAACTGTGTACCGATGCAGAGGGGGCGCTGCGCAAGCTGACGCGCCAGCGCTACGAGGCGATTATCGTCGACAGCACCGGTCAAGGGGCGGCGGAGGTGCTGCGCAGCGCGCGCAGCGCTCCCTGCAACAAACAGGCGGTCGCGGTCGCGATTGTAGCTCAGGAGACGGCCTTGCGCTCCGTGTTTGAACTCNCGTGTTTGAACTCGGAGCTCACTTTGTGCTCTACAAGCCAGTTTCGACCGAGCGCGCCAAGTCCAGTTTCCGTGCGGCTCGCGCGTTGATGAAGCGGGAGCGGCGCCGTAACGTACGAGTCAACGTGCAAATACCTGTTGTGATTCGCAGCACGGAGGCGGGCGCCAACCGCAAAGTCACGACTGTTGACCTGAGCGAGGGAGGCATGGCGATCGCCCAGGCTCACCACGGACGCCGTCCGACCGGACGGTGCCAGGTGGCGTTCACGCTGCCCGGAACCGATGCCGTGCTGGAACTTCCCGCCGAGTTTGCCTGGGAGGGAACCGCGGCACAAGCGGGCTTGCGTTTCCTGGAGATCGCTCCAGAGCCCGCCCGGCAACTGCGCGAGTGGCTCAAGCAGAATTCGCCGGATACGGAACAGGATGATCCCCCGGTCCGCTGCCAGCTGACCGACCTCAGCATGGGCGGCTGCTATCTCGAGATTTCGTCGCCGTTCCCGGTCTCGACCCGAGTGACGCTCTCAATGCGCGCGGCCGGTGTCGAGATCGGCGCCGAAGGCATAGTCCGGGTTATGCATCCGGACAAGGGTATGGGTGTGCAGTTTACTCAGAATACGCCGGAACACCGCGAGGCCCTGGAAAAGTTTCTGGGCATGCTCAACCACGACCGGAACCTGCTGCCAGAGCTGTTGGTCGCGCCCGAGGGGCTGGAAGCCGAGGCGCAGGCCGATGCCAAGGACATTCCGGTCACCGATGATCCTTTACTGCAGCTTTTCCGCAGCGAGGCCAGTCGCACCGCCGAGGCTTTCCAGGAGGCGCTACGCCAGCAGCGCGCCACGCTGCCGCCAACCCGGGCATCGGCGGCCCACGCATCGGCGTGAGTACACTCGCCTCGGCTAATAGACCCACAAACCACAGAGGACACGAAGTCACACGGAGGCGCGAAGAGGCAGGGCCTCGATTGCGGCCCTCGTGGTGAATGAAGGCGTCGCTGGGAATGGTTTCCATCCGGGCATGATGGGCTAGGCTAGAATGAGGACAAGCCGGGATGGCGAAATTGGCAGACGCAGCGGACTTAAAATCCGCAGGGGCCAAAAGCCCTGTGGGGGTTCGATTCCCCCTCCCGGCACCANCATTGCTTCAGGTCCTTCGCCCTTTGTCGTCGCTTCGCTCGACATTCAGGCTCAGGATTTCGCCTGCGGGCTCAGACGCCCGCTAAACGGCTCGAGTTCGATTCCCCCCGGCACCAGTCCTCCCCTAGCCAGCCTTTTCCGGCGGATGATCGATTATGGCTTCGTTGGGTGCGTCCCAATAAATTTTCTTGCCGGACCAGTAGGATTCGGTGCACATCATGCAGGCGACGGAATGGGCGAATCCGTCGTGGACGGTGCAGTGCGGCTGCTGGCGCGAGCGCATGCACTCGAACCAGTTGGCCATGTGTTCGAGCGAGAGATCGTCGATGGCCATGGGAGGCATTTTCGTCTCGCCGGGAAGCTGAATGAGCTTGGAAGCGCGCTCGCGGTCGATGTCGGCGTTATCTTCGTGATTGCCTTTCTCCTGGATCAGTTCATAGCGCGGGCTGCCTTCGCCTCCGATGTTGATCAGGGTAGCCTTCTTGCCCATGTAGCGGGTGAAGCCGGGAGCATCGTTGCCGAAACTGGTGGAGTAGCTCACCAGAAATCCCTTGGGATATTCGAACAGGGCCTGGAAGGTGTCGGCATTCTCGCGTCCGTCGTGCCAGGCGAAAACGCCGCCGTGGGCCACGGCGGAGCGGGGGAAGCTATCGTTCATCATCCAGTGCACCAAGTCCATGCCGTGGCTCATCCATTGATCGGGAATGCCGCTGGAAAATTCCTTGTACAGACGAAACTCGAAATAAAGCTGAGGATCGAAGGGGCGGTAAGGCTTGGTGAGAAGCCATTTGCGCCAGTCGGTGTCGGCTTCGCGAATCTGTTTGACTTCGTGGCGTCCGCGCCAGCGCGGGCCGTGATAGTTCCACTCCACTTCGACCTTGCTCACGTCCCCGAGCACGCCGGTCTGTACGAGATCGTGAGCCGCGCGTGGATAGGGCTCACTGCGATGCTGCGTGCCGACCTGCACGATCTGCTTGCTGTGCACTGTGGCATCGCGAGCAGCTTTGGCCTCGGCGAGCACATTGCCCATGGGCTTTTCGACGTAGGCGTCTTTGCCGGATTCGACCACCATCTTCAGGATGGGGGAGTGGGAATGCTCGGGGGTGGAGATCAGGACTCCGTCCACGTCGTGGAGCGCGAGCAGGTCTTCGAGATATTGAAATGACCGCGGAGAGCGGCCGTAATACTTCGCGTTCTCCATGACGGCTTTTTCGCGATTCACCGTCCATAAATCGCAGGCGGCGGTCATCTCCACGTTGTGGCTCGACTTGAGGCGTCCAGCGATTAGGAGCAGATCACTGCCGCGGCTGCCGATGCCGATGTGGCCGAGCGAGATGCGGTCGTTTGCGCCGAGGATGCTGCTGTAGGAAAGCGCCGTGCTGGCCCAGGCCGCTCCGCCGGCGGCTACGGTCTGGCTGAGGAAGGTTCTGCGATCAATCTTTGGGGACTTCATGGGCTACTACTATAACCGCGAGGGAACTGGGCTGGCATCACGGCTGACGGCGGTAACCATTACCTGGTTACTTTCGTCTGCGGGAAACGGCATTGATGCCGCCCTGACTTTCGTAATTAGCAGTCGTAACAGAGGAAAACTAGACTTTGCAGCGGGGGTTCGACTCTCACATGACCAACAAAATCACACAGTCTCTGTTATTTCTGGCAGTGGGTGGTCTGCTGTTCGTCGGCGGAGCCGCTGCTCAAACACAAACCAGCAACACTTCGGGCGCCGGACCGGGCCAGGTGGACCCCGGGCATCCGCGGGTGAATCAAGTTAATCGGCGCGAAACCCGCCAGCAGGATCGCATCGCCAACGGTGTGAAGAACGGCCAGCTCACGCCGGGGCAGACCGCGCACCTGGAAAAGGGCGAGCAGCGCATCGAGAATCAGCAGAAGAAGGACATGGCTGCCCACAACGGCCATCTGACCAAGGGTGAACAGGCCAAGCTGAACAAAGAGCAAAACCACATGAGCAAGCGCATCTACAAGGACAAGCACGAGGCAAAGTAAGCCGCCGGATCGACTCCCGGATTCGTGAACGCACAGGTAGAAGAAAGAGCCGCAGTCACTGCGGCTTTTTTCTTTTGCTGGAGAGCCGCCCGATGACGTCTTGACGAGGGTTGCCGTGATAGGCTGTTCGTTCTGTGTGACGGACAAGGCTGCTGCGGGGCGGGGGCAACGGAGCGGTTCCCAAATAATGACGCGGTTCTAAATGGGGCGGGGAGAAGGGTGCCAGGCTGACGGCATGACCATCGACTGCGTAAAAGTGAAGCCCGGAATGGAAGTGGCCAGCCTGAGCGACGTAGGGCGCCAGCGCAAGAATAACGAAGACTCCGTTCTCTATTGGGAGCCGGAGGGCGACGAGGAGTTTCAGCGCAAAGGCCGTCTCGCTGTCATCGCCGACGGGATGGGAGGATACGAAGGCGGACAGGAAGCCAGCAGCTTGGCGGTGCAGACGGTGCGGGAGGTGTATGAGAAGGTCTGTGCGGACGATCCGCAGGCGGCGCTGCTGGCGTCGTTCGCCGAAGCTCACACGAGGATTCGGAGTTATGCTGCGGCGCATCAGGAACTGCACGCGATGGGAACGACCTGCACGGCGATCGCAGTCGTTGGTCTGCGGCTGTTTTTCGCACATGTGGGCGACAGCCGTCTCTATCTGATTCGCGGCGCGGACGTGTCACGCCTGACCCGCGATCACTCTTATGTCGGCCGACTGGTTGAGAGCGGAATTGTCCGCTCGGAGGACGCAGAGAGGCATCCGCAGCGTCATGTACTGACTGCGGCTCTGGGATCGGGCAGGGAAGTGGCCGCCGATATTCCGAAGGAGCCGCTAACTGTGGAACCCGGCGACGCTCTCGTGCTCTGCACCGACGGACTGTGGAGCCAGGTGAGCGAACAGGAAATCTCTCGCTTAGTGCAGAGGGGCAACGCGGCCGAGGCGTGTTCGGGCCTGGTCGAGCTGGCGCTGGAGCGTGGCGGTTCCGACAATATCACTGTGCAGGTGCTGCGGGTGTCGGAATGAAAGTCTGGTTCATCTAAGCTGCAACCAGGTGCACATCGGCAAGTAATCGCAGCTTCAGATCCTCGGCAAGCTGCTGAAAGTTCACAGTTCCAGTCCAGGGCAGAAATGGCAGGGCAGTTGCGGCCGGTAATGTCAAGAAAGTCTATCAATTCGATTGACTTTATGGCATAATCGCCCGGCTATGAAGATCTCGCAAAAAGGTCTCTACGCACTGCAGGCCATGATGATGCTGGCCCGCCGCTATCATCAGGGGGCAATCAAAATCCGCGAAGTGGCGTATGAAGAGGATCTGCCGGAGAAGTTTCTGGAACTGATCCTGCTGGAACTGAAAAACGCCCGCCTGGTAGAGAGCGTCCGTGGCGCCAAGGGCGGATATCAGTTGCGGCGCGACCCGGCTGAGATCCGGCTAAGTGAGATTATTCGGCTGATTGACGGACCGCTGGCGCCGTTCGGCGACGCCGAGCAGTTGCGCAGCCTGATCGACCGTGACCTGCCCCATCGCGCCCTGTACCAGGTGTTCCTGGATGTGCGGGACGCGGCGGCGAAGATTCTGGAAAACACCACGCTGGCCGACCTGATCGCCAGCCCGGGCTCGCGTTCCGCCAAAGGCAAGCGCCGGAAGAATCAGAAGAAGAAGGAGTCTGCCAGCGTCCTGCCCATGATCGTTGGGGGCAGCGCGCCTCGCTGAGTGTAGCCCACGATTGTGCGGTGATTGCTTGGGGAATATCCTTCAATGGCTAGTATGTCAATAGAGATAGAAGATAATAATCCTCTCTCAAGGAGAATCGAATGCTCAAGTTTTTCTCGGCCCTGGCAGTTTTGCTGTTTGTACACTCGCTCATGCATGCGCAAACCATGCCGGCTGCTGCTGACGAGTCTTATGCTGCCGTCCAGCCCGCTTCCAGCTCTGCTCAAAGTACGTCGGGCGTCTCGGTTCGCCGGGATGGCCTGTGGTTTTCAACCCACGATGGCGCGACGGAACTGCACGTGCACGGTTATGCGCAGGCGGATGACCGGATGTTCTCGGTGAACACGCACGGGGAAGAGCTCGACACATTTCTGTTTCGCCGCATCCGTCCGCTGTTTGAAGGCACACTGTTCAACACCGTGGACTTTCGCGTGATGCCGGACTTCGGCCAGAACAATCCGCAAATCCAGGAAGCGTTTTTGGAATTGAAGTCGCTCCCTTTCGCGAAGCTGCGAGTCGGAAAATTCAAGGAGCCGATTGGACTCGAAGTCCTGAGGCAAGACCGCGAACTTACTTTTGTGGAGCGATCGCTTGCTTCCGATCTGGTTCCGCTGCGATACATCGGAGCGCAGTTGTCGGGTTCTGTGCTCTCAGACTCGATTTCCTATGCGGGCGGCTACTTCGACGGATCGAGTGACGGATCGAACGGCGTGTTCACGCAATGGGCGCACGGCAATGAGGCCGCAGCCCGGTTGTTTCTCCGCCCGTTCGCGACCACGGGAGCAGCCGCGGTCCGCCAGTTCGGCGTCGGGCTGGCTGGATCGGCAGGAGATCAGCACGGGACCATCGCCGGCCTGAAGACGGCAGGTCAGACCACGTTCTTCAAGTACTCTTCAAGCGCGGCGGCAAATGGCCAGCATAACCGGCTCTCGCCGCAAGCCTACTACTATGCCGGGCCGTTCGGTCTCATGAGCGAGTACACCATTTCGTCACAGGAAGTGCTGAACAAGGGCATTACCGGTAGGTTGAGGAATGAGGCCTGGCAGGCAGCAGGATCGGTCATACTGACCGGAGAGAAGAACGGCTATAGCGGCATCCGCCCGCGCCAATCCTTTGAGCCGAACCGGAGCTTCCGTCACTTCGGAGCAGTGGAACTCGCGGTGCGCTACAGCCAAGTGCGAATCGGGGGCGAGGCATTTCCGCTGTTTGCCAACCGCGCCACGGCCGCCCAGCAAGCGAGGGAACAAGGGATTGGAGTGAACTGGTACTTGAACCGCGACATCAAGCTCACCACCGACTACGAGCATACGGGTTTCAAGATGGCGGCCGGCAATACCACTCCGCTGCACAGCGAAAATGTGCTGATGAGCCAGGTTCAACTCGCTTTTTGAGCACATGCGGGTGCTGACGAAAAATTGGCTGAATGCTGGGCAAGGTGAGCTGTTGCGGATGACTGCGGGAAACCACGACGTCGTCAAGGAATCGAAAGAAGAAAAGCAAAGCGCTGCCGACCCAAAGTCCAGAGGCGTTCATGGACCCTACGGCAGCGCTGCCTTTTGAATCGAAACTATTTAGAAAGTATAGGAACGCCGGTCCACCACTCCTAGTGCATAGTGGGGTACGGGGGCCACCGCTGGAGTCTCGATCCTATTCTTTGTCGGTATCGGATTGCTTCTCGGTGGGTGAATTCTTTTCCGGCCGCAACAGGGGAAATAGAATCACGTCGCGGATGGTGTGCGAGTCAGTAAGCAGCATGCACAGCCGATCGACTCCCAGACCCACGCCCCCGGTAGGAGGCATGCCGTAGGAGAGCGCGCGGATGTAGTCCTCGTCCATCTGGTGGGCTTCTTCGTCACCGCGTTCGCGCTCCTTCAGTTGGGCCTCAAAGCGCCGCCGCTGATCTTCCGGATCATTGAGCTCGCTGAATCCGTTGGCGATTTCCATCTGTCCGGCGAAGATTTCCCAGCGCTCGGTCCAATCCGGTTCGTCGGGCTTTTGCTTGGAAAGCGGCGAGACAGCGGTGGGGAACTCATAGATGATCGTGGGCTGCATGAGATGCTCTTCAGCCACGGCCTCGAAAAGGGCCGAGATCGTCTTGCCTGAAGGCTCATTCGGATCGTAAGGCATGTGCGAGTGCACGCGGTTGAAGCGCTCAACTAGTTTCTTCACGCCGTCATGCGAGGCGAAGTCGCTCATTTCCGGCTTGGCTCCGGCTGACTCCGGCCAGTAGTGAATGATTGCCTCGCGCATAGTCATGTGCCGCCAGTTCGCCCAGTCGATTTCCTGATCGCTCCACCTCACCCTGGTAGTTCCGTTCACGTCCTTAGCCGCTTGCATGATCAACTCCTGCGTGAGATCCATAACGCCCTGGTAATTGGTGTAGGCCTGATAAAACTCGAGCATGGTGAACTCGGGATTCCAGCGCCAGCCCAGCCCCTCGTTGCGAAAGTTGCGGTTGATTTCATAGACGCGATCGAAGCCGCCGACCACGAGGCGCTTCAGGTAAAGCTCGAGCGCGATGCGCAGGTAGAGATCCATGTCGAGCGTGTTGTGATGGGTCACAAAAGGCCGCGCCACGGCTCCTCCCGCGATGGGCTGCATCATCGGCGTCTCGACCTCGATGAATCCGTGCGCATCGAGAGTACGCCGCAGCGACTGGATCAGCTTGTTGCGCTTCAGGAAAACTTCGCCGACCTCGGGATTCATCACGAGATCGACATAGCGCTGGCGGTAGCGCAACTCGACGTCGGTCAGTCCGTGCCATTTTTCGGGCAGGGGCAGAAGATCTTTGCTGAGGAATGTGAGTTCGTCGGCGTGCACCGTCAGCTCGCCCGTGCGTGTGCGGAACAGGTAGCCGGTGACACCAATGTGGTCGCCGAGGTCGAACAGTTTGTACAGCTCGAAGCCTTTTTCTCCGACAGCGTCTTTCTTTACGTAGATCTGCAAGCGCTGTCCACCCTGTTGCAGGTGGGCGAATCCGGCCTTGCCCATCAGGCGAATCGCCATGATGCGGCCGGCGATCCGCACAGTGACCCGCGTCCTCTCCAGTTCCTCGCCGGTCTTCTGGAAGTAAGCCGCCAGGATCTGCGGAATCGTGTGCGTGAACTGATATTGGGCGGGGTACGCCGGTTGTCCCAGCGCTTCGATCCGCTTTATTTTTTCGCGGCGTAATTCGTAGATGTTGTCGTCCAGTGCCAAGAGTTGTCCTCTAGCTGGGAATCGCCACAACCGGTACTCAGGATGAATGTTGAGTGTTGAAAGGGATTATAAACAACCCGCTTCGCCGCGCGAGTTGCGCAGAGAAGCAGAGTGGACTTGCAGGCATGTACCATGGTACATTAGTACCATGGTTGATGACTCCAAACTCGAAGTCGAGCGCGTCCAGACCGGTGTGCGCATGGAAAAGCGCCTGCTCAAGGTGTTGAAGGCCTTTGCCGACTACCACGACTTGACGCTCGGCGACCTGCTCGAAGGCATCGTGCTGCACGCCTTTGACGGCAAGACACCGTTCAGTCCGGCTTCGCTCGAACGCATCCAGCAGTTGAAGAAATTTTATGAGCTCGATCTCGACTCCAGTGCCAGCCACCGGCTCAAGGAAATCAAGGCCAGGCCGGCCCGCAAGCGCACCACGGAGAAGTGACGGCAGATACCATGGCGGAATCACGCACACGAATCGCTTTCACCGGTCTGCAATGGACGTTAGGCATGGTGATCCTGATCGAAGCGGTGCTGTTTTTATCACCAGCTGCGGCTCATGACTTTTCCAGAATGCACCTGCCGAATGCAGTGCGCCTGCTGCTCGGGTGGACCGAGATCATCGGTTGCGTTCTGATGCTGGTTCCTCGCACTGCGATTCGTGGTGCCTGGGTCCTGTTCATTGTCTTCCTGTTCGCGATCGTCATCCACGTGCTGCATGGGACGTACAACGTCGGTCAGTTAGCCATTTACGCTGCGGCGGCCTGGGCAATCGCCGTGGGGAAATGATGCTTAGCTAGAAGATTTCCATTCGCGTATTTGAGGGAGGAAGAATTTATGAGGAGGAAGAATTCATGAGTCTATTCAACACAATCCTAGTGATCGGCGTGGCCGCCCTTGCAAACACTGCGCTCCCAGAGGCGACTGCACAGCAGGTCAGCCGTACGGGGAGCTTCGAGTTGCCTTGCAGCACCGACACGGCGTTCCCGCTTTTCAGTCCCGAAGGCGAGCGAGACTGGGTGAAGGGCTGGGACCCTCGGCCGGTGTTCCCCGACCGGATCGTGTTCAGCCGCGACACAGTCTTCAAGCAGGGGGAGGCTGAAGAGGAAGCGGTTTGGACGATTGTCGACGTGGACCCTCAAATTCACCGGGCGGAATATGTGCGTCTGGCTCCGGCCTCTCACACCGCGCACATCGTGGTGAGGGTCGAGCCTCTTGGGCCGGAGCGAAGCCGGGTGGTCGTGAGCTACACGGTTACGGCCTTCGGAGAACACGCGACGTCAATCCTGGACGCATTTTCCGAAAGTGCCTACGCTACGAAAATGCGGAGCTGGCAAGAGCAGATCAGCGCGTATCTTGAAAAGCACTCGAAGGATTCGCCGCTGCATTGAGGCGTTTCGCCGCATTCACCTCCCAACCAGCTCAAGGATTGGGTCCATGGGCTCGGCGATTGAGTAACCAGAGTTGTGTAGCTGAATATTGAAGTACCCAAAGGTTGTGTTGTCCCATCTTTCGGGCACGGGCACCCACTGGCTAATTAAGCCGACTACATAGATTTGATTTTCAAAGGCGCTGTGAATCGCTTCGAGAACGGGACCACCGCTGTTTCCCTGAAAGGTCATGCAGTCCAGCACAATCGTCTTATTTGCGTTGTTTACGCCCGCGATTATGCCCTTGCGCAGAAGCGGAACAGTGTAGTCGACTTGAGGTTGCTGAAACCCGATCGATGAGGGGTAACCGAGGACGTAGGCGTCGTTAGAGACCAGCACGTCATCCAGCTTCCGGGTCCCTGTGTCTACGTTTGCGGAGAGCAGCCCGGACGGCGCTAACTGGTCCAGATGTGCACCGGGCAACAGGCTGAGACTCCCGGGATGATCGGCAGCAGCAGCCGTTGCCGAACCAATCTGAATGAGGGCGACATCGTGTGTCGGGTGCCACTTAATCTTCCCAGCGCCGCGGAGTTGCTCCAAATCGAGGGTCAGTCTGTTCTGTTGCGCTTCCTTCGGGTTTCGTGAATATGAGGATAATTCAGCCTTTTTGCAGGGTACTGGCGTCAGGGGCCCGCCCAATTGCTGAAAGAGAAGGACATGTCGAGCCGTGGCGAGATAGAAGTCGGGACCGACCGTAAGGAATAGACCGGATGCTTTTTCACCGGGAAAGTTGTTGCCGCAGTCGGTCAGACTGATCAGGACCGGATAGCCCAGATTATCGTCGGGGATCGCCCTCTGAGTCATGGCTTGAGATTCTGGGCGGACGAGAAGACGCCGGATAGGAAGAATAGGGCAACTATTCTGTGCATTGAGACACCTCGCTGCTCAGATGATACGCGCTGGTCTGGAGTTTTGAGCCACTAGCGCCGTGTGGGCACGCCGCAATCCGATCCGGCCCGCGCCTCTTCGTCTTTCCGGACAAGGGCTGCGGTGCGTTGGCACAGCAAGAGCCTTGAAGAGGGTGCTTGTAGGGCTATACTATTGCAGAGTTTTCAAAGAAAGTTGCTGATCGCTCTATGCCGCAAAACTACGTTCCCATTTTCATCTTCGCTCTCATCGTCGGGACGCTGCTGCCGCTCACGCTCCTGCTGGCCAAGCTGGTGCGCCCGGAGAATCCCAGCAAGAGCAAGCTCATGCCCTACGAGTGCGGCATCGATCCGATCGACAGCGCGCGCGGACGCTACACCGTCCGCTTCTATATCATCGCCATTCTGTTCGTTGTGTTCGACGTGGAAACCATCTTCCTGTTCCCCTGGGCCGTGAAGTTCAAAGCCTTCGGCTTGTTCGGCCTGATCGAGATGCTGATCTTTCTCGCGATCCTGATCGTGGGCTACATCTGGGTCTGGAAGAAAGGCGCGCTGGAATGGGTGTGATTGGGCCGAGGTCCTCAACAGTGTCATCCCGAGCGAAGCACGATTGTTCGCGAAGCGAACGATCGTGCGCAGTCGAGGGACCTTGGGTTCTGCGGACGAGGGCATAAAGGTGTCCACTTCGCCGATTGCCGATGGCGCCCAGGCCTTCTCCGCCAGCCGCTGGACGCAGGGCAACTTCTTTTTCCCCACGAAGCTCATTGTTAGCCCCCAGCGCGTCAGCCGGGTGAAGTCCCGCTTGTTTGGAAGCAACGAAGAGAGCATTGCAATGTCGAAGATTGCGTCCGTGCACATTTCCACGGGGGTGTTCTGGTCGGAGATTATCATCGAGTCAACAGGCGGCAGCGATCCCATCACGAGCCACGGCCATCGGAAACGCGACGCGCAGCGCATCCGCGATCTGATCGAGACGTATCAGGCGCAGGCGCGTGCGTAGGGCGGAAATCGCCCGGTGCAGAAACGGAAAATTCACAAAATCCCTGGCGGCGCGCGCGTTGACACCATCTTCTCAAGCTGATAAAAGTTATGCTTCTCTTGAAACTCCGCAGGGCGGAGGTCTGCGCGTTCGCGATCCATGCCGGACGAAACCAAATCGCCTTCTTCACCGCCGCCGGAAGGAGAACCGAAGCCGGCGGCGGATCAGCCTGGTATGCCAAGCGGAGTGAAAGCTACTTCCGCTGGCTCGGTTCCCTCGGAAACAAAAACTGCTCCCGAGAAGGTGAGTGTGTCCGCAGTGCCTCCGGCGAAACCTGCTGGTGCAACGCCCGCCACTCCCGCCACTAAGCCTGCTGCACCCGCGGCGCCGGCGGCCAAGCCTGCCGCTCCCGCTGGGGGACATCCGGCGCCGCCGAAGCCAACCGGCCCCGTGCCCACTCCGTGGGATTCGCCCATGGTCGCGAAGTTCAAGCGTGAATATGGCTCGGGCATCGAACCGCTCACCCATCTCGGGCAGAACTACATGGTGGTCGATCGCTCGTTGATTCCAGAGCTTCTGCAGCGCCTCCGCGACGAAGAGAATTTCGACTATTGCGTCGATGTTACCGCCGTGCATTACCCGAAGCGCGAAAAGCAATTCGATGTGGTCTGGGTGCTGTATTCGTTTCCTCGCAATGAGCGGATCCGCGTCAAGACTCAGATTGCCGACAGCGAAAACCTACCCAGTTCGGTGCCGATCTGGCCGACCGCCAATTGGTTGGAACGCGAGGTCTTCGACATGTTCGGCATCAAGTTCGACGGGCATCCAGACCTGAAGCGGATTCTGTTGCCCGACGGGTGGAAGGGACATCCCCTGCGGAAGGATTACGGCATTCTGCAGCAGGACAACGAATGGGTGCAGATCAACCTGGGGATTGAGAGCGGGCAATGATTGCTGAATTGTCCACAACAGTTTTGCACTGTCATGCTGAGCGGCGCTTTTTGCCGCGATGGACCTATGCATTCGTTGACAGCATCGGTGCCCTCAACAAGATACACAGGTCCTTCGCTTCGCTCAGGATGACAAGCTTTGATACGGGCGAGAGCAGGGAAGTGAGGGGCAACGACTGACGACCGCATGACCGACCCCAACACACTCTCGCCGCCCTCTCTCGAAACACACGTTGCAGCGCGCGACGAGACGTTTCTTGATACGAACGAACTTGTCCTCAACATGGGGCCGCAGCACCCGGCCACCCATGGCGTGCTGCGCGTTATTCTGCGGCTTGATGGCGAAAAGGTACTCGGTCTCGAGTGCGTGATCGGCTATCTGCACCGTGGCGTCGAAAAAATTGGCGAGAACCGCACTTATGCGATGTTCAATCCCTACGTCGACCGCATGGATTATGTCGCCGCGGTTTCGAACGGTCTGGGATATTGCGAGGCGGTCGAGAAACTTCTAAGCGTGGAAGCGCCGCCCCGCGCGCAACACATTCGCGTGATTCTTACCGAGTTGAACCGCATCGCCAGCCATCAGCTCTGGCTGGGCACGCACGCGCTCGACATCGGCGCGATCACCCCTCTTTTTTACACCTTCCGCGACCGAGAAGAGATTCTCAAGATTTTCGAAAAGTATTGCGGCGCGCGGCTGACCACGCATGCGTTCCGTATTGGCGGCTTGCAATACGAGGCCTACGACGGATTCGAGAAAGACGTCAGGAATTTCGTCGCATTTGTGAAGCCGAAGATTGACGAATACGAAGAATTGCTGACCACCAACCGCATCTGGCTGGAGCGCACGAAGGGTGTCGGCGTCATCACTGGCAAAGATTGCATCGCGCTGGGCGTGACGGGTCCCGTGTTGCGAGCCAGCGGGGTGAAGTGGGACATCCGCAAAGCCCAGCCCTACGCGAACTACAAGAACTTCGATTTCGAAATCCCCACCGGCAAGAACGGCGACACGTATGACCGGTATCTGGTCCGGATGGTCGAGATGCGGCAGGCGCTGCGCATTATCGAGCAGGCGGTCGACGGACTCCCGGAAGGCCCAATCATGGCGAAAGTGCCCAAAGTCATGAAACCGCCCGTGGGCGAGGTCTATCACTCGATCGAAGCGCCCAAAGGCGAGCTGGGGTATTTCATCGTGAGTGATGGATCGACGCAGCCTTACCGCGTGCGCGTGCGTCCGCCGTCGTTTGTGAATCTGCAGGCACTGGATATGATGTGCCGCGGCCAGCTCGTCGCCGACGTGATCGCCGTGATTGGCACGCTGGACATCGTTCTCGGCGAGGTGGACCGCTGATGCACGAGTTGATGGAGTATATCCAGTCCTACCTCGGAAGTGACAAGACACCGGGCGCTGCCGGAAACGTCTTTTGGGCAACGGTGTACATTTTGCTCGTGTTTCTCGGCCTCTCCGTCGCCGTGATCGCAATGAACTGGCTGGAGCGCAAGATTCTGGCCCACATGCAGGTACGGCTCGGTCCCATGCGGGTTGGACCGCACGGCCTGCTGCAGCCCATCGCCGACGCGCTCAAGCTGCTGATCAAGGAAGACATCATGCCCGCCGAAGCGGACGCGCTGGTCTTCTGGATCGCCCCGCTGATCGTGACCCTCGCGGCGTTCACCGTGTTCGTCGTGGTGCCGTTTGGCCCGACTCACGCCATCACCGACATGAATATCGGAATCCTCTTCATGCTTGGTGTGTCGTCGCTGAGCGTGCTCGGCATCGTGATGGCGGGATGGGCCTCGAATTCGCACTATCCGCTGATCGGTGCGTTGCGTTCGAGTGCCCAGATGGTCTCATATGAAGTCGCGATGGGAATGGCCGTGGTTTCGGCGATTCTGATGACCAGCCTGGGTCAGGACGGGACGGGAACGCTTAGCATGATCGGAATTGTGCAGGCGCAGCAGGCGCAGGGCGTGTGGTTTGTCTTCAAATTCTTCCCGCTGGGACTGATCGCGTTCTTCATTTTTGCCGTCGCGATGGTGGCGGAGACGAACCGTGCCCCGTTCGATCTGCCCGAAGCCGAATCCGAACTGACCGCCGGCTTCCACACGGAGTACAGCGGCTTCCGCTGGTCGCTGTTCTTTCTGGCGGAATATTCGGCCATGATCGCGGTTTCTTCTATCGCGGTCACGCTTTGGCTCGGAGGATGGCTGCGGCCGTTCCCAAATGCCCTTCACGGTGCGACTTGGGACGCGATCTTTTCTGTTTTTCCGGGTCTCACGTTCCTGTTGCTGGCAGGCGCCTGCTTCTTCAACACCGCCCGTATGCCGAAGCATCCTTATTTCAAGATTCAGACGTTGGGCTTAGCCGGCTTCGGCGTACTGCTCGGACTGATCGGCCTGATTCTGTTCTTGCCGCCGGTTCGCGACCGCATCGGCGACATTTATTGGTTCTCGATCAAAGTTGCCGCATTCATGTACCTATATATCTGGTATCGTGGCACATTCCCGCGTTATCGCTTTGACCAACTCATGAAAGTGGGATGGAAGGTTCTTTTGCCGACGGGAATTGGATTGCTGATCGTGACGGCGGCGGTGGGCATGAGAGTTGAAATTTGGCAACAACTTCAGGAGATGTGGCAGCGGATATGAATCCTCCGGTGGCAACACCGTTTTTCTTCTATCTGCTCTCAGGGATCATGCTGATCGGGGGCATCCTGGTGATCACGCGCAAGAACGCTGTGCATTCAGCGCTGGCGCTGATTGCCGCGTTACTGGGCCAGGCCGGACTGTATTTGATGCTCTACGCTCCGTTTGTTGCCGGTGTGCAGATCATTCTCTACGCGGGCGGCATCATGGTGCTGTTCCTGTTTGTGATCATGTTGGTCTCGATTGAGCGCACCGTGAAGGAACGGCAATTCAATAAGCAGTGGCTGGTGGGAATCGTTGCCGCGGGCGCGCTGGGAGGCTTGTTCATTACGGTCTACTCCAAAGGCCAGGCGATTTTCCCTGACCGGGCCTTGCCTCCGGCGGAAGCGCAGAACACGCAGGCAGTCGGCACGCTGCTCTACGATCCGCATCAGGGGATGTACATGTTCGCCTTCGAGATCGCTTCGCTGCTCTTGCTGGTGGCGATCATCGGAGCGGTAGTGATGGCGAAGAAGAGGATTTGAGGGGTCGCGAGCTACCAGCTATGAGCCGTGAGTGTTTGCCTCAGTCGGTTCGATCTTGTTGCTCAAGATTCGCAGCTCACAGTCGTAGCTCACGGCTCGAGGAACCATGGAAGCCATGCTCCACATCACGACGCTGCATTACCTAGTTCTAGGGGCGGCTCTGTTTCTTCTGGGTGTGATCGGCGTCCTTACGCGCCGCAACGTAGTCATCGTGCTGATGTCCATCGAATTGATTCTCAACGCGGTCAACTTGAATCTGGTGGCCTTTTCGCGGATGTTGGGCGGGCCGCACGGCCAGGTTTTTGCGATTTTCGTCATTACTGACGCTGCCGCCGAAGCTGCGGTCGGTTTAGGCATTCTGATCGCCTTCTTCCGTAACAAGGAGACGATCAACGTGGACGAAGTGAATTTGCTGAAATGGTGAAAGCCGGCTGTCAGCGATCAGTCATCAGCTGTCAGCGCTTCACATGCGAGCTGCGGCTTTCTCGAGATGTTTTGGCGCGAAGCCGATAGCTGACAGCTAAGAGCTTAAATGCTATTTCTCGATCACATCTACCTGATCCCCCTGCTGCCGGCCTTCGGCGCGGCCATCATGTTCTTCTTCGGCCGCCGAGTGCAGAAGTCGGCCGTGAGCGCGATTTGCGTCGGTGTGGTGGCGCTGGCGTTTCTCATGGCCTGCGGTGCGGTGTGGCAGTACAGCGCCTGGGCATACACGCCCGAACATCTGCACCAACCCTACGAGAAGATCCTCTACACGTGGCTCGGCACCGACAGTAGCCAACTGACTTATACAACCCGTGACGGCACGCAAGCTGCCTTCCACGCTGACGCTGGCTTTCTGCTGGACCCACTCTCCAGCATCTGGCTGTTGTTTGTCACCGGGGTTGGCCTGCTGATCCACATTTATTCCATCGGGTACATGGGACATGAAGGCGGCTACTACCGCTTCTTCGGATACCTCAATCTCTTCATGTTCTCNGATGCTCACGCTGGTCCTGGCCAATAACTACGTGCTCATGTTTGTTGGGTGGGAAGGCGTCGGGCTGTGCTCGTACCTGCTGATCGGGTTCTACTTCCATCGCAAGTCGGCGAACGATGCTGCCAGCAAGGCATTCATTGTCAATCGTATCGGCGATGCCGGATTCATCCTGGGAATGTTCTTCATCGCCTGGCTTTGCGGTTCGCTGCGCTTTATTGATGTTACGCGATTCGCCCACGAACATGCCTCCCTGATGGGTAATGGCATCATCACCGCCGCGACCTTGCTGCTGTTCGTCGGCGCCTGCGGCAAGTCAGCGCAACTTCCGCTCTATGTGTGGCTGCCCGACGCGATGGAAGGTCCAACGCCGGTCTCAGCGCTAATCCACGCGGCCACGATGGTTACGGCGGGGNCGGCGGGCGTGTATATGGTGGCGCGCTCGAACGCGCTGTTCGTGCTTGCTCCGAAGTCGATGCTGGTCGTCGCTATTGTTGGGGCGCTGACTGCGATCTTCGCGGCCTCCATTGGCCTTGTCCAGAACGACATCAAGCGCGTCCTCGCATATTCGACGGTTTCACAACTGGGCTACATGTTCCTCGCGCTCGGCGTCGGAGCCTTCGCCGCCGGCGTCTTCCATGTCTTCACCCATTCATTCTTTAAGGCTCTGCTCTTTCTCGGTGCCGGTTCCGTCATTCACGCCATGAGCGGCGAGCAGGACATGCGCAACATGGGCGGACTCGCCGGCAAGATTCCGACTACCTTCTGGACCATGTTCGTTGCCACGTGGGCGATCACCGGCCTGCCACTAATGGCGGGGTTCTTCTCGAAAGATGAAATCCTGTGGCAAGCCTGGAAGTTCAACCACTATCTGTGGGCGATCGGTTTCGTCACCGCGCTTATGACGGCGTTCTACATGTTCCGCCTTGTCTATCTCACCTTCTGGAGCCCGTCGCGCGCCAGCCACGAAGTCGAGCACCACATCCACGAGTCGCCGAAGTCGATGACGGGGCCGCTGGTGGCCCTAGCATTCTTCTCGATCACCGCAGGATATCTGGGTGTCTCGGCGAGCCTGGGCGGCTCGAATCATTTTGAAAAGTTTCTTGAGCCGGTGTTTGCGAACCCGAGTCAATCGGCGGAAGTCTTGCCTCCGGCCGAGGAAGGGAGTCGCGGCACCGAGTACCTGCTGATGGTTTTCTCAGTAGTGGCCGCCGGAGCCGGCTGGTATCTCGCATCGCGCGCCTACAGCAACGCAGGCAAGGACTACGTCGAGCCAATCGCCGCTGCGGCTCCGCCTATCTACGACACGTTGCTCAACAAATACTACGTCGACGAAGGTTACGACTACGTTTTCACCGGACGCCGTAAGCTTGGCGACCTGCGCCTGGGAGCGATGGGCCTCGGCGAGGCGTCTTCTTGGTTCGACGCGAATGTGATTGATGGCGCAGTCAACGCCGCCGGATGGACTACGCGCGCCACCGCGACGCTTTCAAAGTGGTGGGATACCTGGATCATCGACGGCGTCGGCGTCAATGGTCCCGCCATCCTGGCGCGCATGTTGTCATATCCTGCGCGCCTGCTGGAGTGGGGCCTGGTTCAATGGTATGCGCTGGTAATGACTGTGGGATTAGTAGGGTTCGTGTTTTATTACGTGTGGCATTGAGAAGCACTCAGCATTCAGCCTTTGGCATTCAGCCATGAGCGGCCTGTGGCCCGTGTCATCGAGGCAAGTTCGGGCGGATGCTGACTGCTAGGTACTGAATGCTCAACTGGCAACTGGCCACTGACAACTGAGACTGCTTTCATGTACAACCACATCCTCTCCATCATTCTCTTCACGCCGCTGGTGGGCGCGATCCTGCTCCTGTTCGTCCCCAAGGAGAACAAGGACGCCATTCGCTGGATCGCCAACATCTTTGCCTTGGCCGGATTCCTGGTTTCTCTGCCGCTCGTGCCCTGGTTTTGGGAAAAGGTCAAGAGTGGAGATGCTGCTCCCTTCAAGTTCATCGAGGGTGCGGCCAACAACTGGATCCCGTCGATCGGCGCAGGCTATGCGCTGGGCATTGACGGCATTTCGTTCCTGCTCATCATGCTCACCACGCTGCTCGGCTGGGTCTCGATCCTGTCGTCCTGGACCGCTATCGAGAACCGCGTAAAGGAATACTACGTCTGGTTTCTCGTCCTGCAGACGGGCATGCTCGGCGTCTTCATGGCGCTCGACTTCTTCCTCTTCTTTGTCTTCTGGGAAGCCATGCTAGTCCCCATGTATCTGCTGATCGGCATCTGGGGAGGACCGCGCAAGCTTTACGCCGCTATCAAGTTTTTCCTCTACACGCTGTTTGGTTCCGTGCTGATGCTGCTGGGCATCCTGTTCCTCTACTTCCACCACCACAGCGTGACGCAGGCCTACACGTTCTTTATCCCTGAGCTATACCATACGGCGCCGCAGATCCCCTTCCACTACGCGGTGTGGTTGTTCTTTGCGTTCTTTGTTGGATTCGCCATCAAAGTCCCGATGTTCCCCTTCCACACCTGGTTGCCCGACGCTCACGTGGAAGCGCCCACGGCCGGTTCTGTGATCCTGGCCGGCATTTTGCTAAAGATGGGAACTTACGGTTTTGTCCGGTTCTCGCTGCCCTTTTTCCCCCAGGTGTTGTCGAGTCCGGCTACGTTTTTGAATGTGACCGTCCGCGGCTGGATGATCGGCCTCTCCATCGTGGCCATCATTTACGGCGCCCTCGTTTCCCTTATGCAGAAAGACATGAAGAAGCTGGTGGCCTATTCGTCGGTCAGCCACCTCGGCTTCTGCACGCTGGGAATCTTTGCGCTGAACGCGACCGGCCTGAGCGGATCGGTTTTGCAGCAGATCAATCACGGCATCTCCACGGGAGCGCTGTTCTTGATCGTCGGCATTCTCTACGAACGCCGCCACACGCGCGAGATTGCCGAATATGGCGGCATTTCTAATGTCATGCCGGTCTACGCCACCATCACCATGANTTATGTTTCTTTCTTCGATGGGGCTCCCGTTGCTCAACGGCTTTGTCGGCGAGTTCACCATCCTGCAAGGGACGTTCATGGAGAAGTGGCAGTGGGGCGCATGGGCCGTCCCTGGCGTCGTGCTCGCCGCCGCGTACCTGCTTTGGCTTTACCAGCGCGTTTTCTTCGGAACGGTGACCAACCCGAAAAACGAAAAGCTACACGACCTGACGCCGCGTGAAGTTGCGACCTTCGCGCCTCTCATCATCATGGCGTTCTGGATTGGACTGTTCCCCAAGCCGTTTTTTCAGATTCTCGAGCAGCCGGTGCACAATCTGGTTGCGACCGTGCACCCTGAGACAACGAAACCTGAGGCTACGGTGAATGCCGCGGCAGAACCATCAACCGTCATGGTGCCTGCGGCGGTGGCTACTCCCGTAGCTGCTTCGCATCTTGTGTCCAAAGCCGAGCCGCCCGCGTCAAAGGGGAAGAACTAGTGGTCTGGACCGACTACCTTCTCGCCCTGCCGATCACGCTGCTTACGCTGTTTGCGCTCGGCATCCTGCTGATCGACTTCATGCTCCCCGTCGAGATGAAGTGGGCCAATGCGGTTACGGCGATGGTCGGTGTGGCTTTCGCAACCTACGCCGTGCACAACATTCAGACGCAGTTGCACGGAGCACCGGGGCTCTCGGGCTTTCTCGGCACATTCCTGGTTGACCGCTTCGCCATTTATTTCTTCTATCTTTTTCTTGCTGCCACAGCCATCGCCATCCTGATTTCAGCTCGCTATCTGGCCATTGAGCACGAAAACCACGGGGAGTATTACGCCTTGATGCTGCTCTCGGTCGCGGGCATGATGGGGATGGCCGCCGGCTTCGACATAGTGCTCATCTTCATCAGCCTCGAACTGATGGCGATCTCCACGTATGTGCTAGTCGGATTTCTGCGCCGCGATCGCCGCTCCAACGAAGCCGCGCTGAAATATCTGCTGCTCGGCGCGTTCTCGTCCGGCATCTTTGCCTATGGGCTGTCGTTGCTTTACGGTCTGACCAACAGCACGAACATTGGCGTAATCGGACAACGGTTGGCAATGATTCTGCGCCAGAGCCCGCACCACCCCGTCGCCATCATCGCGTTGCTCACCACACTGACGGGGCTTCTCTTCAAGATCGCCGCTGTTCCATTTCATCAATGGGCGCCAGACGCCTATGAAGGCGCGCCGACCAGCATCACTGGTTTTATGTCCGTCGCGGTCAAAGCCGCGGCCTGGGCGATGTTGTTGCGGATTCTGATCGGGAGCCCGTTCCGCTGGGGCGGATTACTGGCGATGCGTTCCGTTTGGGTTCCAGTCATCGTCTTTGTTTCCATCGCAACGATGACGGGTGCGAATCTCGCAGCGCTCACTCAGACGAATACCAAGCGCCTGCTCGCCTATTCGTCGATTGCGCACGTCGGGTACATGCTGCTGGGACTGATCGCGGGCGACGTCATCCCTGGGCGGGGAATTCAACTCAGCCCCGACGGCATCAAAGGCATTCTGATTTACCTCCTGGTCTACACCTTCATGAACCTCGGCGCCTTCGGCGTGATCACTTCGCTGCGCCATCGCAACGTGATCGGCGATGAACTCGACGACCTCAACGGTCTCTATGCGCGGGCACCTGTCGAAGCCGTCCTGATGCTGGTCTTCCTGTTGTCGCTCGCGGGAATTCCGCCCCTCGCAGGTTTCTACGGCAAGTACTTCATCTTCCTCAGCCTGATCGAATCGGGCCACTACGCGCTCGCCGCTCTCGGTGTGCTGTACTCGGTCTTCGGCCTGTACTACTACCTGAAGATTGCCAATGCCATGTTCATGCGCCAGCCGGAAGCTGGCGAAGAACGGCTGCCGGTCAGCTACGCCATGCGTACCGCACTCGGCCTGACTGGGCTTGCGACCATCTACATCGGCGTGATGCCCAACCGCTTCATCGAGATGGTGAACTGGGCGCTGGGCCTGGCGCAGCACCCGGCGGTGGCCAAGCTGGTTCACTGAGATTCCCTGCGACCCTTGTTATCCTGAGCGGAGTTGCCGTCCCCGACGTGAACGGCAGTGCGGTCCAAGGATCCCTTTCCGAAACGGGCACGCGCCCTCAACGGAACTCCATCGAGAGGATGCGATCCGCTGGCTGGGCTCAGGGCGTAGAATCTGAAGCGGCTGCGATAAACGAGCGTGATGCCAGACGAACCGAACAACCAAGACGTCCGCGAGAAGAAGAATTTCTGGCTCCAATTCGCCCGCTACAGCCAGATCGCCTTCATCTTTCCTGCCGCGCTGGTGGTGGGATGGCTTGTGGGAGCTGCGCTCGACAAGTGGCTGCACACGACTTGGCTTTATCTGGCGGGAATCCTATTGGGAATCGCTGCCGGCTTCATTGAATTGATTCGCACGGTTTCGCGCGAATCGAACTGAGGGATGGCGGAGACGGTTCTCCGCCAAACCGGCCTCATCGCGTACCATGCTGTGCTCAGGGTCAACGATGCCGAGCGACCAGCTCCAACCCGAGCCTAGCGCTGTCGACGTCGTTGCGGACAAGTTCTATTCCGGCGCACTCGAGCGTATCCGACACCTCATGGCTGCGCTTGCGGTCTTGCTGGTCCCCGCAGCGTGGTGGAAGTTCGGCCTTCGTCCGGCTGCGGGCTTCGCCTTCGGATGCCTCATCGCATACGTCAACTTCCACTGGCTGAAGCGCGCCGTCGCCGGTTTTGTCGATCGCGCTGCTGGCGATGCAAGCGCGCGACCGGGGAAGGGAATCGTCCCGCGCTTCTTGCTACGCTACGTTTTGATGGCCATCGGAGCCTATGTTATATTGACTGTTTCTCCCGCGAGCCTCAATGGCCTTCTTGCGGGCTTATTCTTACCCGTCGGTGCTATTGCGTGCGAAGCGGCGTATGAGCTTTACGCAGCCTTGACTCGCGGGCTGTAGCGCTGGCGGCAATCAAGACAAGCTCGAGCTCATCGCTCAAGACTCGAAGTTCAAAGTTCCCAAATGCCGGAACAGCTCTGGTTTACCGAGATCCTGAACGGGCTGTTTGCCAGCCCTGTGACATGGCTGTTGCAAAGGCTCGGTATCCGGCCCGACCACCCGCAGGCGCCCATCACAAACTCCCTGGCGATGGAAGTGCTGGTGTTCCTGTTCCTCTTGATTCTGTTCCTGCTGGTTCGATCGCGCCTGTCCGTCGATAGTCCAGGCGCCCTGCAGCATTTCTTCGAGAGCGTTGAGGGATTCATCCAGAACCAGAGCCACGAGATCATCGGGCACCACAGCGAGGGGTACACGGCCTTCCTAGCCGCCCTCGGCCTATTCATCTTGTCCTGCAACTTGATTGGAGTAATCCCGGGCTTCGAATCGCCGACGGCCGTGCCCATCGTGCCCCTGGGTTGCGCCATCTGTGCTTTCCTTTACTACCAGACTCAGGGATTCAAACACGCGGGGCCGGCCTATCTGAAGCATTTTCTGGGACCGTCGGATCCGACTATGTCAATTTTTATTCGGATTCCTCTGGCTTTGCTCATGCTGCCCATCGAACTCATCAGCCACTTTGCCCGCATGCTGTCGTTGACCATCCGTCTTTTCGCCAACATGTTTGCTGGGGACATGGTCACGCTGGTTTTCTTTTCGCTCGTGCCGGTCGGTGTGCCCATCCTTTTTCTTGGGCTGCACATTGGTGTGTCGCTGTTACAAACATATATTTTCGTACTCTTGACCACAGTCTATCTGTCGGGTGCAGTAGCAGAAGAGCACTGAGAGGTTTGCAGTTTCGAGTTTCAAGTTTCGGGAAGAAGGCTCGGGGCTTTCGAAATTAGAAACTGGAAACTAGAAACTGGATACCGCCGCAAGCGTGAGGGCGTCTGTACGGGATGGCGTCAACCACCCACTGGCGGCACTTCCTACGAGGAGAAACACAAATGGGTAAACTGAGCAAGCTGTTCATGACGCTGTCCGCACTTTGCTTTGCCGTACCCGCTTTCGCGCAGGGCGGAACTTCCGCTCCAGTCAATTGGGTCGCCATCGCCGCCGGATTTTCCATGGCATTCGCGTCCGGTATCTGCGCGTTAGCTCAAGGCAAAGCGACCGCCGCCGCGGCAGAAGGGCTGGCCCGCAATCCCGCAGCGCGTCCTGGCATTCAGCTAGCGCTGATCTTGGGCCTGGCTTTGATCGAGTCGCTGGCGCTCTACACGCTAGTCATCATCTTTGCCAAGGTGAAGTAGCTGGAGCGCGAAAGCCTCTATTCGAATGGCGAATAGAGGCTTTTTGTTGAAGGCCGCGAGAGCTGAGCGACAAGCGCCCCCAATGCTTGCTCCCCGCAGGTTCTATCCCTTCCGCTCCCCGCTCCAATCCTGGCCCTTGTTCTGGGGCACGTGGTTCATCGCGTCTACCAGGAGGCGGCGCAGCCGATAGCGGCTGTCCAGGTCGGTGTTGACGATCTCGAATCCCACTTCGTTCGCTCGCGCCCGCCGCAGCAGCACGTGCGCCCGGATTTTTGACCGCATTCCGAGGGAGATTTCCAGATCCGCCTCGCTGCCGATGCGGAGGTTGTCCTCTTTGGTGCCCATGCCGCCGCCCAGACTCAGTTCGCGGATGAGAATCCGCGATTTCCCCCACGAACTGCCGATCGTCGCTGGGACAGTCTTGGCCAGCACCATGCGCTCGTAGCGTCGCTGCCGTACCCAGGGGCATGCCGGAGCCATATCCAGAGGCGCGATGGCGAGTTCCGCCGGCTCCAGGCCGCTGTCGGAGAGTATCTGCGAACTGTACTTCGGATCGGTTTTTGACAATGCTTGCGCCGCGGCCGCCCGCAGTTCGCGGTGGTGCAGCCAGCCGAACGTCTTTTTGGTTTCCAGAATCTCGCGCAGGGTCGGGACTGCCTCCAGATCGCGCAGGCGGCCCAGCGACTCAATCGCCTTCAGCTGCACAAACGGAGAGCGCGACGCTGCTTCCCCAGGTTTTGCCATGGCAATCAGCGGGGCGCCTGCCGTCATATCGCCGCTCATCCCGATTTCATCTACTGCTTCGGGCAACACCAGCGGCTCCAGAACTTCGGCCAGTTCCAGCAGAGTACGGCCGCGATCGGAGGCGGCCCCGTACGCAATCTGCCGCACCGCGATGTCGTGATAGAAACGATTCCATTCCGGCAGCCGCTGCGGCAGGAGTTCGAGCAGTTTGCCCACATCCAGCCGGCTCAGCAGGCCGATGACGGCCGAAGCCTGCCGCGGCTGGCCTGTCCGCAATATCTCGCGCAGTTGCGCCAACGCCGGAGGCCCGAGTTCCTTCACCAGTTCGATCATGCGGTCGCATTCGTCACGCCGCATACAGCGGAAGAATCGGTCCGCCAGATGCTCTGCTCCTGAGTGGCAAGTGCGCCGCAAGATCGCCAGCAAGTCCGCCGGCAGAGTCTCGGAGCGCAGCGCTTCTTCGATGAACTCCGGAATCCGGTTTTCCACGCCCACCCGCGGCCGTAGATCATTGACCAGGACCGGCCGGTTTTGGGCCACCACTTCCATCCCTGCGCAGACTTCATTCACAGCCGCATAATTCTTGGCTGCGCTGGCTTCCTGGCTCAGCCGCACAAAAGCCGCGCTCAACAGGCTCTGCAGCTCAGGATCTTTTTCCACGCTCATCTGCCCGCTCAGCTTGCGGATCGCCCCACCCATCGACTCTCCGCCCAGCCGGGCGTACAGGTCCGCCACCTGGCTGAGGCCAATGGCAGTCTTGCGACGCGACTCAATGTCTTTCGCTCCCAGGCAGTTGTAATAATTGTTCAGGATTTCGGTCGCCGTTTGCTTATCATCGCGTTCGAGCAACACCTCGACAAACTGGCGGAGGTTCCGCGGCGGCACGCACGGTGCTTCATGGGAGAGCAGTACGCTTTTCTTGCCCGACTCCGGCACTTCCGCCCAGAACATGCGGTCCAGAATGTCGGCGTGCGATTCCACCAGGATCCCGGCCTTACTCATCTTTTCTTCCTGCAGTCGCAGAATCTGGCGCAACGAGTCCATCTGGCGGCTCATGTGCTCCATCATCTGGTGGACTGCATTGACCTTGATTTCGCCCTTCTGGTAGCGCTCCAGGGCGAAGCGGATGGCCATGTGCTCAGCTGCCTTCATCAGTAGTGGAGTATCTTCCTGCTCCTCGTTTGCCCTTGCGGCCAGGCTGCCCAGCAACTGCTGCAGGTTCAGGCGCGTGTTTGGATCCGTCTCGCCGACTTCCTTCGCCAAGTCCTCTTCGCGCACCGTAGGATCATGTTGTACTTGGCCAAACCGCGTCAGCAGCCGGATCGCTTGAATGACCTCCGCCTCCTGTAGCGGGACGACACCGCCGGTCCACGCGGGAGCTGCCCCCGTTCCGGCGCCACCGGCCACGGCAGTTGCACCACGCGGAAGGTTGGGGATACTTCCCAGCGGAACCATGGGAACCCCAGGTGGTCCTCCTTGGCCACCTCCCCCGCCTTGCCCTCCTCCTCCACCGCCACCACCGCCACTGCCGGCACTAGCACCCTCGGCTGCGGCGATCAACTGCAGAAGTTTTTGCGGATCATTCAGCCACTGCTTGAACTCCGGTCCCAGGGTTTGGGCGGCGATCTGCGCGGCCACGCTCACATCTCCAGTGAGCGGATCGGCAGCGACAAACTTCACCTCGTTGATCTTGATAGTNGCTTCCCGGCTTGCCCGCGCCCAAAGCGTCTTTGATCTGCTTCGCGACGTCCTGCGCCTTCGATCCAGCCAACGTGAAAGCCCGCACCAGGCGGGTGAAGTCTTCAACCGTGACGTCTTTGGAGAAATGCAGACTAGCCAGCCCGGCCGCGGTCAACAGTTGCGCAAAGCTGCGTTCGGCTTGCCCGGTCTCCAGCGGAATCCCATCGAGAAGCAGCTTGTTGTCGGTAACCCCTAGCAGAAATCCCCCTTCCCCGGCCTTGGGCAGTCCCTGCTGCAACTCGTTCCATGTGACCTCGAACTGTGCTTCGGTCCGCTTATGCTCGAAGCCATACATGCGCGCATACTTAATGAGGATGTTCAGGCTGTGCACGAACGCGCGTGCCGAGGCCGTGCGGTTTTCCTGCGATGTATTTGGGGCGGAGATAGAAGACTCCTTGCGTGCGCAAACTCTGAAACTCAAGGGTAAAGGGAAAAGGTAAGGGCTAAAACGTTACGGAGGTAACGGCAGGACGCGAGCGTTCAGGCCGGAAGGGCCAAACCGTCGAGTAATGAGCCCCCGATGTGGTGGTTGCTATTTCTGATTGAATTTCTGATTGGAGATGGACGCTTCCAGGGTCCTGGCGACTTCTTGAATACGAAGGTAGACAAGGCGCTTAGGGAAGACCGGAGAGAGGTCAATTCTTGTTGACATTTCACCAGGAGCACGCGATAAAAGATGGTATGACTTCGCATTTTGCGAAGCATCTTAGTTAATAGAGTTCTGCCTTGAGGGTGCTCGGAACGGACGTTCTCGACAAAGCGTGTAGAGTGCATCGAGACCTGGCACCGTCAATCGCCACGTGGCTGGCGATCGCCAGGGAGGCGCAGTGGAAGAGCCTGCACCAACTGCACCAGACGTGGCGCAATACGGATTGTGTGAAGGGAACGACAATATTCAACATTAAGGGCAATAGGTATCGCATGCTCGCTAATGTGAACTATGAAAGCCAGACGATTATCGTCAGCGAGCTCATCACGCACGCCGAGTACAGCAAGAGGAGATGGAACAAATGAGCACGGTGCTCGAATACAAAGAGTTGATCACGGAAGTTCCCCCTAAGGTTATCTACACCGAGCGGGAGCACCGCAGCTACCTGGCGAAGCTGAAGGAACTGAATGCTCGCTGGGCAGAGTTGAGCAAAGCCGAAAAGGACCTATACAAGACCCTTGCGGTGTTGATCGAGGATTTCGAGAAGAAGACGTACCAACTTCGTGCCGCATCGCCAATCGAGGCGATCAAGGAGCTTATGCGGGCCAACAACCTTAAGCAGAAAGACCTTGTCGGAGTTTTTGAGACCGCCAGCGTCGTGTCTGAGGTCTTGAAGGGGAAGCGAGCCTTGACTACGGACCATATCCGTCGCCTGTGCAAACGGTTCAACGTGTCTCCTGCTGTGTTTCTCTAGAAGCACCCTCCCACTCGAACTCTGCGTCAGTCTTACACTAAGATACGAGCAGTCAATGAAGACCTCCGCCAAGACCACCGGCCTGCGCTACTGGATGCTGCGCGTCCTTGATGAGTGCGCCCATGTCGCCGCCGATTTCAGCGCCGATCCCGTGCATGACCTGCGGGTAGCACTTCGCCGCTGCCGCTCGATGGCCGACGGTCTGATGGCTATGGACCCCGATCCTGATTGGAAGGCCATGAAAAAGGCAGGCAAGCGCCTGTTCCAACGGCTCGGCGAGCTGCGTGACACCCAGATTATGATGGAGTGGATCGATAAGCTTCAGCCCCATCCTGCAAGGAAGGTTGAACCACTCACCGATGGGATCATGGCTCGGTCGCAACTCGCGGAAGGCGCAAAAGAAATCCTGCTAGCTTCTTCGCCGGATCACGAGGCGAGTGCAGGTGCCGATATTCACGCGGAGCATCATCACAGCCGCGATCCAGCCGCAAATGCGCTGTTGACCATCCTCCGCGCCCGCGAAGCCGAGCAAAAACGCGAAGCGCATGCCGCTCTTGAGGAATTCGACCATAAACGGTGGCGTCATTGGTCAAAGTCGCTGCCCCGGCGGGCGGCCCGAGTTCAATTGGGAAGCCCGCTGTTTAAGCATCTTGCTCTCGAGCGCTGGACTGCCGCTCGCCATCTTCACAACCGCGCCCTGCGCAACCGCTCCCAAATTGCATTTCACACGTTGCGCATCGGCATCAAGCGTTTCCGCTACATCGTCGAGAATTTCCTTCCCCATGAACACAAGGCTTGGAGCAACGACCTAAAGGAAATACAGGACCTGCTGGGCGAGGTGCACGACCTGGATGTTCTGTGGGCGACGGCGATCTCTTGCCACATCTTTGCCGATGAGGAGTCAAAAAAGCGGTGGCACGCACGAATCTTAGAGGAACGTACCAAGCGCCTGGATCGATATCGAAAGAAGATGACGGGCCCAGGTTCGCTGTGGACGGTTTGGCGAGCCGCGTTGCCGCACGGCCCGCAAATTCAGGCGATTGCCACTCGTCGCATGAAGCTTTGGGCGAAGGCGCTCGATCCTGATTTCGCGCACTCCGAACGGGTCGCGCGGCTGGCGCTTGAAATCTACGATGGACTTGGTGCGACGGGATTGCTAACAACGATGAACGGTAAGGTGCCCAACGCAAACCACGCTCGCGCCAGCCTATCGTTGGCGGCGCTACTGCACGATGTGGGCAAATCGCAAGGCGAGAAGGGACATCACAAGGCTTCGTTCGAGCTGATTCGCTCCCACACCGCTCCTCTCGGCTGGAATCAGGAAGACATGCAGCGCGCCGCCATCGTGGCACGTTTCCATCGCGGTGCCCTGCCGACCAGAAACCACAAAGCTCTGCGCGATCTGCTTCCCGACGAGCAGAAGATTACGGTGCAATTGGCAGCGATCCTCCGGTTGGCAAATGCTTTCGACGCGGCGCACGACGGCCACATCCGCCGTGTACGAATCGAAAATCCGGCGAAACAGTCAGACGGCCATCCGCGCCGCAGCGATGGGCTTCCGCGCAAACGGGTGACGTTTGCGAAGAACGAGGCCTTGGTCATCTCTGCGGAAGGCTACACGCCAGGCGAGCCGACTGCCCAACCGGTTGCCGCCGAACGCCATTTGCTAGAATCCTTGCTACGCAGACCGATCATCGTTAAGGCGAGCAGTCCGTTGCGAAGACAGTCCGCGAGGGGTGCCAGCTAAACACTGTGCAACCGTGCCCTATCCCTGGAAAGTCGAGGGGTTTAGATTTGTCGGATAATAAAGCGTCTCCCGTTGGTAAAACCCGTCGTCCTCACCGTCCAGCACTGCCCACGCGTTCATGAAAAGCAGCTTGTTGGCACGATTGCGCGGGATGACGCCCGCGTTACCGGTGGCGTTGATCTTGCACTGGTCCGCGGCGGCCTTGAAGTCCAGCGCCTCGCAGGCATGGCAGAAGTTCGGAAACATCATGCCAAAACCGGGTCCCATAGCCCATGCCATACTCAGCAGGCCCAGCTGCGCGTCGGCCGGCCACTGCTCGAACTTGAGGAACGGTTTCTGTCCCTTGAGAAAATTTTCGTTCAACTGCAGCCGGCTGGCAATCAGGGCGTCGATGGCGGCAGTATCGAGCTCGAGCCTGGTTAAAGGGGCGCAGGCACCAAAGCGTTTCTGGGCCAGCTCGGGCTTGCCTTTAATCAGGTTCCATTCGGCGGCGATGTCCGTTTTGCTAGCCAGCTGTGTGGTGCCTTTGTACCGAAACGGAAGCGCAAGAGCCACACCCACAGGATCAATCAGGTTCCCGACGCCGATCGTGACCAGTCCCTTGACGTCTAGGTACATGAAACTGACCACGCCTTCGAACGGCTCATTGAATTTTCGAAACTGACTCTTCACGCTGGGATACATCGGCGCTCCGGCTGCGATTAGGATCGTGTTCCATTCGGGTCGCTGGATGGACTTGCAGTCTGTGGGCTCGATTTTTGTCGGACCTTCTCGAAGCGGGCGCCGTCCAATGCAGCTCCTGCGCCGCAGTACACCTGCTGGCAAAAGCCGCCCGCGTCGTGCAGCTGGATGAAACCCTTGTCCACGAGCAATTCGAGCTGGCAGGGCTTGGCTGGATCCAGTCCGTCGGCTCGTACCAGAAAGTGATCGTCAATCCACTGTGCCTCGCCTTTTACGGCGCACGAAAAACCGCGATCGAATACCAGTCGAACAGTGGCATTGGCCTTACCATCCTTGCCGCGAGAGATGACGAGGCGGTCCTTCGCGCTTCCGGAAACGCATCCGGAGGGCGCTGACGTGGGGCACTTGGCTCCCGTATATGTGCCAAAGGCCGATGCCGGCGGCTTCTGCGCCGACTCCTGGCTCTGGCCGCCCTGTGCCGGCATGCTCGAAGGAACCGAAGCGGCGAGAGCAACGATAGCAGCGATCAGGAAACACGAACGCCGCCAGTCCATCATCAGATTCTTCTTCTTCCGCTCGCGACCCGCCGCGAGCTACATCGGATTCGGATTTTAGCCACCTCGACCTTTTGTGTCAAACCCCTGCGTTCCGAGATTTGCAACGCACGGCCCGAAGCTTCGCAGTCACTTTCGCAGGCTCTCGCTTCCAACTACAAGAGTCGTATATGACGCACGCCCAACTGGTTGAAAAGGCTGTCCGCTGGCTGCGGCACTATCGCTGTGGCGTGGTGCTCTCAGAACAGGCCTGCGTAAGCGGCGAGATGCCCGACGCCATTGGATGGAAGCGAGCCTGCCATTCCGTGCTGGTCGAGTGCAAAGTCGCACGCGCCGATTTCCTGACGGATCGCTCGAAGCCGTTTCGCCTGAAGCCGGAGCAAGGAGTCGGCAGCGAGCGCTTTTATCTGACTCCCGCCCGACTTGTGCGTCCCGAAGAACTTCCCGCAGGATGGGGACTGCTCGAGATTCGCGGCCGTGCTATCGAGGTGGTGCATCCCTCCGCCAAGAACCTGCGCACAGCGACGGGATTCCGCTATGAGATGAATCTGCTTCTCGCCAGCCTGCGTCGCGTGGAAGTCCGCATCGAGCCGCAGAGCATCACCGACTTTCTCAAGTGGAAAAATCGCATGGCGGAATACAACCGCGGCGCACTTCCCGAGGGAATCACCGCGATCGAAGAGGAAGCCAATGTCTTTCTGGAGCCGGAGCGGCCGTGCTGAAACCTGCCCGCCCGTTCTCAGTGCTTAGTCTTCACTTCCAGCGGATCTCCGGTCTGATGCTCCGTGATCTGGAAGCGCAGGAAGTCATGGACGGCTGCTATTGCAACTTTGTCCGACGACGTGATGCGCACCCGCCCGCCCGAGGCAATCTCCTGATACTGATAGTGGATGGCCGCCTTCAACAGCTGCATCGTAGTCACGCCCGGCGGGAGGCCGTCGTGCACGAACATGGGCGTAGAGAAATCTCCGTTCGCAAATGCAAGGGCAATATGCAACAGATGGGAACGGATCTGGTCGGTGCTGGTTTTGTCGTTGACATCGTTGGCCGTGACTTCAATCGTGCCGCCGTCCGGCGCGAGGCGAAAATGATGCGTGGTCTTGTCGTGAGCAAATCCCATGGCCTGATCGCCATGTTGCTCGACGATTGCATGGTGCGAATCTGCGGTGGCGTGCTGCGCGTGCATTGGGCAATTCTGCATGGCGTCGTTCGTCTTGGTATCTTGCGCTTGGACTGACGCTAATAAGAACAAAGAGGCGCTGAATAGAAGAACGGCAGACAAAGCTCTCATCGTGATTTTCTCCTTATAAGGGTGTGCGCTCCGGAATTGACCGGGGGCGCGGGTTTGCCGGCGAGGGTGTGCAGCAACATCGCCTTCTTCCCCGGCGGGGTATGTTCCAGTTGTTTTTTCCATTGACGAACGAGCTGGCGCATGTAGCGTCCCGTCTGGCGAAGTTCGCGGATTCGCTGTTCCAGCTGGCGGAGCTTCCTCTCCGTCATGTTGAGAACGCGGCGGCAGGGCGCACCTGCGCTGTCACGCTGACGGAGGATTTCCGACAGCTCGGTGAGCGTGAAGCCCAGTTGCAGAGCGTGCTGCACGAGCCGGACGCGAGCCGTGGCGTCCGCTGGATAGACGCGGTAGCCGGCCGGCGTGCGAGGTGACTCAGGGAGAATGCCGACCCGTTCGTAGTGGCGGATAGTGTCGGGACTTACCCCGGTCAGGCGAGCCAGTTGTCCCGAGCGGAGAGTTTTGTCCGCGACGCTCATTCTGAACCAGTATGGACCTTGGAATCGATTCCAGGGTCAAGCATTTTCTTGAGCCTGCGGACACAGGATTCATGTCAAAAAGAAAACCGGGCTGGTTGGCCCGGTCTCTTCGTCGCGCGGATGCGGTTACATCCTCACACGGCGTGACTGGCACAGAGTCGGCTTTTCTGGTTGGGTTAGGACCATGCCGGTTGCCCGGCGAGGCTTCCTCAGGCCAATCGATCTCGCGGATCACAAGAGTGTTTGATCCGAGTTCAGAGGAAACAGACGGGGGAGGGCGTGCAAGCTGGATGCCAGCCGTACACTTCAACCAAGAAAGTCGAAGATGCCGATAAGTGACTGAATAATTTACGGTTAGCTTCTTACCCGACGGCGGTTGGAGTCGCTCACCAGGGCTACGGTCAGATCGTCTGGTCAAGATTTTGCACAAATTGCACAGCGCGTGGTGCAGCGAGGGGTTCTGGGGGCACCTTTCGCAGGAAGTCTCTCCGCTATAATTTCCGCCGTTGTCCGCTGTCTAGGTCTGGTCCCGCTTCATTCTTTGTGCTCACCCCCGGAACCAAACTCGGGCCTTATGAAGTCCAGTCGCCCGCCGACGCTGGTGGCACGGGCGAGGTTCCGGTTTGGCGGCGTGAGCGAGCCGCGCAGCGGCGAGTGGGAGTCGCCAGGCGAAATCCTGAGCGCAGCGAAGAATCTCAATGCTGAGCCCTGGCACCAAACTCGGGCCGTATGAAGTCCAGTCGCCAGTCGGTGCCGGTGGCATGGGCGAGGTCTATCGCGCCCGTGACGCTCGGCTCAATCGCGGTGTTGCACTCAAGATTTTGCCAGTCACTTTTGCCCGCGATCCTGATCGCCTACGTTGTTTGCAGCAGGAAGCGCAGGCGGCTGCGGCGCTCAATCATGCCAATTCTCGCGGCGCATGACTTTGGCGAACACGAGGGATCGCCGTACGTCGTCACGGAGTTTCTTGAGGGAGAGACGCTACAGGAGCGGAAACTCGGTGCCTATGTTCCCGCGACGGAAGGTCCTACGATTACGACTACGATCGCGGCTTGTCGTCGTTGCTAGTGGTGGAAGGATTGAAGTAAGTGTCCGCGTCGCCGGATTTCCACTTCTCGCAAAGGCGGCGAGAAGTGGGGCACCCCACTTCGGAGTGGCGTGTGCGGCCTCCCTACAATTCCCGCCGGCCTTCCATCGCTTTCAGCATGGTGATCTCATCGGTGTACTCGATGTCGCTGCCGACGGGGATACCCATGGCGATGCGGGTGACTTTCACTCCCGTGCGCTTTAGCTGCTGCGAGAGGTAAGTCGCAGTGGCTTCGCCTTCCACCGTGGGATTGGTGGCGAGAATGACTTCGTCGACGTTGCCGGCGTCGACGCGCGAAATGAGGTTTGAAATACGCAACTGCTCCGGGCCGATTCCGTGCAAAGGCGAAATGGCTCCATGCAGCACGTGGAAGACGCCGTTGAAGTGCTTGGTCTTTTCAATAGCTGCGATGTTGGTGGGCTCTTCCACCACACACACGAGGCGCTGGTTGCGGGTCGGGCTCGAACAATAAACGCAAGGATCGACGTCGGTGATGTTATTGCAGATGGAGCAGAGGCGAAGTTTTTCCTTGACGTCGCGCACGGCGGTGGCGAGGGCTTCGGCGTCTTCGTCGCTCGAGCGCAGGATGTGAAAAGCCAACCGCTGCGCGCTCTTTGAGCCGATGCCGGGGAGCTTCTTGAGCTCGTCAATCAGGCGCGACATGGGTTCCGCGAACTTGGACATGGAAATGGAGAATTGGGGAATCGGGTAATTGAGTTATTTTGTAACCTGGTAATTGTGTGATCTGGATCCCTCGATCCGAACAGCAAGTGCAGGATCCCGGTGGGTTTCCAATTACACAATTACTCAATTACAAAATTACTCAATGCCTACAACCCGCCGAGCCCGAGCCCGCCGAGCATTCCTCCGACCGTAGACTGCATGGCTCCGTCGACTTTGCGGGCGGCTTCGTTGACGGCGGCAAGGATCAGATCCTGCAGCATCTCGATGTCGCCAGACTTGACGGCCTCGGGATCGATCCGCAGGCTGAGCAACTGCTTGCGGCCATCCATTTTGGCGGTGATCGCCCCACCGCCGGACGAAGCTTCGACCACAGTCTCCTGCATTCTCTTCTGCAGAGTCTCGTACTGCGACTTGGCTTTGGCCATCAGGTCTTGCAGGTTAAATCCACCCATAGAACCTCTTTCGGCTTCCGGTTTCCAGACCTCTGACCTCGGACTTCAGACGTCAGGCTCCCGTCTCCCCGTAGTATCCCGTTTGCCGACACCGTCTGGCCGATGCCCGGGTCTGACGCCAGGGTTTCTAGCGCTTCTCGCGATAGTCGATCACGGTGCGAATCTCAGCTCCAAATTTTTCCTGCAGGCGGCGGACCACCGGATCTTGTTCGGCGCGAGTGCGGCCACCCGGCCTGCCTGACGGCTCCGAAGTTCCGTTGCGCTTGCTGTCGTTTCCGTTCTGCGGAGCCACGACGGCAGCAGGAATAATCCTCAGCTTGATCGCGCGTCCCAGGAATCCGCTGGCCGAGGCGATCACCAGCCGCCGGGCCTCGGTGCCGAACGACATGTCGACGACGGTTTGCGATTCCGCGACTTTGATGACCAGTTCGTTGCCGAGCACACTCCACTCTCCACCTTCCAGCATCGAAGCCAGAATGCGCTGGTTGCCATCGGCGAGTGCTTGCAGCACATCACTGCGAAGGTTGGCGACCTGGTCGACGGGCGCGGTTGCCAGCGTTGTTGCGAGTTGTGTCCCTGCATGCGGCTGAAGTTCGCGCTCCGCTGCACGGTTGTCACCGGGGTCCGCGGCGTCTCTCCGATCAATCCCATGGTGAGTCTCATCTTCGCGCAGATTTGGTGCCGCAGTTCCCATGATGACCGGCGTGTTGGTTGCGGCGACGATGCGCGGGCCCGCGGACAGCGAGGGATCGACAGAGTTTTCCTGACGCGGCGTCCCTTTGCGCGCCGAGTCCGCTGCGAAGGGAGAAATGTAACCGGGTCGGGCACTGGGACCCGGCTCCGGGCGCCGCGTTTCCACAGATGTCACCGTGCCTCCAGCGATGGAATGCTTCGCTGGTCTCGGCGCACTCATTCCCACGGGAGCGGTGGCCTCGCTCAGCAGCTGCTCGATCGGCAGCAGACGTTGCGCGTGCGCCATCTTGAGCAGGCCGAGTTCGAGGTGGAAACGCTGTTCCAGCTTGTATCCCAGCTCGCTGTGGGTACGCAGCATGATCTGCAGATGACGGGTTAAGTCTTCTTCGCCGAACAGGTCGGCGACGCGCGCGACGCGCTCACGCTCGTCGCTCGATATCTGCAGCAGCGAAGAATCTTTGCCCGCAATCTTCGCGACCGTTGCATTGCGCAGGAAACGCACCATCTGGCGGGCGAAGTGCGTGGGGCTGTGGCCCTCCGCGATCAAATGATCGACTTGGCGGAGAACTTCTTCGCTCCTGCCCGTGGCCACGGCCTGCATCACTTCTTCCAAAATGTGCGCCGGGGCGGCGCCGACAAGGCTGCGCACGGACTCGGCCGTCAGCCTGCCGCTCGAAGATGCGATCGCCTGATCGAGAATCGACAACGCATCGCGCATAGAGCCGTCGCCAGATTCGGCGAGGAGCGCAAGGGCGTCGCCGTCGGCTTCGATCTTCTCGCGGGTGACGATCTCGCGCAGCTGGCCGACAATATCGTCGAATTTCACGGCACGAAAACTGAAATGCTGGCAGCGGGAACGAATCGTCTGCGGAATATCTTCCGGCTGGGTAGTCGCGAGCATGAAGACGATATGCTCGGGAGGCTCCTCGAGCGTCTTGAGCAGGGCGTTGAACGCCGCTTCGGTGATCTGGTGGGCTTCGTCGAGGATATAAATCTTGAACCGGTCGCGGGCCGGGCGGTAACGGGCAGCCTCGCGCAGTTCGCGAATCTCGTCGATCCCGCGGTTGGTGGCGGCATCGANTCTCGATGACATCAACAGAGTTGCCGCTGCGAATCTCCGTGCACGACTCGCAAACGCTGCAAGGCTCGGGAACCGGTTTCGCCTGGGAGCGACAATTCAGGGCCATCGCCAGAATACGTGCAACCGTCGTCTTGCCAATGCCGCGATGTCCGCTGAAGATGTAGCCGTGAGCCGTGCGGCCCTGTTCGATGGCGTTTTGCAACGTGCGGGTGACGTGCTCTTGTCCGATGACCTCGGAGAATCTCTGCGGACGATACTTGCGCGCCAGAACGGTATAGCTCATGAGCCAGAACAGGATTATACGTGATGAAATGGAAGAGATGCGGATACAAAGCCTCTTGACCACCGCGAAAAAGGCGCGCTGCGACGGCCCGTAGACGGGCGTTTTAGGGCTTGCGAAGCCTCCTGCCACGCGATAGGCTGGTGCGTCAGGAATATGGCAGACGCCGCGATGCGCAGGCGGTTTGCCGCTAACCGCGGAGGGTCTCATGCAATTGAAAATCACAAGCAAGAACGTCGACGGGATTCTGGTGTTGCAGTGCAGTGGCCGAATCGTCTTCGGTGAAGAGTCGTCGCTGCTTCGCGATACGGTGAAGCAGGCCATCCCGAACAACAAGCAGATCATTCTCAACCTTGGCGAGGTAAACTACATTGATTCCGGCGGGCTGGGCACGCTCGTTGCACTGCATGCCACCGCAAGCACCGGCGGCAGCAACATCAAGCTGGCCAACTTGACCAAGCGTGTGGGCGACCTGCTGCAGGTCACGAAGCTGCTGACGGTGTTCGACGTGCATGGCTCGGAAGGCGAAGCCATCGAATCTTTTCGCAAAGGAGCTGCTGCCTAGCACGGGCTGAGCGAATGTGAGACAGCGAAAGCCCCGCCGGAAGAAAGCGGCAGCCAACACACCAGACAATTCTGCGCGACAGCGCCTGCGCATCGAGCGGGCGATTCGCGCCATTCCTCGCGGCAAAGTTTCGACTTACGGAGCCGTCGCCCGAGCGGCCGGACTCCCCAGAGGCGCGCGCCTTGTGGCGCGAGTTTTAAACCGCTCGTTCGGGCTTCCCTGGCAGCGCATACTTGGGTCGCGCGGAGAGATCAAACTGCGCGGCGACTCGGCGATAGAGCAGCGCCTGCGCTTGGAAGCCGAGGGCGTGCACTTCCGCGGGCGGAAAGTGGATATGAAGGCGCACGAGTTCAGTTTCAGATGACTGTCGGCCGGAGAGCCGAGGGCGGCTGTCCCCACAAGGTTTGTGCCAAGGACCGAAGACCAACGACCAACGACTAACGACCAGTCTTGAACTGCTCGTCGATCTCCACCTGATACCCCGTGACCATCTTGTTGGTTTCGTTCGCCATACCCACGATGGCCATCAGTTCTTTGAACATGGCGTCGGTCATGCCTTTCTTTTGTGCTGAAACGGTGTGCGAGGCGATGCAGTATGGGCACTGGTTGGTCACGCTCACGGCGATGTAGATCATTTCCTTGGTCAGCGGGTCAAGCGCGCCAGGAGCCATGATCTGCTTGATGTCTTCCCAGGTGCGCTTGAGTGTGGCGGGATCATTTGCGATGGCCTTCCAGAAATTGTTGATCCAATCGGTTTTGCGCGTCGCCATGATGTCGTCATAAATGGCGCGGACTTCCGGGCTGGCGTCTTGGTATTCGATAAGGCCGAGAGTGGACATAATTTCGGATTCCCCCGCATTCAGTCACCACTGAGGGCACGGAGTCACAGAGAAAGGCAACCTACACGCTTTCTCCGTGTCTCTGTGTCTCCGTGGTAGAAACGATTTGATGGAGGATCACTTCGGCAACTCTCCGCTGAGCAGTTTCCCCAACGAATCTGCCGGGCAGCGCACGCCTACATAAAACTGGCCGAACAGCGCATAAACGGCGCTGACTTCGTCGAACCGCATCTCATAAATCAGCTTTTTGAAGACCAGAGGATCGTCGGCGAACAGGTCAACGCCCCACTCCCAATCGTCGAAGCCGATGGACCCGGTGATGATCTGCTTGACTTCGCCCGCGTAGCGGCGGCCGACGAGGCCATGTTCGTTCATTTGGCGGGCGCGCTCTTCGAGAGGAAGCGTGTACCAGTTCTTTTCTTCACCGCGGCGGCGGTCCATGGGATAGAAGCAGGCGTAACGATTGGGCGGAATCTCGGGGAACAGGCGAGGGCGCATGGCTTCTTTGTGCCGGTTCAGCTTGCATTCAATCTCGGCTTTCCATTGATCCGAATGCGGCGCAATGCCCTGCTCGGCCAGTTCCTTGTAGATCTTGATGGTGGATTCGTAGAGTCCCAGCTCAATAACAGAAAGGTAAGATGTTGTAGGCTCGAAGTAGTCGCTCAGGCGAAGGCTGGCGAGTTTGAGTTCCGCCTGGTTCAAATCGGCGAAAGACTCGCGGAAATGAATCAGCATTAGATCGCCCTTATGGCCGAGCAGCGAGTAGAGGGCGGACTGGCCAGTGGGATTTTTCTCCATCGCAGCCAGGACCGCCACGGCTTCCTTGACGATGGCCGATTTCTCGGCCTCGGCCACGACGCGCCAGGCGGGCCAGCGGAAGCGCATCATCTGGTGCAGGACGCTGTAGCCTTCGGTGGTGAGCGGAACGGCGGGTGTCTCCGCTGCGACCTCAGAACGGACGGGATGAGTGGTCATGAATTCCTCTTCAACTGCAAACTGCTATTGTACGCGGGCGAGTGCGAAGCGCGGGAAGAGGACGGGCTGAGACTGCGACGCCAGACCCAAGAAACCATTGCCAGCAAAGTATGTGCGATATAACTAGGAGTATGCGAAGAGCTTGTCAAACATTGGGCTTGCTTGCGCTGTTCGTCTTGCCTATGTTCGGGCAGAGCAAGCGGTTGTGGGTGTTGCGCGCACCGGGCGAAATGGTTGAGTACGACCCAGTGACATTTGCTCCCAAGCAGACCGTGAAAGTGCCGCGTGAAGCCGTACAGTCGCCGCAAGAGTTTTCGGTGAATCGTCTGGGGCAAATGCTGTTTGTGCCGGCGCTTGCGCTGCCGCTCTCTGAAAACGATGCCGAAAGCACTCACAAGGTGTGGTTTTGGAATGGACGGACGGCAATCACCATCGATCAGGGAGTGAGCAGAAAGGTCGAGAAGGAGGGTTCCAATCTTGCAATTACGGAATCCTTGCCCGTGCCCCATCTCTCTAGCGATGGAGCGCATTTGTTCTGGTTTGCGAACCAGGCACTCCGACTGCAGCGCGAAGATGTGGACCTCTCTACCATGAACGCGTGGCAGGCCTGGCGAACCGATGGAGCTGGCGCCGCAGGCGAAGACCTGTCGTCATCCAAACTCCCGGATTGTCGCTGCACGACCGGAACCTGTGAGGAGACCTGCCCTTATCACGTGATTTGGGTGCCGGACGATGGCGTGGGAAAGTTTTTTCTGCTCACCCAGTTCGTCGCAGGACAGACGCAGCGTGAATACAAGGAGAGCACTCGCTACGAGGAAGAGGCCGGGAAATGGAAGGCCAACCCGCTGGTTCCGCCGCTGCGACGCCTGCTGGACGCTGCGTCCGGAGGCAGGGTCATCGTTGAGGCCGTCCCCGACACTGGTTGCTGCGGATGGGTGAACGAGAGTGACGATCAGACGCTGGTGCGGAATTACGACAAGACTCTGACCGTGTTCGACGAACGGGCCAGCTATAACAATCCGGACTACGACGTCAGTTTCTACACGTCGAATGCGCGCTTGTCGCCAGAGCGCGGTCTTGTGGCAATGACGATTGTGGCGACGTCCCAGCCTAACCAGCCGATCCAACTGGCTGAGGAGGGACAGGCCAACCCCGAGGAGTCGCAGAGCATTCGCAAAGCGCTGGCCGAGTTGCCTGCAGTCGAAGTAAAGACGGTCGATGATTCCCCGCGACGCGTCGCTTTTCTTCCGCATGTAACGCTGGTGGGGTGGATCAGCGAGAAGGAGATTCTCGTTTTAGAGAATCATCTGCTGGTGGCATTCAACGTTGCAACGAAAGCACGGCGCAAGTCGAGCATTCGCGCGGAAGATGCGGCCCACGTGTTTCTTCGCTAGTTGACGAGGTTCGCAAATGTTCTTGAGACCGCTGCAAAGCATCCCCTAGTGCCACTGCGGCGCGCGCCCTGACCTTCCAGCCCGTATAATGCCCTCTCATTCGTTTTGCACGCTCCAACTGCGGGTGATGGTCGAGCTATGGTCGTTTTGGTGATCGGCGGCGCTGGATACATCGGCAGTCACACGGCTCGGGCACTGAAGCGCGCTGGACACGAGGTTGTAATCTTCGACAATCTCTCGACCGGGCACGAGATTCTGGCGAAGGGCTTTGAAGTGGTGAAGGGCGACGTCCTGGATCGCGAGGCGCTGGCGAATGTAATGCGACGCGCGCCGGCCGTGATGCACTTCGCGGCGCATGCCTATGTGGGCGAGTCGGTCACGAATCCGCGAAAGTATTTTCATAATAATGTCGAGGGCGGACTGTCGCTGCTGAATACGGCGCTTGAAACGGGAGTAAAGTTGATCATCTTCTCCTCGACATGTGCTGTGTACGGCGAGCCGGCCAAAGTTCCTATCGAAGAGAGCGCGCCGCGTCAGCCGGTGAATCCTTACGGCGTTTCGAAATTATTTTTCGAGGAGGCGCTGGAATCCTACGGCCGGGCCTACGGCTTGCGTTTTGCCAGCCTGCGCTACTTCAACGCTGCGGGCGCGGATGAGAGCAGGGAAATCGGGGAACTTCACGAGCCGGAAACACACTTGATCCCGCTGGCGTTGAGCGCGGCGGCGGGGCGCGGCGCTGAGCTGCAGATTTTCNGGCGCGGACTATCCCACCCCGGACGGAACCTGCATTCGCGATTACATTCACGTGAACGATCTGGCCGCTGTGCACGTCAAGGCGTTGGAGTACTTAGCTCTCGGCAAAGAAAGTTTCGCCGTAAACGTGGGCACAGGGACCGGGCATTCTGTTAAGGAAGTGATTGCCACAGTTGAGTCCCTAACCGGGAAGCGCGTACCGCGCAAGGTAGGTCCGCGGCGCACGGGGGACCCCCCTGCGCTGGTGGCGAATCCGGCGAAGGCAGAGGCATTGTTAGAGTGGAAGGCGACGCGCTCACTCAACGACATCGTTTCGACCGCTTGGGAATGGATGTTGCGGCAGCGCGAGATGATGGCGACGCGATGATTGCGCGGAGAGGAAGCAAGCTGTGAAAAGGGCGGCAGGGGAAGCTATGGGGCATGATCTGGCAGGGAAGAAGGTCGCAGTTTTGGGCGCGGGGAAGATGGGCGGCATTCTGCTGCAGGCCCTGCTGAAGAATGGCCTGCTCTCGGCGAAGACGACTCGCGCTACGGTGGCACACGAGGAGCGGGCCAAGGCGCTGGCAGCCAAGCTCGACATCGAAGTCGGGACAAACAACGCGGAAGCGGCTAAGGGTGCCGACATCATTCTGATCGCGGTGAAGCCACAGGTAGTACAGGAGGTCGTGGCCGAGATCCGTCCTCATGTGACAGCGAAGCAGATCGTAGTTTCGCTGGCGGCATCGGTTCCAACGGCCGTGATCGAAAAAGGACTTGCGCCGAATGTGCCTGTAATTCGCGCCATGCCCAACACTCCCTGCGTGCTGGGAGCGGGAATGACCGCGCTCTGTAAAGGCAAGCATGCCAGCGCCGATCATGTGGCGCTGACCTGCCGAATGTTTGAGGTGGTCGGCCGCACCGTGGTCCTCGATGAAAAACACATGGACGCGGTCACCGGTCTTTCGGCAAGCGGCCCGGCCTACATCTACATCATTCTGGAATCGCTGGCGGAAGCGGGAGTGAAGGTCGGCCTTCCCCGCGACATCGCAACGCTGCTCGCTGCGCAGACCACGCTGGGAGCGGCCAAGGTGGTGCTCGAGACCGGCGACCATCCGGCGTTGCTCAAGGACGCAGTGACCACGCCTGCCGGCTGCACCATCGACGCCATCATGGAGCTGGAAGAAGGCAAGCTGCGGGTTACGTTGATTAAGGCGGTGGTGAAGGCCACGCAGCGGGCGAAGGAGCTGGCGTTCGGGTAGGGTGTCAGCACTCGGCACTCAGCAGTCAGCACTCAGCTTGCGACGATCTTCGTGGCCTTCGCGAAAGCTGGGTGCCCCATTTCTCGCGCGGGGTTGGCGCGAGAAGTGGGATGTTTCTTTTTCACCAGAAAAATCCCCACGTCTCAAAAGCGAGACGTGGGGCACCCGTTCAACCTAGTCCCAGATCGCTGACCGCCTTGTCCACGATCGCCTTGCTGATGGCCAGAGACGCGGTTGCAGCCGGGGAAGGAACGTTGAGCACGTGCAGCATTTTGCCGGAGGCGACGAACTGAAAATCATCGACCAGCGTGCCGTCGCGCTTCAGTGCCTGGGCCCGCACTCCGGAGCCCCCAGGGACCAGGTCGCCCTCGCGAATATCGGGCACGAGCCGCTGCAAAGCCTTCACAAAAGCTTTCTTCGACAGTGAGCGACGATACTCGTCCAGTCCATTGTGCCAGTGCCGCGCTGCCATCCGCCAGAAGCCGGGAAAGGCGAGCGATGAAGCCAGGTCGCGCACGCTGATGTCCGTGCGCCGGTAGCCCTCGCGGCGCAGAGCAAGCACGGCGTTCGGACCCGCGTCCACTGTTCCGCTGACCCGGCGGGTGAAGTGCACACCCAGAAAAGGAAATTGCGGGTCAGGCACGGGATAGATCAGCCAGCGCACCAGCGAGGCTCGCTCAGGAACAAAATCATAGTACTCGCCGCGAAAGGGCACGATCATGATGCCGGGATCATTGCCGGCCATGCGGCTGACGCGGTCGCTGAACAGTCCCGCGCAGTTGATCAGATGCGTGGTCGAGAACGCTCCACGAGTCGTTTCGACCACAATGCCATCGGACGTGGGCCTCAAGCCTGTAGCCGCAGCCGAGGTGAGAATTGCTCCGCCCCTCGCAGCGATCAGCTCTGCATATTTCTCGCACACAACCGCGTAATCCGTAATCCCGGTCGAAGGCACGATCAAAGCCTGCAATCCCGCGGCGTGCGGTTCGATCTCGCGCAACTGCTCAAGACCAATCAGGCGAAGGCCGGTGAGTCCGTTGGCTTCTCCGCGACGGCGGAGTTCCTCCAGGCGCGGCAGTTCGTCTTCACGCGTGGCCACGATGACCTTGCCGCAGACCTGATGCGGAATTCCATGTTCGCGGCAGAACTCGACCATCGCCGCCGCGCCCGAGACGCACAGCCGCGCCTTCAGCGAACCTGGCTTGTAGTAGACGCCGGAATGGATGACGCCGCTGTTGTGCCCGCTCTGATGGCGGGCGACGCGGTCCTCCTTCTCCATAACGAGGAGCTTCAGGTGCGGGAGGCGCCGCGTGATTTCCAGCGCGACGGCGAGGCCGACGATGCCTCCGCCGATGATGATTACCCGGTAACGCGAGTCGGTCATGGCTGCTGAGCAGTGGAATTCAGCCGTTGGACGGCGCGGCTCTTGAGCCTTGAATGTGTTCGCGCAAGCCGCTTACTGCACGGTCAAGCCCACCGTGACACTGTGGCTGACCGAACCTGCGGATCCCGTGACGGTGATGGTATAGTTTCCGGCCGGTGTCCCAGGATGACCTCCGCCGCCACCACTTCCTCCGGTACTCGCCCCGCCACAGGACGCCAAAACTNGCAACCAGTAACAGCAAGGCCGCTATCCAGCTTATCGCCCGCCGCTGGTGTTGCGCTGCCGCCCCAGGAACACTCCAAACTATCATGATTCCGGGCAAAGCCAACCAGAGCGCATAGAAAGTCATTCCAGGTTTGGCTGCCGGTTGCAGGCTAGCCGTGGTTCCTGTGGTGGAGATGGTCATGACGACGGAAACGGAGGAGCTTCCCGGCGTGATGGGGGCAGAGGGGTTGAACAGACATTGTGTCAGGGGAGGGAGATTGGAGCAGGAAAGCGTTACCGCATTGGTGAACGACGTGCCAACCGGCGCGATGGTCAGATTGTACGGGCCGGTGGTTTGCCCGGCAGTCACGGTCTGGATGGTTGTCGAGGAGACAACAGTAAAATCCTGCGCGACCGTGACAGTGATCGTGACGCTGTGGCTGGGCGTGCCCGAGATGTCCGCCGTATGGATGTTGATCGTGTAGTTGCCAAGCGCAGCGTTGTTTGGAAGGTTGAGGGTTACGGTCAATGTCGTGGTCGAGCCGGAATTGACCGTGACCGGATCTTGGGGGCTTAGAGTACACGTCGCACCCGGCAACGCGCTGGCATCACAACTGGCGTTGATCTGGCTGTTGTAGAAGGTCGATGGCGTGATTGTCAGGTTTGAGCTTCCCTGCGCGCCTGGGGCGAGCGTAAGCGACGAAGGTCCCGAGACTCGGTAGTCGCCGACATTGAAGGGGACGTTGAGTGTGTGCGTGGTCGATCCGGAGGTCCCTTGCACCGAAAGCTGATAGCTTCCGGCGGCTAGGCTTGACGCATTCACCGTGAGCGTTGCCGTAGTCGGAAATGAACTTACTGAGGTAGGGCTGATACTGCAGCTCCCACTCGCGGTCGAGCAAGTCAGATTGACGGTGCCGCTGAATCCGTCTTGCGAGGTGATGGTGAGCGGTGCGCTAGCGTTGCTGTTCCCAGCATTGACCGAGGGAAACGTGACCGGCTGCAACACGAAATCCGGATTGGTCGTGACGGTAAGAGTAAACGTGGTCGTGAGCTGGGCTGATCCGCTGGTGTTGGCCACGATGGTGACGATGTAACTACCGGGGGCCGCGTTGGCCGGAACGTTTACGCTGGCGGTCATGTTGACCGGCGTGCTCGCCGTCGGAGTGACCGTTGTCCCGGGAGCCAGATTACAAGTTGCGCTCGCAATGTTGACGCTGCAGGAGACAGTAACGCTCTGATTAAACGAACCGGCTGCCGTGACCTGGAAGCTCACTGGCGAAGACGTGGTTCCCCGGGGCACGGTGACACTGCTCGGCGAAGGAGCCGTAAGACCCCAGTTCACCACGTGGAGAACAAGGCCGGCCTGCTGCTGCGTCTGGTTGGAGTCAGAGCCGGTCGCCAGCAGGTTGAAACTGTAGTCGCCGACCGCGCCCCCAGCGGACACGCTGAAGGGTGTGTTGTTCGCAGGGGTCAGCGTGGAAGGCGTGGGCGTGCAGACGCTGGGTGCTCCCGTTGTGCCGGCGACGCAGCTCAGTGTTACCGAACTGGAGTACCCGTTCAGAGCTGTGGCGGTGCCGTCAAAGGTTGCGGTTTGTCCGGAGAAGACGATTTGCGGAGAGTTTGAGACCGCCAGCTCGAAGGACGCCACAGCATTGGGATTCATTTGCCACACGCCGCGTCCGTAGGTCGAAGCGCGCAGAAGTTTTTGGCCGCCGGAGTTGAACAGTCCCAGCCCCGTCACTGCGACGTTGGGCAGAAATCCGTTGGCGCCGCTGGCAGGATTCGGTCCGACCTCGGTCCATGCCGCGCTCGACGTGCTGCTCTGAAATACGCCGACGTCGGTTCCGACGTAGACAGTGCCGGAACTCGAGTCGACGATCACTGCGTTCGCGGGAGCGTCAGGAAGAGCAGAATTACCGGAGCCTGTGAAATCGCTCCAGGAAGCTCCGGCGTTCGTGGTCTTCCACACGTGCCCCGGCCCACCGGTAAAGCCCATGACCGTTACGTAGGCCGTGTTCCCGGTGGCATCAGACGAATCGATCGCGACGCTTGAAATCGGAAACTGGTTCGGATTGATGCTCTGCGTGACTCGTGTGAAAGCTCGCGTGCCCGCCGTGGCATTGGTCGTGACCCAGACATTTCCACCGGCCGGGGAAGTCGCTGGACCATCCAGCGGGCCTAGACCGTCGGTGGTCGCATAAATCACCAGTGATCCATTGCTGTCGGTGAGACCGCCGGCAGCCAGCGATCGCACCAGATTGACTTCGCTCCCAGTACAAGTTCCTGCAGCCAACGTGTCGAAATTCGGACTGAGCACGGTATAAGTGCCGCCCAGACGCGGTCCGCGCCACACGCGGCACGTTCCCACCAACACAGCTGTCGAGGATTGCGGATCAAGGATGTAGGGGAAGTAAAACGCGCCGTCGTCGCCACCCAGGCCGCTGCTGCCGACCACCGAACTGAAGTTTCCAGAGTGGCAGTTTACGCCGCTGCCGCACTCCAGAACATTGAGCCCACCAGGAGGAATATCGGGATTGGAGACAAACCAATTTGCAGTGATGATCGGATCAATCGCATTGAAACCCCCGTCTCCGCCGTTGACGTTGATCCAGTTCGTGCTGGTTGTGGCCGACGCCGTGGCCGGGGATCCGTTGTCCTGCGTGCCCCCCAGCAGAGTATTGGGATCGGTCGGATGCTGCGAAAAGCTCACGAATTGCGTCATCGATCCCAGATTTTGATTCAGGTCGTCGAACTGATTGGTGCCTGAACAAGAGCCGGTACTCAGCCCTGTAAAGCCGTCCAGCGCGCGATAGATGCCGCCGTCATTGGCGAAGTAGAGCAGGGCGCTGCCGGAATCGCTGCCGGTCGTTGGGATCATGTAGGCAAGCGCATGCTGATCGGGATGCACGTGAGCCGGCGCCGCGATGGGGTCGCATCCGTAGACGTGAGTCAGGTTCATGAACCCCGCAGTGTTGCAGGTGGGGTTCGAGGAATTGATCGAGCACTTGTACAGGTTGATCGCGCCCGCGTAAAGGTCCGTCGCGGCGGTTCCGTTCGGGACGGCCAGCAGTTCGAGGTTGTAGGACCCCTGTGCGACGCCGCAGCCTAAAGAGTCACTGCAGTTGGTGATGCCGGAGTCGTTGATCTGCGTCCAGCTCGCCCCGCCGTTCGTGCTCTGCCAAATGCCTTGATCGACAGGATCGCCGCCCGAATCGAGCGAGATATACCACGCATACATTTCGTTACGGCCCGGCACTACCGTGATCTCGCCGCGATAGATCGGGCAGGCTTGGGTGTTGGAAGTCGACAGCGGCGGACAGGCCGTTGTGCTGAGCGCAGAACCGCCAGGTTGAGAGGCAAGGCGGGTCCAGGTTACTCCATCTAGGGACGAATAGAATCCGTGATAGCGAATCGCCGCGAAGAACAAGCCCGCACTCGCGTTGTAGACCACCGAAGCGGCAGAGGTGGCATCGGTAGCCTGGCTTCCCGGATCGAGCAAAGCGTTGTAGGTCCAGGTCTGCCCAGCATCGAGCGAGGTGTAGAGCCCGCGCGTCGTGCTGGTGGTGACGGCGCCATCAACCAGGCCTTCGGAAGAGGTCGCCATGGCCGCGACTACCGTGCTCGCCGTGCTGAAGGCCATGCGGGTTCCGCCCAGGCCGCTGAGGGAAAGTGCGCCGCTGTTCGCGCTGGAAATCAGATTCCAGGTATTGCCGGCATCGGCCGAGCGCAGGATTCCCAGCCCGAAGTACGAGTCAGCAGAGTTGTTGGCTTCTCCGGTGGCAACGAGGATCACGCTCGCGGCGGGATTGACGTTTCCCGGCTGGATGGCGATCGCGCCGACCGAGAGCGTGGCTTGATTGTCGGTGACGGGGGTCCAGCTGACGCTTGCAGCGCTGGTGGCCGCGCCGTTGGTCGACTTCCAGACTCCTCCCTGCGCGCCGCCGATATAGACCGTGTTTCCGCTGGGGTCGGCAGGGTCGATGGCGACGGCGGTGGCGCGTCCCGAGACCTGGTGATAATCCTGCGTGCCGTTGCCGCTGGCATCGGAGGCCAGGGGTGCGGGGCCAAGGGGCGTCCAGATTCCCGGCGACGACCCGGAAGGCGTCAGCGTCGCGACATTCGGTTGAGTGGTTGCTCCGACCAGCGCGGCGCGCTGCCGCATCTGCATCTTCGTTTCGTACGCGCGGCGGCGCAACTCCGCCGATGGCTTGCCCGGGACGATGCGTCCGCGATAGAACCACGCATTGCGTTCTTTGACGTGGTCCGCGTCAGAATCCGCGACGGGAGTGTTGGGGATGCTCTGCCTGGCGCCCTGCGCCCGAGCTGACCGGATCGTGCCAACGCAAATCAGAGCAAGAAAAAAGATATGAGAAAAACGACTGCGTAACATGAGAACATTCTTCACCTGCCAGTATCGAAAGTGCGCAACGCAGGGTCAACGCAAAAGCGATGACAATCGTGGGAAGGCGACCCACTTTGGGAACGCTTGGGGCTCACCTAGTACAATCGGTCTTCGGTCGAACGGCCGCGAATCGCGAGGAGTGACTTGCGCATGAATCTCCGGTCTTATTTATGTATCGCCGCAGTGTCGCTGACGGCATTGGTCAACAGGGCGCCCGCGCAAGCGCGCGCCCAAACGATCACCGTTGCCGCCGCGGCCGACCTCAGCGCAGCCCTGCAGGAAGTTGTGGCCAACTACGAAAAGCAAACTGGAGTCGCTGTCAAACTCTCCTTTGGCGCTTCCGGAGCGCTCACGCAGCAGATTCAGAACGGCGCGCCCTTCGACGTGTTTTTCTCCGCCGACATGGACTATCCACGCCAGCTCATCGCTGCCGGCAAGGCCGACGGCTCGAGCCTCTATCGTTATGCGGTGGGCAAGCTGGTGCTGTGGGTCCCCGCCGATTCTCCACTCGACATCGAGCATGAGGGAATGAACGTGCTGCTTGATCCTTCGGTGAAGAAAATTTCCATCGCCAACCCCCAGCATGCCCCGTATGGCCGTGCCGCCTTAGCAGCGTTGAAGCATGCAGGCTTTTACGACCGCGTGTCAGACAAGCTGGTGCTGGGCGAAAATGTCTCGCAGGCGGCACAGTTTGTCGAGTCGGGGAACGCGCAAGTGGGGTTCGTGGCGTTGGCGCACGCGGTGGCTCCGGCAATGCAAGGGAACGGAAAATACTGGGAGGTTCCGGCGGACGCCTATCCCGCGCTGGATCAGGGCGTGGTCGTGATCTCACAATCGCAGCATAAAAAAGAGGCGGGAGAGTTCGTCGCGTATATCAAGACGAAGGAAGCCGCGACGGTCCTGCGCCGTTATGGATTCACCCTGCCGGAGTGATGGCATCATGCTCTCGGATGCCGGAAGCCGGACACCGAACGAAGAGTGACCATGGCAATCGACTGGCAAGTATTCTGGTTGACGCTGCAGTTGGCAGTAGTGGTGTCGGCCATCCTGCTGCTTATCGGCCTGCCGGTCGCCTACTGGGTCGCCTTTTCTCAGCGGCGCTGGAAATTTCTAGTCGAGGCGGTGGTAGCTTTGCCGATCGTCCTTCCGCCCACGGTGCTGGGATTCTACGTGCTGGTGGCGCTGGGCCCATGCAGTCCGCTGGGCCGTCTGTGGATCGCGCTCACCGGCCACACCTTGGCCTTCACCTTCAGCGGTCTGGTGATCGGGTCGATTCTTTACAGCCTGCCGTTTGCGGTGCAACCGTTCGCCGCGTCATTTGCGGGCGTGGATCGCAGGCTGATCGCCGCCTCGTCCACGCTCGGCGCCTCCCCGCTGCGGACGTTCTTTCGCGTGGTAATGCCCTTGTCCGTGCCTGGACTGATCACCGGGACAGCCCTCAGCTTCGCCCACACCATGGGAGAATTCGGCGTGGTGCTCATGGTCGGCGGCAACATTCCTGGCGTCACGCGCACGGTTTCAATCGACATCTACGATCAGGTGCAAGCATCGAATTACGCTGCGGCGAACCAGACTGCGTTGGTCTTGCTGGCGTTCTGTTTGACCGTTCTGGCCGTCGTTTATGGATTAAACCGCAAGCCGTGGGCGGTTGGGCCGGCGAAATGAAGGGCGCAATGTCGACTCGGGCAGGGATTCTTCGACTCCGCTCGCCTATGCTCGCGTCGATGCTCACAATGACAAATGAGCTCGCGATGAATCGCATCTCCACCGCCGACAAGCTTGTCCCGACGAACGAAGCCGTCGAAGCGACTCGTTCGTCAGCGGCAAGCGGCACACAAGCAGACACCCTTGAAGTTCGAGTGCTCCGTCATGCGATAACGCAGGAGCGCGAGTTCGTGCTGGATGTCGAGTTTCGTGCTGAGCCCGGCTTCACCATACTGTTTGGCCCGTCCGGCGCGGGAAAGACCACTCTCCTTGATTGCATTGCCGGGCTAGTCGCGCCGGATGCAGGAAGAATCGCGATCAGTGGGCGCGCTCTGTTTGACGCTGACAGGCACCTGAATCTAGCGCCGTCCGTACGCCGCATCGGTTACGTCTTTCAGGACCTGGCCCTGTTTCCGCACCTGACCGTCGAGCAGAACGTGCAGTACGGCTTGGCGCACCTCTCGGGAAAGGACCGTAGGCATCGCACAGCTGCCATGCTGGAATCATTCCGTATTCCAAGCCTGGCGCGGCGCTATCCCAAGGAAATCTCTGGTGGCGAGCGCCAGCGCGTCGCCCTGGCGCGAACCTTGGTGACCGATCCCGCCGCGCTCCTGCTCGACGAGCCAATGGCGGCGCTGGATGCTGCAACGAAGGCAAAGATTTTCGACGATTCACGCGCCTGGAATGCTGCGCATGGCATTCCCATTCTCTATGTTACGCACAATCGCGAGGAGGTCTTCGCTCTGGGCGAGCGCGCGATCGTGCTCGATCGCGGGCGCATTCTCGCGCAGGGCACGCCGCACGAGGTGCTCGGCGCACCGAGCCAGGAGACCGTCGCCCAGCTGGCCGGATTTGAAAACATTTTCGACGCGACCGTGGAATCGCGGCACGCCGACAAAGGCACGATGACCTGCCGGCTAGTGCCCTCACGTTCCGATCCCGGTTATCCCGTTCAGCTCGAGACCCCGCTGGTCCGCGCCGAGGTGGGCGCTGCGCTGCGCGTGGGCGTTCGCGCCGGAGACATCCTTCTGGCAGTGGAACGGCCCTCCGGACTGAGCGCCCGCAACGTGATGCGCGGCCGCCTAACTGCACTGGAAGAACATGACGTGATCGTTTCGGCGCGCGTGGACTGCGGCGTGGAAATGGAAGTTCACTTGACCCTCGCGGCGCGCGACACCCTCCAGCTCCAACCTGGCCAGGAAGTGTGGCTGGTTATCAAGACCCACTCCTGCCATCTGATGCAGTGCTGAGTTCCAGCCCAGGAGCGTTCTTGACGTTCTTTTGACATTCCCTTAACAGAATCTTGCTCCCATTCCGTTATAGTGTCCCAGCGTTTTCGGGAGGATCCTCATGATTCATCCGCTCTGGTCGAAGTGCTCAAGTTTGTCCGCACTCATGTTGAGTGCGATCTGCACATTTTCTGTTTCCCTTTCGGTAGGCCAAACCGCGGCTTGGCCGACGCATTCGCATGACTCGCAGCACACCGGTATTTCTTCGGTGGCGTCGCAGGCGTTCGGCCATATTCATTGGAGCACTCCGGTTGATCTAGCCCGTCCCACCGGAGAAATCCTGATCCACTACGGCTCGCCGCTG
>OCOJ01021332.1_pt2 | contig 59987 bp, 59 predicted proteins | sample 1539251 | NCBI WGS metagenome assembly OCOJ01 (sample SAMN01911457, study PRJEB22624) | soil metagenome | biome: Soil | place: Malaysia | collected 2012-04-30 | depth RA_metagenome m
GAGCCGATGCCGGAGCGCGAGCACGCCCGTCACGGCAAAGACGACGACCAGGATCAGCAGGAGGAGGGCGACCGTCGAACTGACTGCCATCGTCCGGCACCCTCAGGCGAGGAACAGTCCGTCGCGCATGTGCAAGGTACGGTCGCAGGCCGCCGCCACTTCCGCGTCGTGGGTCACGACGACCATCGTCTGATGGAAGTTGCGATTGAGCTGCCGCAGGAGCTCGGTGACCTGGCGCGAACCTTCGGCGTCCAAGTTGCCCGTGGGCTCGTCCGCCCAGACGATGGCGGGGTGGGCGACCAACGCCCGGGCGAGGGAGACCCGCTGCTGCTGACCTCCCGACAGCTCCGACGGCCGGTGCGCGAGACGGTCGCCGAGCCCCATCTCGGTGAGGATGGCTCGGGCGTCCGAGCGCGCCTCCTGGGCCGACCGTCCGGCGATCAGGAGAGGCATCTCGACGTTCTCCTCGGCCGAGAGGATCGGGAGCAGGTTGTACGACTGGAAGACGAACCCGGTGCGACGCGCGCGGTAGTCGCTCTTCTTCGCGTCCGGCATCGCATGGATGTCCGTACCCTCGACCAACACCTGTCCGCGCGAGATGTCGTCGAGCCCGCTGAAGCAGTTCAGGAACGTCGTCTTTCCGCACCCGGAAGGGCCCATGACGGCGAGGATCTCTCCCCGAAGGATGTCGACGTTGATCCCTCGCAGGGCCGGGACGGCCGTGTCCCCCGAGCCGTAGACCTTCCAGACGTCCCGTCCGACGACGACCGACTCCGGCATCGGACCCCTGCACAAGGCAGACCTATTTGGCCCAAGTGCCAGCCCCCCATCAGCCTCCGGCTCCGGCGGTCCGGGCATCATGGACCGACGTCCACGGATTGTGTCACCGTAGACAGCTAGATCGGGTCGCGTCGGGATCGAAGCGTCATGGCCGCTCCCACGAGAAGCACGGCGATTGCGGCGATCGAAAGGGCCCACCCCACCGACGGACCCCACGAAACATTGTGCATCGCACACCCGGGGGAGGGACATGCCACCGGGATGACAAAGCTCTGCGACCCGTAGAACGAGGACCACGGCCCGGCAGATTCGTCTCCGTGCTGGGCGGTCGGAACGTCCTTCGCCAACGCTCCGGGAAGGAGCGCGGCGAACGAGGCAGTCGCCGAGATCGCGAGCGCAATCGCGACGAACGGGAGCGCCCGCTGCAGGAACGCTCCACGAGCGCCTCCTCGTCGGGTGATCCCGAGGACGCCAGCAGCCGCGGCAGCCGCGAATCCTGCGCTTTCCAGGCCGAGCGTGAGGGCAACGACGCGCTCGGTGCCATTGAGCCCAGCGCGGGAGTACGTCGACGAGGTCGGGCAAAAGTAGGAGATGTTGCCGCTCGGGCATGAAGTCTGGACGGGCTCGGCCCCGGGCAGCGCGACAAGGTAGAAGTCGAGCACGCTCGGCCCGATCTCGACCGACTCGGGACCCGACGGCGTTCCCCAGTGCTGCACGTAGACGCCGTCGTAGAAGTACCACGGCGCGATCAATGCTGACCCCAGAAGCACGGCGCCAAGAAGCACGTGGCCGGCGCCGATACGGTCGTCGGTCCTCGAACGGACCACGTCTCTCGCCTCCGTCCCGGCTCAGGTCACACGCGCGACCTCGCCGCTGCGCTTCAGCCTTGCACCCAGCAGGTCCGTGCGAACGAGGCCGCGTTCAAGCTCGCAGAGCACGACGGAAAGAATCCTCCACTATTCCCCCGCGCGAGCCGGACCCCATGGGCCGGGACGAACTCCCATCGCCAGGCGGTTCGAATACCCCACGCCCTCCCCCCGAGAGGTTGGGGGCTCCTCGCGCCGCTCAGGTCGAGAACTTGGCGGTTCGCAGTTGGCGGTTGATTCGAGGCGCGTCGTTCCGAGCGAAACGCCACAGTTGTTCTATGGTGATCGGGGCCGCACCAGTGTCGTACGGGTGCGCGACGTCGTGCCGGAACTTCCGAAGTCCTTTCCAGGGAATTCTCGAGTTGGTGGTCTTGAATGGCCGACTGGTCTTTTCGGCGGCCTCTGCGAGCATCTCTGTCGCGTGTTCGAGCGCGTAGCGTGCTTCGGCACTCGTCTCGAGGCGATCTCTCCCGCCCCGGACCTCGAGCGCGACCACTTCGAGATGACGGAGCATCTCGTCGACGAGGAATCGGTCTCGCTGCTCGAATTCGTTCACAGGGGTACTCGCTCCGACTCGACCTGGGGTTCGATGGCCCAGTGGAGACCGCCTTCGTTCACGAGGTCGACCCGCCGCCCCAAGAGATCCTCGAGGGCCACGTTCAGCTCAGCCTTATCGAGAAGTGAAACGGGCCGGCCCCACTGGACCATGAGGTCGATATCGCTCGTTCTCGTCGCCTCGCGCCGCCGCACCGAACCAAACACCCAGAACCGCCGAACCCCGTACTCCCTACTGAGGCGTAGGATTTCGGCCCGACGCTGCCCCAACACTTCTTCGATTCCCAGCTTGTTCCCGAGCACGACCGGCCGAATCTTTGGGACCCTCCACCGTTGGGACTTGCACCGGGGGCAAACAGTTGGCAATCCTCGGCCGCGAATCTTCCAAGTGTAGATGCAACGGTAACAATGGCCGAGGCGGCCGGTCCGTTTCGTCACTGCCTTACTTATGAAATCTGAAGAACTTACTTATAGCTATCGACCGAATCCGGATCATCTCTCGTCAGTCTTCGGGTTTCCATGTTCCAGATTCAGTGAAACCAGTGGGTTTCTCGCGTTCGCTTCGCTCACGCGCCTGGAACTAAGGTCCGCGGAACCGCGATCTCTCTCGATAATGTCTGCCTCTTTTCGAGCGGTCTCGGCATCAATTGCACCCAGCTGTCGGGCGGGAACCGAGGGATGCCGCGTCGGGTTCTGCAACTCTTCGGGTCGTCGTGCCGACGCATGACCCGATTAGGTTACAGTTCCGAATCGGCGAAAAGTCCCAGCACGAAACCCGTGGGCCGGGGCGCCGTCGAACCGCCCGCGGTTCGAATACCATCGGACGACGACGGAATCAGACCCACTGCGGGGGATCCGACGTCACTCCTCGGTCGGCAGCTTGGCTCGACGCAACTTGGAGACCAGGCGGGGAAGGTCCCGCTGGATGAAGTTCCAGGTCTCGTTCAGGGTAATCCGGGAGTAATCATGGTGGAAGAGCTGTCGTTCCCGGGTTAGCTCAAGCCAATTGATTCCTGGGTTGTGCCGTTGCAGCGGACGGTAGAGCATTTCCGCCTCCTCGGTGAGGTTCGAGATGCGCCAGAAGATCGCATCTCTCAATTGCTTCTGGCCCGGGTCGAAGAAGGCGCTCCTACCAACTTCGGCGTACTCAAGAACCGTCTCGGCCGATTCCCGCATCCGGTCGAGGCGGAGTCGCAACTCGTTAGGCTTCAAACGGGCAGAGCCTCCGATTCGACCTGAGGGCGAATCGCCCAGTGCAACCCTTCTGGGCTGACCACGTCGACGCGGCGTCCCAGGAGCTGCTCAAGAGCAAGCTCAAGAGCAGCATGATCGGAAAGTGAAGTGGTTCGTTTCCAATCGACAAGGAAATCGACGTCGCTCGACTCCGATGCGTCCTGGCGACGAACCGATCCGAAAACCCGGACCGACGTTGCGCCGTGCCTCCGAGCGAGCTTCAGAATCTCGGACCGGTGGGGTTCGATGACCTCCCGGATGCCGGCCCCACGTCCCAGCTTGACCGGTCGCAGCTTGGGGACATCCCAGTACTTGGACTTACATCGCGGACAGATCCGTACCGGGGAACGAACAGGGACCCAAGAGTAGAGACACCTGTAACAGCGAAGCTTGGGAAGTTGAACGCGCTGCATGCCGTTCCCGATGTCTGATCAATCGGGGGAGCATAAGAACTTACCTCGAGGTAAACCGGCCGTGAGAAGTGAAAGTACCTCACCTTTCATATTCCAGTGGGCCGGGACGGTCTCGAACCGCCCGGCGGTTCGAATATCGTGGAAAGTGTCAACGGCGGGATTCGAGCGAGAGCTGGTTCACGACTCATGGAACATGGACCCCGGAACCACTCCGTCGTCCGTTCTGTGATATCCTGAGCCATTGAGGTTCGGATTCGAAAGAGCTTGGGGCACGACGTAATTTTGTTCAGGGATGTGTTTTGGCAACCCTACTCGAGTCCGGACCGGTAGGTTTCAGGTGATCCTGAGCAGCTAGGGTCCGTCGGAGGGTCTGCGGTTCTCCTCAGAAGAGGTCGGAAGCGGGGTCCGTCTCTCCCTCGGACAAAGACTGGATACCTGAGATGCCCGGCTCTTCCACGGCCTCGCGGAATCGGGCGTTGGCCCTGGTCTCCAGCTTGCCAATTCTCTCAGTGAACCGCTTGCTCCGAGAGTACGCGGAGAGGGCAACAACTGCCACGCATGCCACTCCCGCAAGCAGGGCAAGAAGATAGTACCCCTCGGCGCCGGGAAGTCCCAAGAACACCGAGGACCGAGTTGGGGCTTGGACGACGTGGAGCACAATCGTGTGCGAGCTGTGGTCGCCGACCTGGTCATGGACGCTGATTAGGATAGGGAAAACTCCGACCGTTGTAGGGGTGCACGTGAGCGTGGAAACGTCTTGGTTGGCGCAGCCGGGCGGGAGGTTCGCGTAACTGTAGCTGAGCATGCCGTACCCCGAAGCCGAGTCCACCCTGAGGGTGACCGGGCTTCCCACTGTCGCATTGGACGGAGCTAAGACGATGAAATCAAATGTGACTGACAGTGCTCGAGGGGCAGAGACACTCCAGTTGTTGGCGTCGCTCACGACGAATCGAATGGTGTAATTCCCAGACTCGGTGGGTAAGCAGCCAATCCGATTCGTGCCTTGAGAGACGCATCCTGGTGGAAGGCCCGTGAAGTTGTACGCGTACGGGCCAAGTCCACCCGAGGCATTGCCGTACATGAGGACGCTATCCCCAAGCCATAAGGTCGCGTTCGAGACTGTGACGTTCGCGCTCAGAAACGAGTAGACCCGCACCATGCCCGAGCTGGCGCTTCCTCTGCTCCCGAAGGGGTCCGTGATGCTCACGGTGATCGTGTAGTTGCCTTCAGCGGTAGGAGTGCAGGTGACAGACGGCCCCGTGGACGCGGCGCATCCCGCGGCGGCGGGCGAGCCATAGCTATAGGAGTATGCAAATGGGCTCGCCATTGTAGTGGTGTTCAGCTGGTCCGATTGGCCGGCATCGACCGATACACGAGAAGCTGTCAGCGTGACTCCGGAGGACAAGTTCGTCGGTATGGCGTACACTGTTCCGTTGCTCGAAGGCGCACTGGTAACGAAGACCTCACGCTTCCCACCGTCGTAGACCACGCCGCCGGGGTTTGCTTCGATTCCCAATGGAATGGTCGCGACCACCGTGTTCGTCCGTTCGTCAATAACGCTCACATCGCCGTTGACATTGTCAACGAAGATTGCTCCTATCGCGCCGTCGTAGTCCAGGCCATACGGGTGTTGTCCCAACGAAATCGTTGCCACCACTGTGTTCGTCGCGTCAGAAATCACGCTCACGTTCCCCGATTCAGAGTCCGCAACGAAGACTTCGCTCTTTGCGCTGTCATACGCTACAGCAACGGGACCGGCCCGCAATCCCACGCCGATATTGGCCACGACGCTGTTCGTGCTATCGTTGATGACGCTTACATTGCCGGAACCTGTTTCTCCGGCGTTGTCGGCAACGAAGACCTCGCCCTTCCCGCTGTCATACACTACTCCGTTGGGGTTGACTATCGCAATCCCGGAGACATTCGCTACGACTCTGTTCGTGCTATCATTGATCACATTCACGTTATTGGGCCCGGACCATGCCCCGGTGACAAAGACTTCGCCCTTTCCACTGTCATAAGCGAGACCGTCCGGATTGTATGTCACTAGCCCCCCCGTTGCCTCACCAATGTCTTTGAGCACTCTGTCCGAGCTGTCGCTGATGACGCTGACGTTGTCCGAGCCAGCATTGGCAACGAAGACCTCGCCCTTGCCGCTGTCATACGCTGCTGCCATGGGAGCGGCTCCGACGGAGACGCTCGCGCTCACGCGGTCCGAGCTATCGTTGATGACACTTATGTTGGCCGAGCCGCTGTTGGCCACGAAGACCTCGCCCTTGCCGCTGTCATAAGCCAAGGAGAACGGGTACAAGCCCACGGGAATGTGGACGATCGGTGGGGCAGGGGTGGAGCTTGGAGCGGACCCCTCTTTGGGACCCTCTGAGACTTTCGCAGTGGCCGACAGACTCGGCGGTCTAGACGCCGGGATGCCGACGGCTGGACCAACCGACGATTGTGGACCGTTGCCGCTCCTGCCGGGTGACGGCACCAAGCTCACCGTCACCAGAACTACCACGACAAGCATGATGGCGACGGCTCGCGCGACGCGATGTTGGATTCCGAGTGGCCCCATCGGGGTTGTAGAATGTCGACGTCACACTTGAGTAGGTCCGACAGGTTCCGGGAATCCGTGTCGGGGCGTGCTATACCTTAGCAGTCGCAACCATGCACTCCATTACCGAGGAGGAAGCTGTTGGAATCCGTACGCTGCTCGCTGCGTTGCCGGTGAGCGAGCGGAAGCGGATCAGCGAGTCCGGCCTAGGCTCACGCACGTTCGAGAGAATCCGAAAGCGAGCCTACGCCGCAGGATGGGTCTTCGACCGATTCGTTCCCAACCCTGCTCGGGCTGGCTACCCAACTGTCTCTTTCGTCCTCGCCCGCCCCTTTGCCGAACAGATTGAAGAGGTCCAGAGACGGTGGAAAGACCTGCCCTCGAACGTCCTCCTTTGGCGTTGGCCCGAAACTGTGTTCGGTGTATTCTTTTCGAGCGAACCTCAGCAAGGGTTCCTTGCGAAGATCGATTCTCGTGTGGGGGAAAAAGAAACGACCGTTGTGACGTCAAGCGCGACGAGGCACGCGATACCGGTGTACTTCGATTTCGAGGGGGCGTGGGCTCTCTGGACAGGTCAGCTTGGGACCCTCGCGTACCCCCATTCAATTCCCGCGACGCCCATTCGAGAGGATCTCCTCCGAGGCCACCGGGGCCCGGATCCAGGTGCGATGGCCGGTCTACTGGCGAGACCTTTCCTACCAGCTGCGGAGACATCCCCTCTCCGAGTGAGCCCATTCTTCTTTCCGCGTTCCTATCAACGCCTCCTCGAAACAGGCCTCGTGCAGAGGCGAACGTTTCTGGATCCGCAGAAGGTCCCCCCATTTGAGGGACGTTCCCTGGGGCGGGTCGCCTTCGTTCAGGGGGAGCTCCTCTCCGCTGGAACGGAGGAATCCCTGTTCCGTATGCTCATGGCTATCCAGGTTCGACCCTTCCTGTTCTGCCGCGGCAACTCGCGAGTTCTGCTCGCCACCCTCGCTCGAGCCCCAAGTGACGTGGAGACTCGGGCTGATCGTCCGACTGTTCTTGGAAACCTCAGGCGTTATCTGACGAACATCCAAATCGTCCGGGAACCGATCGAGGCGCTTTCGGTCGTAGTCAACCACCGGTACGACCGTCTCTTTCCGGGACCGACGTCACGAGACCATCCGACGTGACGAGCGAGTTGCGCGAGCGAGTATGCGGAGAAAAGTGGCGCCCGAAAACCGGTGTCGAGTAACTGAAGAGGCTCTGGGAATCCGAGGATTCAAACCGTGGGCCGGGACGGATTCGAACCGCCGATCTCCGCGTTGTAAGCGCGGCGTCCTCACCGCTAGACGACCGGCCCTGGTCCCAAGGAAGACCGTTGCTCGGTCATGGGGCTGTCGGTCGGTGCGTGCTCACGGTGGCGGACGTGCACGGCGAGACCGTGGCCGAGATCGGACATCAACCGGCCGGGAAGTGCGGCCTCCCCGACGCCGGCGAGATGCCCGTCCTGAACCAGGACGACCGAGTCCCCGATCCGGATCTGCTCGTCGGCGTGGCGGACCCCCGGAACGAAGAGGTCACCCGTGAGCGGGACGCCGGGGGAAACCTCGACCGCGAGGGGAGGGCCGGGCCAGAGTCGCCGAGCACCGGCCACCGTCAGGTGGAACAGCCCTCGTTCCTCGCGCCACGTGGCGAGGTCGTTCTCCCCGTCGGTAACACGCTGGAACCACGGACGGCCGCTCAGACGGACCGGGGGAGCAAACAAGCGACGAGCAGCATCGGCGCCGAACTGCACGGCTGCGACCGCTTCGAGCTCCTCCCGGACGACGGCAAGCGGCCCACCGGCGACCGGGGTCTCCCCCTCGAGAGCTCGCGCAAGAGCGGAGCGAAGGGCATCGATGGCCTCGTTAGTCGTCGTCCGGTCGTCCCCTAGGGTCCAGGTGACGGTTTCGGAGGGAGGGAGGACGGAGGCGAGGAACGAGTACTCTTGGGGGTCGAGATGGACGACGACCGACCGGTAGTTTCCGCCCGAGCGAAGATGGGCGAGACCGGCCCGGACGTACGCCCGTTCGCTCTCTTCCCAGTCGCCGGTCACCGGAATGTCATAGTGCCGTGCCGGCGGGACGTCCTCGAGCTCTCGCGGGACGAGTCCGATCGGGGAGCTGACGGAGACGACGTGGACGCGCCCCTGGGCCGGCATCCCTTCTAGGGCGCTGACGAACCGACGATGGCTCCGGGAACGACGGTACGGCTTGGTCCTCGAGCAGGGCACGAGCAGGAGGACCGTCTTCGACGAAGGAGGGTGGTACCGTTCCAGGAAGCGAGAACGGAACCGGACCATCTCGGGCCGTCGGTGCGACTCGAGAAGTACGTAATTGCGGGAGCCGGTCGCGGTCACCGGCGTGCGTTCTTCGAGCTGGGCTCCGAGCTCCCGGTCCGCGTGGCGGAGCATCTCGGAGAGCGCGGGCTCCGCGACCAGCCGGGCTTCGACGAGCTCCCGGAGTCGCCCGGAACGGGCGGCGGCCGTGGCATCGACGATCGCCTGTCGCAGGGCGACCACGGCGTGCCCGTCGAGCGCGCCGCGTTCCTCGGAGGCGCAAAACGTGCAGCGACAAGATCGCTCGCTTCGGTGGGGGGGCGGGAATCGAGGTCCTAGGGTCGGGTCGAGATAGACCCCGTGCGCGGCGAGGAGCCGCGCCTCCGTGGTGTCGACCACGTCCACGCCGAGGTACGTGAGGAAGGGGACTCGGTGGGGGAGCGCGACGCGGGGGGCCCAGAGGACCGGTACCGAGCCGTAGAGGGACCGAAGCTCTCGGACCGCCCGGACAAACGGGAGACCGTCGGCCCAAAGCGCACGGGCATTCCCGAGGACGAGGAGCTCGGGCCGCCCCGAGGGCGGGGACCCGGCCCCTTCGACCCGAAGCGGCGAGTGCACCAGCGCGACCTCCGGGGAGGTGGAGTAGACGCCGGTCCCTTCCCCCGCGATCTCCGGGGAAAGGACCGGCAGCTCGAATCGAAAACGGTGCGCAGCGTCCGAGATTTCGAACCCTCGATGCCCGCTCGGGGCCGGGAGGCGACGAAGCGAAAGGCCCGGTCCCTCCTCTCCCTCCGTCCGGCTTTCGAGGAGGGCTGGCGTCACGACCGGGAGGGGCCCGAGCGTGGCGCTTCCGAGGAGCGCGAGGCCGTCCATCCGCTCGACCGACCTCGACATCGTTGCGCGCTGAGCTCCGCGGCTCCCCCTGACGGACGGCTATCCTGAGGCTCTCGGACTCTTCCGCCGAACCCGGGAGGCGGGAGTCGGGGTCGGGAAGAACCCCTCCCACTGCGCGACCATCGCCTCGCGTCGGTCCGCCCCGGCTTCGGAGCGGCCCCGCCGCCCGAACAGCGGGTCGTGCGTGTCCCGCACCTCGCGAAGGAACTCCTCGGGGTTCGCGCTCGCCTTCTCGAACCCGTAGAGGATCAGTTGACGGAGGAACGACGAACGTCCCCGCCATCCGATGCGCCGGCGCACGGCCGGGTTGAGGTGACGCTTCGCGAGCCTCCAGACCTCATTCGTCGTTCGGTAGTCCCGCGCCGAGAGGCCGATCATGACCTGAGGCATGTCGATCGAACCACCGCCACTCCCGCAGGGGTATTGAGCTAATTCCCAAGGGCAAACCCAACGAATTCGTTATCCAACCCATGCCGGACCGATGGGAACGAATACGGCGAACGCGACTCCGATGAGGTAGAGGACGCTCAACGCAAAGTGTCTCTGGAACGGAATTCGGGCGTTCGTGGGGTTCCGCGCTAGGTCCCGGTCGGTCAGCGCTACGAGGATGGCCATCAGAAGCAGGGCCACGAAGTAGGGCGTCGTGAGGTGGAGGGCGAGGCCGTAGACGGCGAACAGCACGAGCGCGACCGCGTGCAGCGCGGAAACAAGCCGGACCGAGGCGGTCACTCCCCAACGCACCGGGACCGAGAACAATCCGAGCGCTCGGTCGCTGTCCACGTCCCCGAGGCTATGGATCGTTTCGAACGCCGTCCCCCAGGCCAGCATCGCGAACACGGCCCAAAGCGCCACGAGCGGAAGCGTCCCGGTGACCGCGATGTAGACGGCGGCCGGCGTGACGGCCTGCACGAGCCCCAGGAATGCGGTCGTGAACGACGTGAACCGCTTGGTGTAGCTGTAGCCAAGGACGATCGCGAGGGCGACCGGGGCGAGCACGAAGGCGAGGGGGTTGAGGAGGTAGGCCGCGACGACGAGGACCGCCGCGTTCGCCGCACAAAACCCGAGGGCAAAGCCCGACGAGTAGCGACCGGTCACGAGCGCGCGGTCCTTCGTTCGGGGGTTCTGGGCGTCCAGGCGCCGGTCCGCCCAGCGATTGAACGAATGCCCAGCGTTTCGCGCCGCGACGAACGCGACCAGGATCCAGAGCACCGTCCAGGGGTTCGGTCGCCCGTTCGAGGCGAGCAGGAGGAACGCGAGCGCGAAGGAGAGGTTGAGTCCCAGCGTTTGGATCTCGAGGAACCGGCCGAGCGCGCGGGCAGCGCCCTGTGGCGCCGGCGGGCTTTCCGTCACGGCCTCGGACGGGAGAGCAACCGCGCGAGGACCGGGTCGTCCCGGACCGCCCGCTCCGCCGCGGCGGAAGCTGCGGGGTCGGAGCGAATCTCCTCGGGCCACGGGCGGGGGAACCCGTCCTCGGGGCGCTTCCGGGTGGCGTCGATGCCGACCTTTGCCCCGAGGTTCGGGACCGGGTTGGAGATCGATAGCTGGTCGACCGGGCCGTGCGAGAGCTCGAGGTCCCGTTCGGGATCCGCCTGCAGCCCCACTCGATAGAGCACCTCGGAGAGGTCGTGCACGTCCACGTCCTCGTCCACGACCACGAGGTACCGCACGAACATCATCTGCCCGAGCCCCCACAGGGCGTGCATCACCTTGCGCGGGTGGTCCGGGTAGGACTTGCGGATCGAGACGATCCCGACGTTGATGAACAGTCCTGCCACCGGTAGATTCATGTCGACGATCTCGGGGAGGACGAGTCGGACGACGGGGCGGAAGACCCGCTCGACCGCCTTCCCGAGAATCGCGTCCTCGGTCGGAGGCTTTCCCGTGACGGTCGTGAGGTAGACGGGATGGCTCCGGTGCGTGACCCGCGTCACGTGGAAGACCGGGAACGGTTCGGGAGCGGAGTAGTAGCCGGTGTGGTCGCCGAACGGTCCCTCGACGACGCGCTCTACCGGGTCGACGTACCCTTCGAGGACGATCTCCGCGTTCGCCGGGACGTCAAGGTCGACCGATTTCGCGGGAACGAGCTCGACGGGCTGGTCCCTCAGGAACCCGGCGAAGACGAAGTTGGAGATCCCTTCGGGCACCGGCGCGAGCCCGGAGAAGACGGTCGCGGGGTCCATCCCGATCGCCGCCGCGACCGGCATCTTCTCCCCGCGCGCGGCCCACTTCCGAAAGTTGTTCGCTCCGACCCGGTGGACCTGGAAGTGCATCCCGAGCGTGTCCCGACCGTACTGCTGGAGCCGGTAGATCCCGGTGTGCGACTCGCCCGTCTCGGGGTCCTTCGTAACGACGACGGGGAACGTGACCGTCCGCCCCGCGTCCTTCGGCCAGCACTTGAGGATCGGAAGGCGGTCGAGGTCGACCGTCGTCTCCTCGACCTCTTGGCAGGGAGCCGAGCGGACCCTCTTCGGCGCGAGAGAGCGGAGGGTCGACAAGGTCTCGATCGTCCCTGAGAGGTCTCGCACGGCACCAAGGATGCCGGCGGGAGGGCGGAGGTGGACGAGACGCTCGACCTTCTCCGCGACCTTCTCCACCGACTCCTCTCCGAGGGCGAGCGCGATCCGTCGGAACGAGCCGAGGAGGTTCGTGACGACCGGCAGGGAGGAGCCGGTGACGTTCTCAAAGAGGAGCGCGGGGCCATCGGCTCGCAGCACTCGCTGGGTGACCTCGGTGACCTCGAGGTCCCTCGAGACCGCTGTCTTCACGCGGACGAGGTCGCCCCTCGACTCCAAGGCCGAGAGGAACTCCCCGAGCGAGCCGAACGACACGGTCGCCGGCGAGCCGCCCGAATTATTAAACGGAGGGGTCGGGGTCAAGGTTCATATCGGAACCTCGGGTTGACCCGACGATGCAGACCGTCAGCCTCGAGGTCCGGACAGCGGACCTCGCCCTCCTCGGCCTCGTGCCGGAGGGGTTGTTCGACAAGTACGAGGAGGTCGAGCTCCTCGAGACGCTCCGTCTCGAAGAGGGGTGGCGTCTCCAGCTCCTGCGGGTCCGCCGGAAGGGTCCCCTCAAGACCGCCTCCGAGCTCGAACGCGAGTCCCGACGGATCCGTTCCCTCTACGGTCTCGAGACCTTCGAGCTCGTTGAGCGGCGGCCCCGGACCCACGACTACATCCTCCTGGTGCGGCAGCGGAACCCCGAGCGGCTTCGCCGTCTCCTCACGCTCGCCGGAGGGGAGATCTCCCCCACCGCACCGTTCCGAATCAACTCCGAGAAGGTGATCGCCACCTTCCATGGCCAGGAGCGCGCCCTTCGTCGGGTTCTGAAACGTCTCGACCGCGAAGGGTTCCCGTACCGCGTCGTCCGAGCCTCGGGGCGCCCGTACGTCCCCGACGAGGGAGCGACGCCCCTCACTCCGCTACAGTCCCGACTGCTCGCGCGAGCCTGGGTGATGGGATACTATGCGGTCCCCCGGAGGATCACGCTCACCCGCCTCGCCCAGCAGACCGGACGCAGCGCTCCGGCACTCGGAAAGGTGCTCCGCCGCGCCGAAGGGCGGATCGTCGCCCGGTGGCTGGTGACCGAGGGAACGGTGTCGGAGAGCGAGGTCTCGGACCTGAGCGTCCCGCGCGAACCCTAAAGAGAGCCCGCACCTCCCGCCCGCGTGCCTCGCCGTTCTCGTACGATCCGGGTCGAGCGCGTTCCCGGTGCCTCCGCGGTCCCGGTCCCGGTACGTGCCACCCGAGGTTCGGCGTGCTTCGACCTCGCGAGCGCCGAGGCGGTCACGCTCGAGCGTGGCCGCGTGACCCTCGTCCGGACCGGCTTCAAGATGCGCTGTCCACGAGGAACCTTCCTCGAGGTGCGGCCCCGGAGCGGCCTCAGCAGCCGGGGCGTCCTGATGGTCAATGCTCCCGGGACGATCGACTCCGACTACTCCGGGGAGGTCCGGGTTCCCCTCACCTATCTCTTCGACGGGCCGTACCGGATCGAGGTCGGAGACCGGATCGCCCAGGTCCGCCTCGTCTCGGACGAAAGCGCGACGTTCCGTCCCGGACGAGTGGAGACCGTGCGCTCTCGCGCCGGTGGGTTCGGGAGCACGGGCCGCTAGCGGAACTCCGAGAGCAGGCGCTGCACGCTCTTCGGCCCGGGCGGGGTGGGAACGATCCCCTTCTCGACCTCGTCCTGGACCTCGACCAGCATCTCGTGCATCCGCCGCTCGCGAGCGAACGCCGCGCGGGCGAGCCCGACATCCCGGGTCCCCTCGGCCACGAGGACGATCGCGCGGCCGGTCCTCGCTCGGCCCGTGCGTCCCCGCCGCTGGATGGTCCGGATGACGTCCGGGACCGGTTCATAGAAGACGACCAGGTCGGTCGCGGGGATGTCGAGACCCTCCTCGGCCACCGAGGTGGCGACGAGGCAGTTCCTCTCGCCCGTGCGGAACCGGTCGAGGAGCGCGGTCTGCTCGCGCTGGGAGAGCCCCACGTCCTTTCCGTGCGTCGCCTGACCCACGAACCTCGCCGGTCGGACCGTGGGGTCGTGGAGCCGTTCGATCTCCTCCACGATCCGGTCGACCGTGTCCCGGTACTGAGCGAAGACGATCACGCGGGCCGCCGGGTTCCGATGCAGCTCGTCCCGGACGATCTCGACCGTCTTCGCGAGCTTCGGATGCTCCACGGTCAGGGTGGAGAGCCGGCGGACGACCTCCTCGACATCGGGGTCTCCCAGGAAGGCTCGGAGCGAGGGCGTCCATCGTCGGCCGGCCGCCGGACGTTGACGGGCGAGGTACTCCCGCAAGGAGTCGACCCCCTGGGTCTCGATGAGCTCGAGTGCATGGAGGCCTTTCATCGCCGCCGCCTGCGCCGTCCTTGCCTTCCAGACGAGCCCTGAGGTGGTTCCCGTCTGCCGACGTTCGGCTTCGATCTGGCGACCGAGGCGGGAGCCGAGCTCGAGGAGCACCCGGCGGTTCGCTTCGCCGGCCGGAAGAAGGTCCATCTTGCGGAGGACCTCGACCTGGCGCTGGACCGCCGCGCGGAGGAGGATGGCGAGATGACGGACCTCGGGAGGGACAGGGATTTGGATCGTGTCCACTCCGATCCCGTGGAAGTAGGGGGCGACGTCGGGGCTGGACTCGGTGCGGTACTCGAACCGTTCGATCCCGAGGTTGGCCCAGACCTCGCGGATGCGCCGACGGCTCCCGCCGGGGGAGGCCGTCATCGCGAGCACGCGGGCGCGCGGCCCATCCCGGTTCGCCTTCGCGATGGCAACGTACGGATAGTCGCCGACCGCCCGGTGCGCCTCGTCGAAGATGATGAGCGAGAAGGTGGAGAGCGGAAACTCCCCGTGCTCGAGGTCGTTCGCCACGACCTGCGGCGTCGCGCAGACGACCTGCGGGGGTCGGAGGAGCTCCGCCCGTCGCTCGGGGGCGATCGCTCCGGTGAGCGTGAGCGGCTCCGGGGCGAAGAGCGTCTGCGCGACGCTCCTCGCGTGCTGGATGACAAGCGGTCGGGTCGGGGCCAGGAACAGGACCGACTCGGTGGGAGCCCGACGCAGGTACTCGGCGATCACGCGGAGGGCGATCGCCGTCTTCCCGAGCCCGGTGGGAAGCACGACGAGCGTGTTGTGCTCGGTCGCGGCCTCGCTGATATGCTTTTGATAGAGTCGGTCCTCGAGGAGCCCGGGGCGTACCCGAGGGTGCTCCACGGTCTCCATCGCGGCGGCGCTCCGCCCGTGCACGGGCCACGGCTTTAATACGGGTCGGCTACCGCCGGGCGATGGTACCGTTCTGGCTCGACCTCGTGCTCCTGACCGCCTCGGTGGTGGTCCTTCTCTACCAGGGGTTCGCGCTCGTGCTCGCCCTCGAGATGCCCCGTCTCGCGCCGGCGCCACCGAACCCCGCCGCGGCGAGCCTTCCGAAGGTGAGCGTGGTGATCGCCGCGCGGAACGAGGAGCTCGACCTTCCCGACACGCTCGACTGCCTTTTCGCCCAGGACTATCCGAACCTCGAGGTCATCGTGGTGGAGGACCACTCGACGGACCGTACCGCCGCCGTGACGGACGCTCGGGCGCCGCGCGTCCGCCGGATCACCCCGCCTCCCCTTCCCCCCGGCTGGACCGGAAAGAACTGGGCGTGCTGGGTCGGGGCCCGCGAGACGAGCGGCGAATGGATCCTCTTCGAGGACGCGGACGTCCACACGCATCCGTCGGCCGTTCGGACCGCGGTCGAGTGGGCGCTGCGCGAACACGCGGACCTCGCGACCCTCGCGATCAAGATCGAGATGCAGAGCTTCTGGGAGCGCGTCGTCCTGCCGTTCTACGTCCAGGTCGTCCTCACCTACTTCCGGACCCCGCACGTCAACCGGCCCAACTCGAAGACGGCGATGGCGAACGGCCAGTTCTGGTTGACCCCACGAACCGTCTACTATGCGATGGACGGTCACGAGGCCGTCCGTTCGGTCGTCCTCGAGGACGTCGCGATCGCGCGGCGGTACCGGGCGGCCGGCAAAACGCTTCGGGTCGCGTGGACGCCCGAACTCGCCCAGACCCGGATGTACCGGAACCGCAAGGAGATGTTCGAGGGGCTCCTCAAGAACGTGCACGGGACCGAGTTCTCCTCCGCCCGCCTCATCGGCTCGCTGGCGGGACTGATCGGTCTCTTCCTCCTCCCGCTCGGCCTCCTCCCGTTCGGGCTTGCGATGGGGGACCCGGTCCTCATCGGAATGGGCGCCTTCCTCTACTTGGCGCTGTTCGCGAAGCACGCCGTCTTCGCCCGGGCCCTCGGGGTCCCGTGGCCCTACGGCCTCCTCTTCCCGGTCGCCGTCGGATACTACGTGGTGCTGGTCGTGACCTCCCTCGCTCGCGGGCTCCGTCACCAGGGCGTCGCGTGGAAGGGCCGCTCCTACCCGATGGGTCCCTAACGAAAGGAACCGATAAGTGGTCGACCGGCCGTGGGCACGGACTACCAACGATGGCGACGCTCAGCGAGGCACGATTCGGACTCATCGTTGGGGGCCGGGAAGAACCGGGGACGAATGGGGATTACCGGCCGGTCCTCGACCCGGCGACGAACGAGCCGGTCGCGCAGGCCGCGGTCGCCTCGCCCGACGATGCTCGACGCGCGATGGAGGTCGCCGAGAGGGCGTTCCGAGAATCTCCGTGGGCCTCCGATGAGGGGGCGCGACGGTCGAAGGCGCTCGGGAAGCTCGCCTCGCTGCTCGACTCACGGACCGACGAGTTCGCCCGTCTCGAGACGCTGAACGTCGGAAAGCCGCTCCGGGAATCCCGGATCGACATCGCGTACGTCGTTCGCACCCTCGAGTACTTCGCCGGGATGGCGGACAAGCTCGAAGGCGAGACGATTCCGGTTCCGGGCGCCCGCATTGACTACACGATCCGGGAACCTCTCGGAGTGACGGTGCATATCGCTCCCTGGAATTACCCGCTATTGCTCGCCGTCCGGTCGGTCGCCCCGGCGCTCGCCGCGGGGAACTCGGTCGTCCTCAAGCCGGCGAGCCTCACGCCGCTCTCCGCGGTCGCCTTCGGTCGTCTCGCCCCAGAGGCCGGGGTTCCGGACGGGATCCTCAACGTCGTTCCCGGGAACGGCGCCGACGTCGGCATGGCGCTGGTCGACGACCCCCGGTGCGCCTCCGTCACGTTCACCGGCAGCGGCGAGGTCGGTCCGACGATCGCGGAGCACGCCGCCCGCCGATTCGTCCCGCTCACGCTCGAGCTCGGAGGGAAGGGACCAGTGCTCGTCTTTCCGGACGCGGACCTCGAACGAGCGGCGAAAGGGGTCGGCTACGGGATCTTCCAGAACGCGGGCCAGATGTGCTGGGCGGCCTCCCGTCTCCTCGTCCATGAGAGCATCGCCGGTCCGTTCGTCGAGAAGGTCCGCTCGATCGCCGAGGGCCTAAAGCTGGGACCCGGGACCCAGGACGGGGTCGAGATGGGGCCGCTCGTCTCCCGCGACCAGGCCGAGCGGGTCCTCGACTACGTACGGGACGCGCGCGAGAGCGGCGGCCGCGTCCTCGCCGGAGGTTCGAAAGTCGAAACCCCGCCTCTCTCCGCGGGGAACTTTGTCCGCCCGACCGTGCTTTCGGACGTCCCCGCGAGTTCCCGGGCCGTACGGGAGGAGATCTTCGGTCCGGTTCTCGTCGTCCGCACCTTCCGGGACACGGAGGACGCGATCCGGGCCGCGAACGATACCCCCTACGGGCTTCTCTCCGCGGTCTGGACGCGGGACCTTGCGACCGCTCACTCCGTGGCGCGCCGACTCGAAACGGGGATGGTGGTCGTCAACGAATCCCCAACGACCTACCCGCAGACCCCGTTCGGAGGGGTCAAGTCGAGCGGCGTCGGCTTCGAGCAGGGGATGCGGGCGGTCGAGACGTTCACCCGCCGCAAGAACATCCTCCTCAACGTCGGCGCTCCCCGGAAGAAGGCGGGTCCCTCCTAGGTTCGTACGAAACCCCAAAAGAGCGTCCCGAGGCTCGCCCCGGGCGATTCGGCATGGCAACGACCCCCCCTCCTTCGGTTCCGTCTCCCGACGCGGAGTGGGAGACCTGCCGCTTCTGCGGGGTTGCCGTGCCCCCCGGGGCCTCGAAGTGCGGGATCTGCGGCGCGGAGAACCCGCTCACTTCCTCCCAGGTCGAGCGGGCTCCCCCCAAGGTCCGGCGGTGGATCCGGCTCACGCGAGCGTTCCGGGTGCTCGTGGTCGTGACGGTGATCCTGGGTCTCGCCTACGCGATCGGCTCCGCGGTCCTTTCCGGCCCGCCCACTCTAGCTAGCGACCCCCTCACGACCTCCGGGACGTATCAGATCGGACCGGGGAACCACACGGTGATCTCGGGCGAGATTACCGCGGGAGACTACGTGACCGGCAACTTCACCGCCGTGGCCCCCGTCGGGGTCAATATCGCGGTCGCCGTTTACAACTCGAGCGAGTGGGGGGCGTTCCTCGTCGGGGGCGCTCCGGCGCCGCTCTACACGGTGAGTCCGACGTACCAGGCGAGCCTCGTCTACTCGCCGGTCGTGACCGACACCTACTACTTCGTCTTCTCGAACCCGTACCCGAGCGCGACCCACCTCACGGTGGGCGTCTACATCACGACCCTCTACAACGCGAACGTCGCCAACGACGGTTTCGCGTAGGGTCGGCGCCTACGAATCGGCGTCGTGCGCCGTCGCTTTGTCGTCGTCCGGTGCCGGGGTGATCGGAACGGTCGAGCGGGAAAGGTACTCCGGCGGGATCCGGTCCACGAGATAGACGGTCTTCCCGGCCTTCATGATGACGACGCCGTCGGCGCGGGCTCTCTTCGCGTCCACCTCGAGGATGACCGGGTTGGGGGTGCGGACCGAGCCCGCGGAGTGGGCGTCGTCCGCGGTCTTCGAAAGATGGACCTTCTTCCGGTCCGACGGCTTCAGCCCCACCTCGAGGACGATCGTCGCTTCGTCGACCGTCACCGGGTAGTAGAGCTGGTCCGGGATGTTCTCGGTCGGCAGGTCGAGGTCGACGTCGACCGTGTGACCGTACGTGGCCCGGATCCGGTCGTCCCGGACCTCGTAGCGTCCCTTCGCGTCGGTCTCGGCGATCGCGAGGATGTGCTGCGGTCGGAGCCAGTGGTACGCGGGATGCTTCTGGGAGATCGCCCGGACCAGCTGGGGGAGCGGGACCCATCCCTGGGGGTCGATCGGGAGCTGGTAGCGGTCCGGGAAGTGCCGGAGGATCCCGGTCACGATCCGCCCGAGGTGGTCGAGTTCCCGGTCGTTCATCAGGAACCGGCCGGGTTGCCCGCAGACGGGGCAGGCATCGGCACGGAAGTACCCGTGCTGTGCGCACTCCTTCAGCATCTCCGCGGCCCTCTCGTCAGGCTTTGACCTTGTCGGCCTTCTTCTCGAAGTCCGTGAGCAGGTCCCCGTAGAGGTCGGTCAGGTCCTTGAGGACCCGCTTCAGCACCTGCTGGGGCTTCTCCCCTTTCGTCTTCACGTAGAGGGTCGGCTTGTCGAGGAACGGGTGGCCGAGGTAGTAGCGGGCCTCGACGACCTTCTCCTCCTTCTGGAGCGCCTCGACGAGCGGGATGAGGAGGGTCTCCTCTCCCTTCGGAAACTCGACCCGCAGGAGGTCGTGCTCCTTCTCGACCACGTGGATCTCCATCGATGGCACCGGGAGCCCGGCCACCTGCGACCGCTTCTTAAGCGTGGCGGAACCGGCTTCGGCCACTATCGCGCCGTCCCGCCGACGCGGATATAACGGTCGGGGCTTCGTCGAGACGGCCCCATGCGGTTCCTCCTCGTCGGCGGCGGTGCGCGGGAGCACGCGATCGGGATCGCGTTGCAGCGGGCCGGCTCGGAGCTCTTGGTAGCGAGCTCGAACGCGAACCCCGGGCTCGAGCGGATCGCCGCCCGGTCGGTCCGGCTCGACCCGACGGACGGCTCCCGAGTGGTCGCGTTCGCGAAGGAGGCGAAGGCGCAGGCCGCCGTGATCGGGCCCGAAGCGCCCCTCGGAGCGGGCGTCGCGGACGCGCTCCGCGCGTCGGGGATCCCGACCGTGGGCCCGGGCAAGGCGGCAGCCCAGATCGAAACGTCGAAGCTGTTCTGCCGGGAGCTCCTCGCACGCCACGGTGTCGCGGGCCAACCCCGGTTCGTCGCGCCGACCACCGTCGAGGAAGCCGACCGGGCGGTCGCGCAGTTCCCCGGTCCGTTCGTCGTCAAACCGAGCGGCCTGACGGCGGGCAAGGGTGTCTGGGTCCAGGGTTCGGACTTCACCGACCCGAAGGAGGGAGCCGCCTACGCGAAGTCGATCCTCGTCCAGGGCCAGCGGGTGCTGCTCGAGGAGAAGCTCGAGGGCGAGGAGTTCAGCCTGATGGCGTTCGTGACCGACTCCGGGGTCTACCCGATGCCGGCCGTCCAGGACTTCAAGCGCGCGCTCGAGGGGGACAAAGGTGGGAACACGGGGGGAATGGGCTCGTACTCCCAACGTGACCACCTTCTTCCCTTCCTCTCCGCGGGCGAGCGCGACCAGGCGGTGCAGGTCCTCGAAGCGTCCGCCGCCGCGATCCGCGCGGAGGGCCTCTCGTACCGCGGAATCCTCTACGGCGGGTTCATGCTCACCGCGGACGGTCCGCGGCTGCTCGAGTTCAACGCCCGCTTCGGAGACCCCGAGGGGATCAATGTCCTCACGCTCTACGAACCCGGGGATTTCGAGTCGCTGCTCTTCGGCGTCGCGACCGGCCGGGTCGACCCCAACCTGATCCGGTTCCGGCTCCGGGCGACGGTGGTGAAGTACGTCGTTCCGCCCGGCTATGGCGACCGTCCGAAGCCGGGGGGAATCGTCACGGTGGACGACAAAGCGATCGAGGACGCGGGCGTCCATCTCGTCTACGGGAGCGTCGAGGCGGTCGGCCCGGCCTCGGTCCGACTCGGGACCTCCCGGGGCCTCGCCCTCGTGGGAGAGGCGAGCGCGATCCACGAGGCCGGGAGCCGGGTCGAGGCGGCGCTCGCGTTCGTGAAGGGGGACTACTACGTCCGCCACGACATCGGGACGAAGGAGGACCTCGCGCGGCGGTGGGAGCACGTCCGTCGGCTGCGTTCTCCCAACGCGAAAGCCTCGCCCCTCCCTCTCTCGGTCGCCTCGGCCGATGCTCCCCCGTCGAGCGCCGGCGCGCCGGACCAGGTCATCGGTTGACGCTCGGTCAGCGAACCGTCAAATAGCGCACCGGGGCTCTCTCAGGTTCCCGACCATGTTCTGCCCCTCGTGTAAGAGACTGATGCGACCGGACCGGGCCGCCGGCGTCTGGCGATGCACGTCGTGCGGGACGGAGGTCCCGCTCGGAAAGGGGGTCGAGGTCCGCCACACCGCCGCCCACGAACAGCGAACGGTCGGGGTCGTCGAGACGAAGCACGTGCCGCTCCCGAAGGCCGCGGAGACGTGTCCGAAGTGCGGGAACGGAGAGGCGTACTGGGTGCTGCGGCAGACACGCGGTTCGGACGAGCCCGAGACGAGGATCTTCGAGTGCACGAAGTGCGGCCACAAGTGGAGGGAGTACTCGTGAGCCCGGGCGACTTCGTTCCGATCTCGCGCGTCTTCGCGTCCGAGGCGCCCGGGACGACCGTCCGCATCCGAGGATGGGTGCTTCGCACGCGCTCGTCGGGAGGGATCCTGTTCTTCCTCCTGCGGGACCGATCCGGGGTCGTTCAGGTGACAGGTCGCCGAGATGCCCTCGGGGACGCCGCGTTCGATGCCGCCGAGCACGTCCAGATCGAGGGGTCCGTCGCGGTCGAGGGGGTCGTCGCGGAGGACCGGCGGGCGCTCGACGGGAGGGAGGTCCGGGCGAGTCGGATCGACGTGATCGATGCGGGAGAGCCGTTCCCCATCTTCACGGACCAGACCGAGGAGTTCCTCCTCGACCAGCGCCACCTCGCGATCCGTTCCCAGGAGAGCGTCGCGATCTTCCGCGTGAAGGCAGAGCTTCTCCGGGCGTTCCGCGAGTTCTTCGACCGCGAGGAGGTCGTTGAGATGACCCCTCCCATCCTCACCGGGAACGCGGCCGAGGGCGGAGCGGAGGCGTTCCAGTTCGATTACTTTGGACGGCCGGGCTACCTCTCCCAGACCGCGCAGCTCTACCTCGAGGCCCTCCTCTTTCCCCACGAGCGCGTCTACGCGCTCACCCCGTCGTTCCGGGCCGAGAAGTCGCGGACGCCCCGGCACCTCACCGAGTTCCTGAACCTCGAGGTCGAGCTCGCCTGGTGTGACTTCGCGGACCTCCTGATCTTCATCGAGCGGATGATGGTCGACGTGCTGCACGCCGTCGCCGAGCGGCGGCCGAAGGAGCTCACGTCGCTCGGCCGTCCGCCGGAGGAGCTTCTCGCGATCCGGGCCCCGTTCGAGCGAATCCGCTACTCGGAGGCGATCGACCGGCTCACGAAGCTGGGCTTTCCCGTCCATTTCGGGAGCGACCTCGGGACCGCCGAGGAGCGCGCGCTCACTCTCGAGAGCAAGAACCCGTTGTTCGTGACGCACTACCCGCGCGAGCTGAAGGCGTTCTACATGCTCCAGTCGCGGGACGACCCGCGCGCGGTCGAGGCGGCGGACCTCCTCGGGCCCGAGGGATACGGCGAGATCATCGGGGCGTCCTGCCGCGAGACCGACATCGCTCGGATCAAGGAACGGATCACCCAGATCGGAGCGAAGGTCGACGAGTACGAGTGGTACCTCGACCTCCGGCGACACGGCAACATCCCACACGCCGGCTTCGGGCTCGGCGTCGAGCGCGTGGTCCGCTGGGTCCTCCGTCGGGAGCACATCCGCGACACGACCCCCTTCCCTCGAACACCGTCCCGCCACACTCCGTAGGCCGCCGCGTCGTGCGGCGTCGTCGCCGCGCGATTCGGCCGGCAATGTTCAAGAGCGACGGAGCGCATCTCCCGTACGAAGAGCTCCCGACGGAGAACGAAGAGTGGCGCAGGCGCAGGGAACCGACCGAGGCGGGGAACGCTCGGGAGCACCGACCGACAAACCGCCGTCCGCCCTCTCGGTGGAACGCGTCACGCACCAGGACGTTACGGCGATCTGCACGCTCTTCAAGAAGGTCTGGGACCCGTCGCCCTCCGGGGTCCCGGTCGAGCTCGTGAAGTCGTGGCAGCCGACCGCCCTCGAGTTCACGAGCTGGATGGGAGGCGTCACGTACTTCGCGGCGCGCAAGGACGGCCACCTGGTCGGGGTCATCGGGTCCGAACTCCTCCACGGGAGCTGTCACCTCGTGCATCTCGCGGTCGACCCGGACGTTCGGCGCACGGGGGTCGGTAGCGCTCTCGTGGAGGCCTCCGTCGAGTGGGCGAAGAAGGCGAAGGCCGCCTCGGTGTGGGTTGACGTCCTCACCGGCCTCGCGGGCCCGAACGCGCTCTTCCCGAAGCTCGGGTTCGCCCTGGTCGGCGTCCTTCACCATCACGAATGGGGCGAGGACGTGCGGCTCTTCGAGCGCGTGGTGTAAGGATATCCGCTCGCAGGACCGACGGCGGACCGCTAGTCCCGGAGCGCCGTCGGGCGCGCGGCGGCCCTCGCGGGGCGGTTCGGGAGCATCCCGTGGCGCTGCTGGAGCGCCCGGAGGCGTCGGACCCCGTCCTCGGGCCGACCCCGGAAGAACTCCCGCGCACCGCGCGCGAGCTCGATCCCTTCGAGCTCAGTCGCGATCCCGTGCGTCCGCTCGCTGAGGAGGTAGTCTCCGTACTCGGAGATGTACTGGGGAAGCCCCGCTTTGAGCCGGGTCACGGCTTGGAGCCGGATCGCCCGGATCTGCTGCTTGAGCGGCGCGAGCTTCCCGGCCCGGAGCTCGCTCTCGAGGTCGTCCGCGACCTCGGTCGCGTCCTGGGGCGGGTCGATCCCGAGCGCCGACATGTCCTTCAGCAGGGCGACGACGCGTTCGAGCTCCTCGCGAGCCTGGTCGAGGTGCCGTTCCTTCAACGACACGACCCGGTCGACCTGCTGGAAGGCGGAGAGCGCTTGCGCGATGTCCCCAGAGCGCGCGGAGAGGAGCGCGTCCTCGATCTGGTCCCGCTCGAGCCGGCTGTCGACCGAGTAGGCTTCGAGCCGGGTCAGACGCACCTTCGTGCGCTTCTCCCATTCCTCGAAGGCCGCGACGACCCGTTTCTGAGCGATTCGCTCGATCCCCCGGACGACCTCGGCCCACGGCTCGGGGTTCGAGCTCTCCCGAGCGATCTCCTGAGCCCATCCGGGAAGCCTCGGGAGCTCGACACCGAGCGCCCGGACTCCATCCGACCACTGGTTCAACCGTGCCAGGCGGCGGCCCAGCTCCGAGGCGAACGGGCTCGGTTTCCCCGTCGTCGGTGCGCGGGCGGGACGAGGCGGGGGCGTCCGCCGGGGGGTCGCCTCGGCGCCGGCTGGGGGCAGTTCTTCCGGCGGGAGCGAAGGAGTTACATCGGGAGAGGTGACCGGCGCAAGTTCCGGCTCATCGAGGATAGTGTGGCACTCCGGGCAGAGCACCGTCTCCGGAGGAACCAGAGTTCCGCACTTCGGACAGACGACGCCGATGTCGGCCATTCGAGCACCGGATGTGAGGCCTGCGGGGTCTTATAAAGCGCGAGTTGCGGAGGTCGCCTGCCGTCGCCTCCGCCGGACCTCGGGGGGAGGGGCGCGCCCTTCCTACCGGCCGGGCGTGGACGAGCCCCGCTGCTCAAAGAATCGTTCGACCACGTGAAGGTGCCGCAGCATCGCGGTCTTCTTCGCCTGGTGGGACTGCATCCGACGGAGGATGTTGTCGAGGGCCCGGACGGCCACCACGACGTGAGGTCCCTTGTTCAGCATGACGCACTCGGCGCGGACCCCCATCGCCGCATCCGTCACCTCCGCCCGCGTCGGGAGTCCGGTCTTCGTGAGGCCCTCGAGGACCTGCGTCGCCCAGATCGTGGGCACGTGCGCGGCCTCGCACATCCAGAGGATCTCCTCCTGGACCTCGGCGAGACGCTCGTAACCGACCTCGACTGCGAGGTCGCCCCGAGCGATCATCACGCCGACCGGGAACCGACGGATCGCCGCGAGGAGGATCCCGGGCAGCTCCTCGAACGCCGTCCGCGTCTCGATCTTGAGGATGATCCCCATCTTCGGTCGGCCGACCTTGGCGAGTTCGTTCCGCAAGAGGTCGACGTCCTCCGCCCGGTGGACGAACGAGTACCCGACGAGGTCGGCGTGCCGAACGATGAACCGGAGGTCCTCGAGGTCCTTCGGTCCGATCGTGGGCAGGTCCACCTTCGTGTCGGGGAAGTTGATTCCCTTGTCCGCGGCGAGCCACGCGCCGACCTCGGGGGCGTGGACGACCTCGACCACGAGACGCGCGGCCGTCGCCGACCTCACGACCGCTCCGATCCGGCCGTCGTCGAACCAGATCGGCTGGTCCCGTCGCACGAAGCGGAGAGCCTCGGGCGCGGTGCACGCGATATGCGCGGGGCGCACGACGCGGCCCTTCGCGTTCCGTCGGGCGTCCTCCCCTTCGACCGGACGCGCGGTCAGGATGAGACGGTCCCCCACGTGGAGGCGGATCCGCTCCTCGATGCGGGGGATGGGTCCGATGGGAGCGACGTCCGTGCGACCGGTCTCGAGGGTCGCGACGAGACGCGTTCCGGTGGTGAAGTAGCAGGTCTTGTCCGTCTCCGCGCGGAACCGAATCCCGGCTCGCGCGACAAGGCGGAGAGTGCGGCGGGCGCCTCGCGAGTCCCGAAACTCGACCTGCTCGCGGAGGCGCCGGCGGAGGAGCCAAGGTCGCGGGACCGTTACGCTCTCCTCACCGGCCGGCGAGGGGCTCCGAGACGGAGCCGGGACGAGCCACACCGATGCCGGCAGGGTGACTCGGCCGAGGGCGTCGCGCTTCGGCCGGAGCTTGAGCACGGCGGGGCCGGGACGGATTGCGCCGGTGCGGATCTTCGGTCCGGCGAGGTCCATCAGGATCCGGACCTTTCGGCCCGCCGACCGTTCGGCCCGGTGGAGGTGCGCGATCATCCGGGTCCATTGCGCCGGCGAATCGTGGGCACAGTTGATCCGGGCGCAATCCATCCCTTCCTCGACGAGCTCGCGCACGAGTCCATAGTCGCTCGCCGCCTCGGTCGGCATCGTCACCATGATCCGTACGCTGCGACCGGGGCGCGTAGGACCGAGCAGGGTGCGGGCGTTCCGCGCAAGGATCCTCCGCCCCCTCTCGGGGTCGGGAGCGGACGCCGCGGGCCGGAGGACGGGCGGGCGACCTCGGAGGCGGTCGAGTCCGCTCAGCACCGCGTCCAGGTTGTAGAGCACGTGGCTCTCCGAGCGCCCGAGCGACGAGAGGCCCCAGTGCGAGAGCCGGTTCTGGTCCCTTCGGAGGTCGAAGCGGCGGAAGGCGAGGTAGTGGAGGAGGTTACGCGCGCTATCTCGGTGAGCACCGTACGGGGTCAGGTCGACCGCGCTCTCGAGTTCGATCAGGCTTGCGCGCAGCCGCTCGAGCCGGGCCGCGAGCGAGCCCATCGATGTCGCGCCGAAAGGGACGACCCGTGGTGTCGACGGCATGATCTCGCTGACTACCGAATGCCGCCCGGAGGATTAGACTCTGAGGACCCGGTTCCGGGTGCGGACGGCCACGGCACGGTCGGCTCGGCCAAGATTCCGGCCGACCCGAAATCCGGCCTCCCTACTCGCCTCGGTAGCGAGGCCGACGCATCTTCCTCCTGACGAGATTCCGGGCGACGACGTCCTCCGAAGACGCGGCGTGCGCGTCACGTACGTTCTCCTGCCCTCGCAGCGTCGTGCCCCGCTCCTCGCGGGAAACCCGCCTGTGCGGGACCGTGAGGACCATCGGACGGAAGGGGTGGGGAGTAGCGGGTCGTGCGCGATTTCTCGCGAACTCGGAGGGAAAGTGCGCGGGGGTGGCCCGTTCAGAATCGCCCACGTCCCATGTATTCACGGAAGTCGATCGAAGGGCCCGCATCCGCATACGGTCATGTTGACCAAAGTCTACATATATTGTGTCGACATTGGTCAACATGATGACCGCGGCAAAACCCGAGTCGGCGCTCGCGCTCCGGCTGGAGCGTCTCACGGGCGAGGAAGCATCCTGTTGCGTGCCGGAGTACCAAGACCTCGCGAAGGAGGTCGCCGCGTCGGCGGGTTTCCCCGAGGCGTTGCAACGCGTGCGAGCTCTCGCGGACGAGAACCGCCTGCTCGCCGTTGCGTTGCTCAAGCGGCGAAAGGAGCTCTGCGCGTGCGAGATTCAGGCAGCGACCGGCCTCACCCACGCCACCGTGAGCCACCACATGGCGGTTCTCGTGGACGCGGATCTCGTGAGAACCCGCCGCGCGGGAAAGTGGACGTACTATCGGTTGGCCCAACGGCCGGAGGTGAGCATCCCATGAGGCGGGGCAAGAAGGGTGAGGGTCCCGCCGATGCACGACGGCAAGAGGTGCGAGTCCGCTACGGGAAGATTGCCGCCGGTGAAGGATGCTGTTCCTCCGGAGAAGGCTCCTCGAGCTGCTACGGAAGTGGGGCCGAAGGGTCCTCGTGCGGGCAACCGTCGGTCTCCCCTCAGCTCGGCTACTCGGCCAAGGACCTGGCGGCCATCCCCGAGGGAGCGGATCTTGGCCTGGGATGCGGGAATCCGACGGCCATCCTGGCGTTGAAACCCCGCCAGGTGGTCCTGGACCTGGGGAGCGGAGCGGGGATCGATTGTTTCCTGGCCGCGAAGAAGGTCGGGGCGAAGGGGCACGTCATCGGGGTGGACATGACCCCGGAGATGGTGGGGAAGGCGCGGGAGAACGCTCGCAAGGGCCACTACGCGAACGTCGAGTTTCGGCTCGGAGAGATCGAGCACCTTCCGGTCGCCGACGACTCGGTGGACGTGGTCCTTTCGAACTGCGTCATCAACCTCGCCCCCCGGAAGGGTCCGGTCTACCGCGAGGCCTATCGAGTGCTCCGTCCCGGGGGGCGACTCGCCATTTCGGACGTGGTCGCCACGCGTCCGATCTCCGCCCGAGATCGGGCCGACTCGTCCCTCTGGTCCTCCTGCTCGTCGGGGGCCCTCGAGGCGAACGAGGTCAGGACGTTGTTGAAGCGGGCCGGATTCCACGATGTTCAGCTGGACCTCAAGATTCCCAAAGAGGTGCCGGAAACCCTCCGCGGTCAAGCGTCTCTTGGGGTGGTTTCCGCAGACATTCGCGCGGTCAAACCGAGGGAGGGAGTGCGATGACGGAGCGGTCCGTGCTGTTCATTTGCGTCGAGAACGCCGGCCGTTCCCTGATGGCCGAAGCGATGTTCAACCGGAATCCGGCGCAAGGCTGGCGGGCTATCTCCGCGGGGACCCAGCCGGCGACCGCGCCCAACCCGAGGACCGAAGGAATGCTTCGAGAGATCGGGCTGGAGCTGCCCCCTCATCCTCCCCAACTTCTGACCGACGAGATGATGGCCAACTCGAAGGTGATCGTGACGATGGGTTGCCTCGACAGCGCGAGCTGTCCGGCGAAGCTGAAGGTCATCGAGGTCCGCGACTGGGCGCTTCCCGACCCGGCGAAGCTCGACGATGAGGGGTTCCGCCAGGTCCGCCGGGACCTCCAGGCTCGGGTCGAGGGACTCCGACGAGAGCTTTCCCTCGCGAACAAGCGACAGGCCGCGCTCGCCAAAGGCCGCTGAGTTCGCGTGGCGCACGCCCTCCTTCATCGGTGCCTCACGGAGGTCGCCGGGACAGCCCTCCTCGTGGGAATCGGAACGGGCACGATCGTCGCCGCCGGCACCGCGGGCGGAATCCCGCAATGGATGATGGCGGGAGCGTGGTTCCTGGCGGTACTGGTGCCGGTCGTCCTCACCATCCGAGTTTCGGGAGCGCATCTGAACCCCGCCGTGACCCTGGCGCTCGCGAGCAGCGGGCGGCTGGCGTGGAAGGAGGTCCCGCCGTACTGGGCCTCCCAGTTCCTCGGGGCGTTCTTCGCGAGCTTCGTGGTACTGCTTTCGCTCGGGGGTGGCAGCCACCTCGGTGCCACGGTGCCCGCCGACGGCAACATCCCCCGGACGTTCGCCGCGGAAGCCGCCTTCACGGCTTTGCTCGTCGGCGCGGTCTTCGTCCTGGCCGACCGGGGAGAGGGTCGTCTCCGAGGGAGGATTCTCCTTCCGCCGGCGGCCGTGGGCGTTTCTACCTACGTCATCGGACCCTGGACGGGTAGCTCACTGAACCCCGCCCGCACGCTCGCTCCGGCGGTCCTCTCGGGGACCTACGTGGACCTGTGGGTGTACATGATCGCCGTGCCCCTAGCGGCATTGGTGATGGCGGCAGCCTGGAAGCCGAGGTCGGTCGACCTCGCGGACCGGGGAACGGGCCGAAGCGAAGTGACACGATAGACGGTGGTCCGCGTCCGCCGCCAACCGAACGGACCGCCCCCTCTAGCTTCCATTCCTGAACCACCCGTGAAACTCTGCGGAGCGCACCCACATTCCTTCCTGGTCGGAGCGTGCACGGATCCGACAGGCGTCTCGCCACTGTGGAGGAAAGGATGCGGGAGTATCTCGGCTTGATCGGTTCGATTCCCTTCCTAGACGGAGTCCGAGCTCCTCACCGGAGTGTGAGCAAGGTGGGGCGTGTTCTCCGGCGTGGCCAGTGCAATCTTATGGTGACCTCCACTGCCCGGCTCATGGGTCGGTCGAAAGACGTGGACTCGTTCATAGAAGCCGCCCCGAAGGAATTCCAACCGAAGCTACGTGAGATACGGGCGGCGATCCGGAAAGCAGCTCCCACGGCCGTCGAGAGCATCAGCTACGGAATGCCCTTCTACAGCTTCCCGGGGGAATCAGGATTCGGCGCTCGGCTCTGCTACTTCGGACTTCGGAAGCAGAATGTCGTCTTTTACACCCGCCCGGTGTTCTTGGAGGAGTACGCGAGCGAGGTGGAGCCATACCTGAGCACCAAGTCGGCCCTCCACTTCCTCCGGGACAGACCGATCCCCGTTCGACTGATCCAGAAGCTGGTCCGAAATGGAGTGAAGAAACACACTACCGGATCCGGATAGGAGCGCGGCGATGCGAAGGTGGGGGGAGTGTGCAGGGAGTGTGACCTCCCTTTGGTTTTGCTCAAGGACGGCGGCGGGGCGAGGAATAGCGTCGTGACGCAGGGCGCGGTTCGGAGACACGACGACGTGGTGCCGGTCGACCGCGTCAACGTTCGGGTGCGTCACGCAGGCACAAGTCCCGCACCGGTTCGTTGAAGTCTCACCGAGGCGGGTGGGTTCCCGGGGGCCAAACAAGAGCAGCCCGAATGCGGTCGTCGAACCAAGTCCGGTAAAGGTAGAACCGGCGGGGGAAGAGTACCTCCACATCCTTCACGCCCTTGAGGCCAAGCAACTCTCGATGGAGATCCTCCGCCCTACCGACCGACTCGAGATGGGCGCCGATGTCGAGCATCGGGGGAAATGGGTCCCCGGCGCCCACGAGGGTGCTGGAATCGAACAGATAGGTCACTCCGGGGACGTGACGGAGTACCCAGTCCTCGATGGAGCCAGCGTCTGATCCTTGCGCGAAAGCGACCACGAATCGAGACACCACTGCCTTGCTGTACCGAGCGAAGTCGAGGATGGGCAGGTACCACACCGCGCGGCCCTGGACCAGTTGTTCCAACCTTCGGACCAGCGACTTCGGGCTGATCCGAACGGACCGAGCAATCTCCTGGAAGGTCCGACGGGGCCCGGACTTGAGGTCGTCCAGGATTCGGTAGTCCAATCGCGTCGGGGCCATCGTTGGGACGGGAGCGATGAACGGTATGCACGGCGTCACCTCTCCGACGCCAGAGAGACGTGAGATCAGGCGGCGCGAGCGGTCGAGTTCGTCCGTCCGTTCGAAGGCATAGAGGAGGGCTACCCATTCGCCGTAGTGGTCGACTGCGCTGATCAGACCGGGGATAAGGGAAAGGTCCTCGAGGATGCGCGGCTTCTTGCGCAGGTCTTCGACTCGCAGGTTCCCTCCTGCGATCTTCGCGCCGAACACCAGCGGGCTCGGAACCACTTCGTGGCCGCAAAGGAACCCCTGCTTCTCCCACGAACGGAGGCGAGTTCCCACGGTCGCTCGATCCACCCGAAGTTGTCGAGCGATCTCCGCGGCCGAGAGCCGGGGGTCGATTCTACCAAACCATACGATTTGATCGCGAGAGAGCTCGCGTAGGATTCCGACGTCGAGGCGGTCCATCGGCATCGGGATTGCTGAGGAGGAGAAAGAGTATCCTTCCGTTTTGTGGAGGGAGCATGCTCAAAGTGGACTTTCGGGCCGATGCCGGTCCGGATTGCGGCCCATCGCTCACCGAGCGTTGATAACCGGCTTGCGAGTCGGAAGGCCAGGTACGTCCATGGAAACGAACCAGAACCTGGAGCTCTTCCGGCGGCTGATCGACCGAGGCTTCAACGAAGGCAAGCTGCACGAACTGGACGAAATCGTAGCGCCGGATTTCGTCGAGCACCAGTTCATGGGCGAGTCCGGCCCCCAGGGAATCAAGTCGTTGATCGGTCAACTTCGAACGGCGTTCCCGGACCTGCATATGACCATCGAGGACAGCGTTGTTTCGGGCGACAAGGTGTGGGCTCGTCTGCGGTGTCGCGGAACCCAGAAAGGACCCCTCATGGGTGTCCCGCCGACGGGACGGCCTATCGACACGACGGCTCTCGAGGTCTGCCGGTTCGCCAGAGGGAAACTCGTGGAGCATTGGGGCGTGCCGGATCGCTTCGCGGCCATGTCGCAGCTAGGGATCCTCGCTGGGTCAAGAGGGGAGTGAATCCGGGCCCAGGCGAATACGTTCCCGGAGAACCGTTTCTGCGAACCCGGGCGCAACCTCTCCGTATCCTGAAACCGAGCTCAGGAAGGACTCAAGGCGAAGCCGCTCGCGCTGCGAGCATCTTCCGTCTCCGCGAGCGAATTGCCTCGTGCCGGTGCGTGAAGGGACTAGAACGGCGCACTCCGTGGCAGAGTTGAGGGGAAAGTCCAGGGGGTATGACCCCCACTTACGTTCAGTTCGTTGGCGGCGGCGAGGCGGGGTAAGCTCCGGAACCGGTGGCCTCACGGCGCTCTGAGACATCGAGCCGAGGGTGCTGGTACGTGGAGCGCGCACTGTGCAGCTCCGGGAGCGGGATGCGGCCCCCGCTTCAAGCTCGCGACCTCACGGCTCGGCTCAGTTGATGTCAAACTCGTTGCCTTCCGGGTCGCGCATCCCCACGGCGTAGTGGTCGACGCCGTCCTCGGAGTACGCCTCGATCCGCGCAGCGCCGAGGTGGACGAGTCGCTCAGCTTCGGCCTCGATCCTCTCCTTGCGCACACTTAAGGGCACGGCCCGCCCACCGCCGACGGAAAGGTCGAAGTGCAGGCGATTCTTGGTTGTCTTCGGCTCGTCGACGACCTGGAACCAGATCGGCGGTCCACGACCGGCGGGATCCATGAGGCGGTCCGGACCGACTCCGAGATACTCCGCCGGCAGGCCAACATCTCGCCAGTACTCGTCCCAAGACACGAAACCCTCGGGGGGAGGCGCAATCACATACCCGAGGGCCGGCGCCCAGAAGGCGCACATTCGCGGTGGGTCCTTGCAATCGATCACTACCTGGAAACTCCTGCTCGTCATCGATCTGTCTCTCGCCGCGAGCGAGCATTCACGTCGGCTCGCATCGTGGTCAGATCATCGGACGCGCGATCCCTTCATCAAGCCGCGGTGGCGTGCCGGAGCGGCCGTCGCGGGCGACCCGAGAGCAGAGTTAGTCTCTCGTCACGCGGTTTCCTTTTTCGAACGCAAGAAGGCGGGCGGTGCCAGCGAACCGTCGCGTGGTCCCACAAATCGCGGTCGGCGTTGTCGGCATGCTGATGTTGAGGGGAAAGTGCAGGGGGTGAGATTTGAACTCACGGACTCCTACGAGACTAGGACCTCAACCTAGCGCCTTTGACCAAGCTGGGCCACCCCTGCACGGCCGTCCGNCCGCGTAATGGGTTAGGCCGATAACCTTTACGAGCAAGACCCCCCCGGCGGGTCGTCTGGGTCGGGCCGAAAAAGGACTTGTACGAGGAGGCGGTCCTCCCCGTTCCATGACCGAGCACGGAGTGCCCGGGGCGACCGTGTTCATCGGCCAGAAGCCGACGATGACCTACGTCTTCCAGGTCGTGAGCCAGCTCAACTCCGGGGCCGGCCCGGTCGTGGTGAAGGCCCGGGGGAACGCGATCGGAAAGGCCGTCGACGTGGTCGAGGTCGTTCGGCGCCGTTTCCTCGAAGGCCAGGTGAGCGTCGGAACGATCCAGATCGACACCGAGCGGCTCGTGAACCGCGAGGGGCGGGACGCGAACGTCTCGTCGATCGCGATCCCGCTCAGCCGGGTGGGCCCGGCTTCGGCGGCGGGGGCGCCGCCCCGGCCGGCGGAACCACCGCCCCCGTAGGGACGGGCGGGACGGTCCGGACCACCCAGGTCCCGGCCCAGAGGTCGCCGAGCCGCTGGCGTTCGGTCGTCGCGACGATGAAGATGACCGCCCCGGCCCCGAGCAGCGCGACCCCTCCGAGCACGAACAGTAGGACGCTCACGAGCGCGAGGAGCCCGAGCGGAAGGGAGACCCCGGCGACGACTTCGGTCCCGGTCGAGCCGGCCTTGATGCCGAAGGCGAGCGCGATCGCGAGGCCGATCCCGAAGACGGTCAGGAGAGGGACGACGGTCGTGTTGCGGACGAGCGCGGCGAGGCCACTGGGGGCGTCGAGCGACCGGTCGCGTACCTCGAGGCCCAGGAGGCGCTTTCCGACGGTCGTCCCGAGGAACGTCTCCGTCAGAACGAGGTAGAAGAACGCCCATGCGATGAAACCGAAGATCGCGGCGTTGAACCCCACGTTCGAGAGAGCGTCGTCAAGGCTCCCCGGGATCGTTTCGAGGAGCGCGACCCAGAGAGCGACCGCGGGGGCGGTCACGACCGCGAGGTCGACGAGGAAGGCGACCGTTCGGGCGACCAGGGTTCCGAACCGACGCATCCCGAGGTCCCGCCCGATCAGGACGAAGGCGGACGCGGCCCGCCAGGAGCGGAACGCCTCCCGGCCGTCCTGCGTCCCCGCTCGCGCGCTGGCGTCGAGATTCGCCTGGTCGGCGACGACCCATCCCGGCACGCCGAGGCCCTGCCAGGGCCGGTCGTCCGGCGCGGCCGCGAGGCCGTTCAATCGGTGCGCTTGAACGGCGGCCGCGTGGCTTGCGCCCGCAGCATCCCGTAGGGAATCGCTGAGCTTCCCGGCGATCCCGTCCTGGAACGAGTGGGAGAGCCGCCCGAACGCCGACGGTGCGGGAGCGGGGATCGGAGGGGAACCGACCGGTGCCCATCCTCGTTCGAGCCCCCGGTGGACGAGGTACGCGGTCGAGAACGCGAGCAGACCGGAGATGTACACGAGGTCCAGGACGCCGGCGCCCCCGATCGTGTAGACGCCTGAGGGACCCTGGCCGTAGAGCGGGGGCTGGCGCAAGAGGTCCGCGCCGAGGAGAACCCCGAACGTGCTCCCCAGGAACGCGGTCGGGATCGCGAACGCCTCCTCCTTCGGGAACACCCGGCTCGCGAACCCCGCTGCGGCGAACCCGACCAGGATAGGTGGGAAGAGGAAGAACGGGAAGGGCTCGGTGATGCCCACACCCGGGACAGCCGCTGCGGTCGCGAAGGTCGCCACGAGCGCCCCGGAGGAGAGCGCGAAGAGGAACGCGACCCGACGGGCGAGCGCCGATCCCGAGGCAACCGCCCCTCCCCCGACCGCTGCGGTCACGACCGCGGCGACGATCGTGACCAGGAGCTCGTTCCCGATGTACTCCGAGACCCCGACCCAGCGAGCCACCGCTTGCGACCACGACACCGTTCCCGGAAGGACGAGGGCGAACAGGATCGCGCCTTCGGCTGCGAGGAGACCGAGGAAGAGCGCGAGCGAACGGGAGCGGGGAGGCGCGGCGCGGCCGAAGGCGAGCAGACCCACGAGGAGCGGGAAGACCGCTCCCGAGAGGCTCACCGCGACCCAGTCGGTCGAGACGGGGGCGAACGGGACGAGCGCGAACGAGGAGAGGAGCGCGCCGGGGACCAGCAGCCAGAACGCCTTCCGGCCGAACCCGATGCTCTCGGCGAACGGTCCGTGCTCCCACGCGAGGAGAAAGACGAGCACCCACAGGACCGCCGGGAGGAGCAGGGAGACGGTGTTGCCCGCGATGTCGTTCGCAAGCTGGGAGGGGTCGACCATGTCGGTCTCGTCCCGCGAGGGGAGAGCTCCCGAGGGGACTGGGAGACCTAAACGTTTTGTCGCGGTCGACGCATCGTGACGGCATGACGCCACCGCGCACGGAGAAGGATTCGCTCGGGCCACGAGAAGTTCCCGACTCGGCGTACTGGGGCATTCAGACCCTCCGTGCCCGCGAGAACTTCCCGATCAGCGGCCTCCGTGCCTCGAAACACCTCATCCGGTCGTACGCGTTCCTGAAGCTCGCGTGCTGCCGGGCGAACGTCGAGAAGGGGGGCCTGGATGCGGAACGCGGAAAGCCGATCGAGCAGGCCGCCCAGGAAATGGCGGACGGACGGTTCGACGACCAGTTCGTGGTGGACGCCTTCCAGGCGGGCGCGGGGACGAGCACCAACATGAACGTGAACGAAGTGCTCGCGAACCGGGCCCTCGAGATCGTGGGCAAGCCCCGGGGGGCCTACGACCAGATCAGCCCCAACGACCACGTCAACCGGGGCCAGTCGACGAACGACACGTACCCGGCCGCCGCCCAGGTGGCGGTGCTGTTCGCCTTCCGAGACCTGCGGGACTCGCTGCGGACCCTGACCGAGAGCCTTCGACGCAAAGGCCAGGAGTTCGCTCGTCTTCCCAAGTCGGGGCGCACGCATCTCAAGGATGCGCCGCCGATCACTCTAGGGGCCGAGTTTCTAGCGTACGCGACCGCTCTCGAGCACGTGCTCGAGCTTCTGCCGAGCGTCGAGAAGGGCCTCGCGGAGCTGCCCCTCGGCGGCAGCGCGGTCGGCACCGGCCTCAACTCGGTGGTCGGGTTCCGCGCCCGAGCGGTCGAAGAGTACGCGAGCCTCACGGGCTTCGCGCTCCGCGTCGCCCGTGACCCGTTCGAGACGATGCAGAGCCGCTGGCCGCTCGGCGCCGCGTCAGCCTGGCTCCGGACGCTCGCCCTCGAGCTCATCCGGATCGCGAACGACCTCCGACTGCTCTGCAGCGGGCCGGCGACGGGGTTCGACGAGATCCGCCTTCCCGAGATCCAGCCGGGCTCGTCGATCATGCCGGGCAAGGTCAACCCCTCCGCGGCCGAATGCCTCGACCAGGTGGCGTTCCACGTCGTCGGCGCGGACACCGCCACCGCCCTCGCGGTCCAGGGGGGCCAGCTCGAGATCAACGTGATGATGCCGCTCGCGACGTTCGAGGTGCTGTTCTCGACGGAGATCCTGACGAACTACCTCGCCGTCTTCGCCCGCACCTGCGTGGACGGGATCACGGCGAACCCGGGCCGCCTGGAACGGTACATGGTCCAATCGGCGGCGATCGCGACCATCCTCACGCCCCGCCTCGGCTACCTCAAGGTCGCCGAGGTGATCCACGAGGCCGAGCGGACGAACCGCCCGGTGAAGGAGATCCTCGTCGAACGGAAACTGCTCACCCGGGAGGAGGTCGAGTCGCTCCTCGGCGACGCGGCGCTCCTCAAGCTGACGGAGCCAGTTCCCTAGCCCGGACCGGCACCCCGTCGGCGTTAAGACACCCGCGTCCGTCCGCGAGGCTACTCGATGGCGACCATCGAAGAGACGGCCGTCGCGCTCGGTAACCAGCAGTCCGAGGAGTTCCGTAAGGCCGTCGAGGTGCTCGGGAAGGTCGGGCTGACCCAGTACGAGGCCCGCGCGTACATCGCGCTCGTCGCTCGGGGGCTCGGGGATGCGGCGACGCTCGCAACGGCCGCCGGGATTCCCCGCACGAGCGCGTACAAGGTCCTCGAATCCCTTGCGGAGAAGGGGTACGCGAAACCCACCGGGGGAAAGCCGATCCTCTTCCGCCCCACGCCCCCGCTCGACGTCGCGGAGACGCTCAAAGGGGCAATCCAGGAGGTCTTCGAGAAGCTCGCCACGCTTCACCGCGTGGTCGCCGAACACGGTGAGCCGCAGCTCGTCTACCTCCTCTCCGGGCGGGAGCGAGTGATGCAGAAGATCGGCGAGCTCCTCGACCAATCGACCGGGGCGTTCATCCTCACCACCCCTCAGCTCGCGGACCTGCGGGACGAGCTCGGGAAGAAGATTCAGCACGCCGTGAAGCGGGGGGTGCACGTGACGTTCATCACGACCCCGCTCCAGCGGATCCCCGAGGGGGTCGAGTTCGTCCCCCGCGAGAACCTGCGGGCGACCGAGGTCCTCTCGGACGGGGCCCATGCGCTCCTCGCCGCCCCCGGGCTCGAAGCGTGCGGGTTCACCGACAACCCGATCCTGATCGCCCACCTGAAGCAGTTCCTCGAGATGGTCCTCGAGAAGGGGCCCGAAGAATCCGCGCCGTGACCGACGCACCATCGCGTGCCCGTCGCGAGCGAATGCCGCCGGCAGAGCGCGTCCGTCGCCGGTTGTCGCGGGTCGCCGGTGAGGAGGTCGCCCGCTCGATGCCGAGCGGGTATCACCGGATGGGACGCGTACTGGTGGTCCAAAGGCCGGAGAGACTCGCCCCATACGACCCGCTCCTCGGCTCGGCGTGGCAGGACGAACTCGGGGTCGCGACGGTCCTGGTGAAATCGGGACCGATCGAAGGAGAGCTGCGGACGCCCCGGCTCCGCATCATCGCAGGAGGGGAGACCGAGACGGAGGTGGTCGAGCACGGCGTCCGCTGGCGGTTCGACGCTGCCCGAGTCATGTTCGCCGCCGGGAACCGGACCGAGCGTCTGCGCGTCGGTCGCCTCGTTCGACCCGGCGAGACCGTCATCGACCTCTTCGCAGGAATCGGGTACTTCGCGATCCCCGCCGCCCGCACCGGTCGTGCGTCCCGCGTCTGGGCGGTCGAGAAGAATCCGGTCTCGCTCCGCTACCTGCGCGAGAACATCGCGCTCAACGGCGTCGCCGACCGGGTCCTCGTGGTCGCGGGCGACAACCGGACGGTGCCGCTCCCCGAGGCGACGTTCGACCGGGTGCTCCTCGGGTACCTTCCGAGCGCGACCTCATGGGTTCCCCAGGCGGTGCGGCTCCTCCGTCCCACCGGCGGCTGGGTTCACGTTCACACCGTGGCGGACGTCCGCTCACCGCTCGCCGATGTGGTCCGAGAGGTCGAGGAAGCGGCGGGAGCCGCTGGCGCTCGCCCGCTCGGGACCTCCCGCGTCCGGGTCGTGAAACCGTACGGCCCGGGCCGTCATCACGTCGTGGTGGATGCCCGGCTCGGGGCGTCGCCCTAGGCGGTCCGTGGGGTTGCCGTCGCGGCGCGGCGGAGGGTTTCGATCGTGAGCGGGAACGCCGTTGCGAACCGCTCGATGTCGGCGGGCGGGTTCGAGAAGGAGAGACGGACGAACTGCTTGCCGTGCGTCGGCGAGAGGTAGTTTCCCGCCCGAACGAACACGCCGTGGCGGTGGAGCATCTCGTCCTGCACCGCGTCCGGCGTCACGCCGGTCGACGCGATGTCGATCACCATCATGTTCGCGCGCGAGGGGTAGACCGGGAGCGAGGTCCCCGGCACCTGAGCGACGACGTCGCGGATGCGGGCACCGTTGGCCCGCGTCTGCCGGACGACCTCGCCGATCCAGCCGGGTTTGGTGCGCAGCGCCGCCAGCGCGGCGGCCTGGGCGAGGACGTTGACCCCGAGGTCGTTCGTGTTGAACCGCGCGATCTTTTGGAGCAGCTCGGGTCGCGCCATCAATCCGCCCAACCGGAGTCCGGCGAGCCCGCAGTTCTTCGACACCGACCAGATCGTCACGGTCTCCTCGGGAGCGAACTCGGCGGCGAGCGCGTGGCCGTCCGAGAAGTCCCGGTACGTCACGTCATTGAGGAGGACGAGCCGACGGTCGTGGGCGACCTCGGCGATCGCGCGCACCTCCTCCCGGGGGTAGCCCGACCCGAGCGGGTTCAACGGGTCGATGAGGAGGATCATCTTCGTGCGCGGCCCGACCGCCTCCTTCACTCGGTCCGCGGTGAGCCGGTACGGGGGGGCGTAGATGTCGACGGTCTTCGGGACCGCCCCGCAGAGCTCGATGAACCGGTGGATGATGAGGTAGCTCGGGTCGGAGGCGATCACCTCATCGCCCGGTCCGAGCAGCGCCCGGGTCGTCATGTAGAGGGCCTCGGTCCCGCCGCCCGTCAGGAACGGCGTCCCCGCTCGCGACCCGAAGTCCTTCGCGATCGCGTCCAGGAGCTCGGGGTCGCCGGTGGCGAGCGGGTAGCCTTGGTAGCGACGGTCGCGGAGGGCGGCCTCGACCGCGGCCTGGATCGGCTCCGGCGGGACGAGGTGGTTCGTGTTCTGGCTCAACCAGGCGATCTCATCGCGGTGAGCGTGCGCGTAGCGGAATGCGTCGGACGCCGGGGTCGACACAACGAGAAGACCGGCGGCGGCCGCTTAACGGCTTCGTGTAACGGAATCCTCCCCCGCTTCGGCGAGGAACGTCGTCACGATCCCCGAGGACTGGGGACGTGCCGAGACGCGGGGAAAGCCGCACTCCGAGAGCAACGCAAGGAACGACCCGGGGTCCGGGAGGGTCTTGAGCGACCGTGGGAGATAGCGGTACGGCCCCTCGCTCCCGACGGCGCTTCCGAGCCACGGGACGACGCGGTCGAAATAGGCGTGGAAGAGGCGGTTCACGAAGGGAGACGAGGGCTCGGTGATCTCGAGGGTCAGGAACACCCCGCCGGGACGGAGCACTCGATGGACCTCGCGGAACGCGGTCCGCAAGTCCGAGAGGTTGCGCGCGACGAACGCGTTCGTCACGAGGTCGAACGAACCGTCGGCGAACGGGAGCTTGAGTGCGGTCGCGCGCACGTATCCCAGGTGCTCGCGCTCCGACCGGGTCGCCGACTCGGACGCCGCGTTCTCGAGCATCGCCCGGGTGAAGTCGGCGCCGACCACGCGGGCAGCACCGTAGTGGTGAGTGACGAGACGGGCGAGCTCGCCCGTACCGCAACCGATGTCGAGCGCCCGCGCCACGGGCCCCGCCCGACGGAACCGGTCGAGCTCCCAGAGGGCGCGCGGGCGCCAGAGCAGGTCGTTCCCGAGCGACGCGACGTGGTCGAACCACTCGTACCCCCGGGCGATATGGGTGAACATCCGCCGCACGTCCCTCTCGAACGTCGGGAGGGTGCGGTCGGGGAGCGGAGAGCCGTCGGGCGCGCGGGGACCGTCGTCCGCTTCGGAGGCCACGGGCTCGGCCACTCAAGCCTCTGCCATAACGGTAGAGGTCAGGGAGCGGGGCCGACCGATTGCTCGAGCTGGTCCAGCCGCTGGGCGAAATCCGGCCGGAAGTTCGCGACGCCGCTCTCGCGCGCCTCGGCGAGCCACCGACGCGCCTCCGCGACCTCGCCCCGCGCCGACGCGAGGCGGGCCAGGCGGTAGAGCATCTCCGAGATCTCCGCCGCCAGCCGTAGGTTCCGCGCCTTCCCGAGCGCGTTTCGGTAGTGGGCCTCGGCCGACGTGAAGTCGTGCTCGGCCTCGGCGATCATCCCCTCGGTCATCGCGATCTGCTGGTCGCCGAGGTGGTCTCCGAGGGGACCGAGCGCCTCGAGCGCCCGGGCGAGCGCGGGTCGGGCGAGGTCGGGGTGGCCGAGGTCCGCCTGCCACTGGGAGAGGTTCAGGTTGCAGTAGCCGATCCAGATCGGCGAGCGCGAGCGGTCCGCGGCCTCGATCGCCTTCGTCAGGTCGCGGATCGCGTCGTCCGGTCGGCCGGTGTGGTACTCCGCGACCGACTGGTTCATCAGCACGCGCGCGCGAGCCCCGTGCTCTCCGGCAGTCTCGAAGAGGTCCGCGGCCCGACGGTAGAGCTCGAGCGCCGGATCGATGTTCGTGGCCCCGTCCGGGAACATCGTGTTCGCGAGGTCGACGATCGCGTGGCCGAGCTCGAGGGGCGTTCCCTCCCGCTCCGCGATGCTCGCGGCGGCGCGCTGGTGCTCGAGCGCCCGGTCGAACTCGCCCCGCCGCCACGCGACCGTGCCGAGGACCCGGTGACCCGCCATCAGGTCCCGCTGGGTACCGGCTTTCTCGAGCCGGTCGAGCGCTTCCGTGGCGAGCGCCTCCGCCGATTCGTACTCGCTCCGGGTCGTCCGGGTCTGGGCGAGCGCGAGCAGCGCGCGGCCGAGCTCGAGCTCGGCGCCGGGCTCCTTCCGCGCCAGCGTGACCGCTTCCATGAGAAGCTCCTCGGACCGCGGGAGGATCCCCATCCCCTCGAGGAGACGTCCCTGTTCGGTGAGGAGTCGGATCTCGAGCCGGCGGTCGCGTTCGGTCCCCCGGCGTTCGGCCTCGAGGGCCCGCCCGACGTGCAGGACGGCGGTCCCGGAATCGAAGTCCCGGGTCGCGGCCCGGGACGCCTTCATGTTGTACTCGACCGCCTTCGCCTCGTCCCGCCCCAGGTAGAAGTGGCGGGCCAGCTCCGAGTCGGTCACCCCGGGACGGCCTTCGAGGGCGCGGCCGATGCGGGCGTGGAGGATGCGTCGCCGCGTCTCGGTAAGGCTCGCGTAGAGCGTGCGACGGACGGGCTCGCTCACGAACTCGTAGACCTCGCCTCCCTTTTCGCGGAACAGGCCGTCGTGGACGAGGCGGTCGATGCTCTCCGTGACCCCCTCCTCCCCGATCCCCGACACGGCCGCCAGGCTCGCAAACTGGAACTCCTTCCCCAGGACGGCCGCATACGTGAGAATCCGTCGCTCGCGGTCGCCCTGGTTCTTGGCGCGTTCGAGCAGGATCTCGGTGATCCCCTGGGTTCCCTCGGTCGCTCCCTTCGTACGGCTGGCGATCCCGGTCGCCGTGCGGACGAGCTGCTCGACGAAGAGTGGATTCCCCTCGGTCTGCGCTTGCCAGCGGCGGACGTCGTTGCGGTCGGGCGAACGGCCCCCGAGGATCCACCGCACGAAATCCTCCATCTCGACCAGGTTCATCGGCCGAACCGGCACGCTGAGGACGCCGGATACTCCCGAGAGGGTTTCGACGGCATTGCGAGTCCGGTCCGGAAGGTCCGCCGCCTCCGCCAGGGTCGCGACGAGAGCGATGTGGGAGCCCGGAAGCTTCGACGCGAACTGGCAGAAGAAGTCGAGGGTCGAGCTATCGGAGAAGTGAAGGTCGTCGATCGCGACCAGCATCGGCCGGGTCTGCGAGCGTTCGAGAAGGTCCTGCTCGACCCGCCCGAACAGCTCTTCCCGGCCGGGTCCGAGTCGGTCCGGAAGTCCCGACCGCCCGGGCACGAGGGCGTCGAGGTCCTTCGAAGCATCGCTCGGAGCCGCGCCCGACCCGTTGCCCGTCTCGACGGTCGTCGGGGCGACCGGTCCGAGCGCCCCGCCCCGGGAGATGGCCCAGGGGGAGACGGACGCCACCGGTCCCCGGATCCCCTCGGACGCGACGAGCTCTCGCAACAGAGAGAACGCGGGAGGCAGGTCCTCGGGCAAGGCTCGGCCCATCAGGACCGTGAATCCCCTCTTCGACGCTCGTTCGACCACGGCGTTGAGAAGCTGCGTCTTTCCGACCCCGCCGGGGCCGCTCAGAAGGAGGCCCATTCCGGACCCGTCTCTCGCCCGGTCGAGCGCACGGCTCGCCTCCTCCAGGACCTCCTCACGGCCGAACAGGGGAGGCGCAGTGGACCCTCGGAGGCCTCGGGACGCCATCACACCATGATTCAGCCCGTCGGAACCTTATAATCCTCGTTGGTCGCCCCGGTCGGCCGGCGGTCGGAGCCCGAAGCGGCTTCGACGGGACTCCGCGTCGGCACGACGCCGATCTGCCGTCCCAGCTCGAAGTACGGCTCGGCGAGCTGCGGACGAAGGGCGAGGACCCCGAGGTCGGTCGAGAGCGCGTAGGCCTGACGGGCCCCCTCGAGGTCCCGGGTCTTGTAGCGGACCCGAGCGAGGTAGAACGCCGCCTCGGCCTCGTCCCCCGGGAGTTCGAAACGACGGCACATCTCGACCGTCCTCTCGTAGGCGTGAATCGCCTCCTCCCAGAGCCCGCGCCGCTCGGCGATGAGACCGCGGTTCACCTCGACCCACGCCTTCCCGAGCCCGTCGTTGACGTGCTCGAGCAGGTGGGAGACCTGCTCGTTGTCCCGCTCCGCTTCGTCGAGCTGGCCGGTCGAGAGCCGGAGCTCGGCGACCGCGACCCGGGCGCGCGCCGCGCCACGGATATCGTGCGCGCGCTCGGAGGCCTGGATCGCCTTCTCGAGGACGTCGATGCCGTCCTGGGGACGGGTCTCCCCGATGTCGACCCCCAGGTTCAGGTACGCCCGGGAGAGCTCGGGCGAATCCCCGGTCGGCAGGAGCCGCTCGACCGCTCGCTCGTACCACGCGACCGCGGTCTCCCGGACGTCGGGGCCGAGCTCGGAGAGCGCGTTCCCGAAGTCGACCGACAGGCTTCCCAAGAACGACGAATCCCCCTCGCCCTCCGCCAGGAAGAACGCCTGCATGCATTCGTCCAGCGAGTCCCGGTACGCCCCCCGTCGGAAGGCCACGCGGGCGAACAGGCGATGGCACCGGGCCTGGCCGAGGCGGTCCCCGACCTCCTCGAACATCCGCTGGGCCTCGGTGGCCAGAGCGACCGTCCGCTCGAAATCGAGCGATTCGCGCGCGACGTCGGCCCGCCCGAGCAGGAGGCGCGCCCGCGCGGCGGACGCACCCGAACCGAGCCGGTCGAACGCCTCGGAAAGATGCGCGTCCGCCGCCCGGTAGTCTCCCAGGAGCAGCTCGAGGTTCCCGAGAGTCTCGGCGACCTCCGCCTGCTCGTTCAAGCGGTCCCCGGGGAGGGAGGCCAGGTCGAAGAGGACGCGCTCGAGGTGGTGGACGGCGACCTCGGGTTCGCCCGCGAGGCGAGCCGCGGTCGCGGCCCGCCGATTGTACTCGTAGGACTTCGAAGGGATCTTCCCGAGAAAATAGTGCCGTCCGAGCTCGGTCAGTACCGCGGGGGAAGGGTCGGGGTTGGCGCGCTCGAGCACCTCGCCGATCTTCCGGTGCAGAACGCGAAGGCGGCTCTCGGTGAGCGAACGGTAGATCCGCGCCCGGAACTCCTCCTCCGCGAACGCGAACCGCTCTCCTCCCGCGCGCTCGACCAACACTCCCAGGTGGACGAGCCGCTCCAGTTCTTCCGCGAGCGACTCCTCGTCCGTCCCCATCGCGCCGAGAAGGAGCGAGAAGTCGAACTCGGAACCGATGGCGCTCGCGTAGGCCAGGATCCGGTGCTGCTCGGCGGTGAGAGACTCGAGGGAGGGAGTAGTGCGACCGTCGCTCCCGGCGTGCGCTTCGGCCGGAGGGGTTGCCATCGCGTCCGTGCTAGTCGCTAGAGGAGAATAAACAACTGCCGACGAACCCCGTCGGACCGGACGCCGTTCGCCGAGAGCCCCGCAAGGGTTATCTAACGCTCCCCGGGTCGGCGCCGCGCGATGGCGACCGCCGAGACCCCGACCTCCCCCGCGCCGGTCTCCCGTCTCCGTGGGATGTCGATCTCCCGGAAGGTTTCGTTCTGGGGGTTCGCCACCCTCGTGGTCCTCGCGGTCGCGTTCTACGTCTGGTGGGGAGTCTCGTTCGGCGTCTGGCTCGATAACGGCGTCTATGCGGTGACGATCACGCTCCTTCTGTTCGGTCTCGCCGGGATGTGGCTCGTGCTCCCCAACCCTCCGGCGCCGCCGGCGCCCCACCCCTAGCGGGTCCGGCCCGTCGCGCGGGGTCGGTCAGAGCGGACGGCCCGCGAGCGCCCAGCGAACGTCCCCCACCTTTCCGCAGGAGATGCATCGGTCCGGGTTCGCGAGCCCGAGGGGAAGCTCGCTCTCAGGGGTCCCGAGAAGGCCGCCGTCGATCGCGGTCTCGACCGCATGGCCGCACTCTTCGGAACCACACCAGGTCAGGACCGCCACATGCGAGAACCCCTTCAGCTCGTCCAGCGAGGTCACCACCCGAAACTCCTCCCGGAACTTCGCGAGCGCCCGGTCGAACAGCGCCCGGTCGTAGTCCCCGAGGAACTGCTCGACCTCCGATTCGAGCCGGTCGAGGGAGACGACCGCCTTCCGGCCGAGCCGGTCGACGGCCGTGGCGGTCCGGGAAGTCGCCTCCCGCCGTCCGATCTCGAGACGGACGGGGACGCCCTGAAGTTCCCAGCGATAGTACTTGGCGCCGGGTCGCTCGTCCCCCGCGTCGAGGTGCGTCCGAAGCCCCTTCGCTCGGAGTCGCTCCGCGACCTCGACCGCGGTCGCCTCGGGACCGGGCTCCGGGCCGGAGCTCGGGATCGGGATGACGATGACCTCGTACGGAGCCACCGCGCTCGGGAAGACCGCGCCCTTCTGGTCGCCGTGGACGGCGAGGATCGCGCCGATCAGACGCTCGGAGAGACCGAACGTCGTTTGGTGGACGAACCGCTGCGCCCCGTCGGAGTCCTCGTACTGGATCCCGTACGGGCGGGAGAAGTTCTCCCGGTAGTGGTGGACGCTCCCGATCTGGAGCGTGCGGCCGGTGCCGACGGGGATATCGAAGGCGATGGAGTACGCCGCCCCCGGGAACTTGTCCCACTCCGGACGCCGGACGGCCACGTAGGGAAGAGCGAGCGCCTTCGCCATCTGGGAGAACGCGTCCAGATTGGAACGGACGCGTCGGTCCGCGGCGGCCTCGTCGACCTGGCAGGTGTGTTCCTCGAAGAAGTGGATCTCCCGGACGCGCATGAACGGGCGCGTCGTCTTCGTCTCGTAGCGGAACGTGTTGACGATCTGGTAGACGTTGAGCGGAAGGTCGCGGTGCGACCGCACCCAGAGCGCGAAGATTGGGTACATCGCGGTCTCGCTCGTCGGCCGCAGGACGAGGGGGATGTCGAGGTCGGAGAGACCTCCCTTCGTCACCCAGTAGACCTGGGCGTCGAACCCCTTGATGTGCTCCTTCTCCTTCGCGAACTCGTTCGCGGGGATGAGGGCGGGGAACTCCACCGGCGACGAACCGGTCGCCTCGATCTCCCGGACCATGACCTCGTCCAGGTGGCGGCGGGCGAGGAACCCGTAGGGGGTCCAGACGTTCATCCCCTTCACGCCGTAGCGCTTGTCGGTGAGGTTCGCGGCGTCCACGACGGCGAGATACCAGTCGATGAACGCGGTCGCCTTGTCCGGCAGCTCGGCCATGAGAGCGCGGAAACGGGGGGAGTTCGGGAGTATAAGGGTATACCTTCCGAGCCGCCACGGTTGCGTACCGAGCGAACGGCTTGCGTCCCGGGCGCGGAATCGAGGGTGAACCGCGGTCCCCGGCCGCGGATGTCGACACCTGTTGACACAAGTTGTTAAGCTCAGTGCCGACCATGGGAACCGGGCCATGCGCCTCGTCGTCTGCATCGACCGGGACGACGACCTGGGCCGCAAGGCCTCGGTCGCGGGCCCAGTGGTCGGCCGTGCGGCCCTTGTCGACGCGGCGGTACGGCTCGCGAGCGTCGACCCCGAGGACTCCGACACGAACGCGATCTTCGCGACGGTGAGCCTGCTCGACGAGCTTCGGGGGGCCGGCGAAGAGGCCGAGGCGTGCATCCTCACCGGCTCGCCCAAGGTCGGGATCCTTTCCGACCGGCGGGTCGCCGACCAGTTCGACCACGTCCTCTCGCAGGTTCATGCGGACTCGGCGTACCTCGTCAGCGACGGGGCGGAGGACGAGTACCTGTTCCCGATCCTCGCCTCCCGCGTCAAGGTCGACGGCGTCCGTCGGGTCTTCGTCCGGCAGAACGCGAGCATCGAGTCGACGTACTACACGATCGTGCGGGCGATGAAAGACCCGAAGCTCCGAGCGAAGACGGTCCTCCCGGTCGCGCTCGTCCTGCTCATCCTCGGGATCGCCGCCGCGGGCGGGGTCCTGCTCTGGGGAGTGATCGGGCTCGCGATCGTGCTCGGGATCTACCTGATCTTCTGGACGTTCGACATCGACGAGGCGTTCATCGATTCGATCCGGTCGGCCTCGACCGATATCCGGCAGGGGTCGGTGGCGTTCGGATTCGGCGTCTTCTCCCTCGCGCTCGTCGCGGTCGGGTTCCTCGAGGGCTACAACACCTACGTCGCCAATCTTCCCCAGCCCGACGTGATCCGGGTCCTCCTCTTCCTCCAGGCGGGGCTTTTCTACTGGATCATCGCCGCCATCGTGTGGGAGACGGGCCGCGCGATCCGCCGCCGGTTCGCCCGGGGTCGATTCCCGCGGACGTACGCGGTCGCGACGATCTCGATCGTCGGGATCGGGTGCGTCAGCTACGGAAGCGTCTACCTGGCCCGGTATCTCGAGAACAGCGCTCCGATCCCGCCCCTCGCGCTCGTCATCGGCCTCACCGCCACGGGCTTCGGCCTGATGATCGGCGCGGGGTTCCTCCAGCAGTACTTCCGCTCCGTCGCCCGACGGGCGGTCGTCGACCCGACGACGTAACGGCTCGCTCGCCCACGGACCTCGGCCCGTCCGGCGGAGCGTGCGACCGGTTCCCTTACCCTATCGGAACGTAACGGGCGACCCGTTCGAGGTCCGCGAGCGGCACCTCGAGTCCCGAACGGGTCTTCAGCGTCTCTCGGATCGCGGCGGCCCCCCGGCCGAACTCGGCGGCCCGGGTCGCCAGCGACGCGAGGTCCTCCCAGTAGTTCCAGGGAAAGACGACCCAGACCCATCCGGTCCGGGGGATCTCCTCGGCATAGTACGTCGGAACGAACTTCGAGTGGGCGATGTGCAGGCAGGCGGCGGTCTCGAGCCGGGAGGGGTGCTGCTCGCCGACGTGGGCGGCCGCGAGCGTCAGGCTCTCGCCGGTGTCGGTGATGTCGTCGACGACCAGGACCTTCTGCCCTTCGACCGGCCCGCTCAGCCCCTCCGTGAGCTGCGCCTTCCCGTCGGGGGTCGCCGTGAGGCCCCAGTGCTGGGCCCGGAGCGATACGAGGCGCTTCACCCCGAGCCGGTCGCAGAGAAGGCGGCTCGGCACCCAGCCTCCGCGCGTGAGGCCGACGATCGTTTCGGGGACGGCATCCGCGGAACGGATCCGCTCCGCGAGCCGGTCGGCCCACCGGTCGACGTCGGACCAGGTCGTCAGGCGGCAGCGGGGGAGGTCGGCCATCCCGGAGGTCGGACCTCACCCCGCCCTTTCTCTCTTTTCCTTCCTACGGGTAGATGCCCCGCACCTTGATCGCGTCGACCACGCGCTGGATGGCGAGGACGTACGCGGCGGTCCGGTTGTGCACCTTGCGCTCGGTCGCGACCTTGTGGACGTCGTTGTACGACTGGACCATGACCCGCTCGAGGCGCTCGTTGACCTCGGCGAGGGGCCAGAAGTACCCCTGGATGTCCTGGGCCCACTCGAAGTAGCTCACGGTGACTCCGCCCGCGTTCGCGAGGATGTCCGGCAGCACGGTGATCTTCTTCTGGAAGAAGACCGAGTCCGCCTCGGGGAGGGTCGGGCCGTTCGCCGCTTCGGCGATCAGCTTCGCCTGGACCTTGTCCGCGTTCTTCGCGGTGAGCTGGTTCTCGAGGGCGGCGGGGACGAGGATGTCGACCTTGAGCTCGAGGAGCTCTTCGTTCGAGATCGCCTTCGCGCCGGGGAACCCGACGACGGAGCCCGTCTTCGCCTTGTATTCCTCGAGAGCGTGCGGGTTGAACCCGTCGGCCTTGTAGATCCCGCCCTTCGAGTCGGACGCCGCGACGATCTTCGCGCCCTGCTCGTCGTTCAGGATGTTCGCGCAAACGCTGCCCGCGTTCCCGTACCCCTGGACCGCGACCGTCCCGTTCTTCACGCGGACGCCCGCGTCCTTCGCGGCCTCGCGGATCGTGTAGGCGCAGCCCCGCCCGGTCGCCTCGCCGCGGCCTTCACTGCCGCCGAGGGCGATCGGCTTTCCCGTGACGACGCCCGGGACGCTGTAGCCCTTCAGGATCGAGTACGTGTCCATGATCCAGGCCATCGTCTGGCCGTCCGTGTAGACGTCCGGGGCCGGGATGTCGCGCTCGGGCCCGATGATCCCCGAGATCTCGGTCGTGAACCGGCGGGTGAGCCGCTCGAGCTCTCCCTTCGACATGTGCTTCGGGTCGCAGATGACGCCGCCCTTCGCACCGCCGTACGGGATGTTGACGACCGCGCACTTCCAGGTCATCCATGCGGCGAGCGCACGGACCTCGTCGAGCGTCACCTGGGGGTGGTAGCGGATCCCGCCCTTGCAGGGTCCGCGGGCCATGTTGTACTGGACGCGGTGTCCCGTGTAGACCTTGTACGACCCGTCGTCCATCCGGACGGGGAAGTTGACCGTCAGCTCCCGCTTCGGGTGCTTGAGGACCTCCCGCATCCCGCTGTCGAGACCCAAAAGGTCCGCAACGATATCGACCTGCTTCTTCGCTGTCTCATAGGGATTCGCTACTTGACCGGTGTTCACCATACCCGAAACCTCCGGGCAGGGGACGAACTCCGATTTCTCGTACTTATGGGTACCGTGAAGAGTGCGAGAGTACGACACGGTTTCGACACCGAACGAACTTCTCGTCAGGTTCGTCGCCGTGTCGTGCGAGCGAACGGTTGCCAACCCGACGCAGGCATCGGACGGGCCCGTCCCCCGCGCATCACCAACCAGGCGCCGTGGCCTCGCTGGACCCGGCCGATGACGGTCAGCATCCCGCCGATCCCCTCGACCACCCGTTCGGCCGCCCGGAGGCGCTGGGGCGGGAGCGCGAGGAGGAGCTCGTAGTCGCCGCCGTAGAACGCCCGCCGGCGGCGCTCGGAAAGGGAAAGGCTCCCGAGACGGAGGGCGGGCGCGAGGGGCAAACGGTCCCAGTCGACCTCGGCCCGCACATGGCTCGCCTGGGAGAGGAGGCGGGTCGCCTCCGCGACCCCGTCCGAGGTGTCGAGCATCGCGTGGGCGTACCGGGCCAGCGCGAGGCCCTCCCGCACCCGGGGGCGGATGTCGAGCATCTCCACGAGGGCCGCGCGGTCGGGTCGCTGGGTCCGCAAGAGGCGCGCCGCTGCGGCCCCGCCCCGGCCGACGGTGCCGGTCGTCGCGAGGAGGTCGCCGGGGCGAGCGCCGGAACGGGGCGCGAGCGCCCGAGCGCGAGCCCAGCCGACGACGCTGCTCACCACCGTGCGTACCGGTCCGGGTTTCGTATCGCCTCCGACCAGCGCCATCCCGAACTGCTCCGCCATCCGCTCCGCTCCGCGGGCGACCGCCTCGGCCCAAGCCTGGGGCGTTCCCACGGGAACGACGATCGCGAGGAGGAGGGCCGTGGGCTCCGCGCCTTTCGCGGCGAGGTCGGAGAGGCTCACCGCCGCCGCGGCGGCCCCGATGCGCTCGGGCGGCGAGTTGCGCCGAAAGTGGGTCCCCTCCACGAGCGAATCGATCGAGAGGACGGCGACGGTCCCGGGGGGCGGGCGAATCGCCGCCGCATCGTCTCCGAGAGGGAGGAGCCCGGTGCGGCCCGCGGGGAGGGTTCGGGAGAGCCAGTCGTGGAACCGGCGTTCGTCGATGGCCGCCGCGGCCGGGCTCTTCCGACGACCGGGCATCGAGCCCTACTGCCGGTACGGAAGGAACTCCTTCCCGAGGAGCTCCCGCGCGAGGATGATCCGCATGATGTTGAGCCCGCCCTCGGCCCCGACCATGTAGGACATGATCCCGCGGAACCCCCGCTCGAGACCGACGTCCTTCGTGTAGCCGGACGCCCCGTGCCACATCATGACCCGTTTCACGCACTCGAAAGCGATCTGGGGGGCCGCGAGCTTCACGGAGGAGACGACGCGGTCGACCTCGGGTCGGTGGGAGACGTCCCCCCGGAGGGTGTACTTGTCGTGCAGCCAGGCGGACCGGCGGACCTGCCATTTCACGGCCTCGACCTCCGTCCAAAGGTCCGCGAGCTCGAACTGGACCCCCTCGAACTTCCCGAGCGGCTGCCCGAACACCTCGCGTTCCCGGATATACTTCATTCCGGTTTCGAGCGCGCGCTCCGCGGCCCCAACGCACGCGGCCGCGACGTACGTCCGCGCCACCGAGAAGCCCCCCATCGCGAGCCCGAACCCCTTTCCCTGCCGCCCCATCAGGTACTTCGCGGGGACCCTCGCGTCCTGGTAGCTCAAGCCGCCGGTCGAGATCCCCATCCGTCCCATGTTGTGGAACCGCTGGGTCGTGATCCCCGGGGTGTTCGTCGGGACGTAGAGGAAATTGAACCCACCCTCCGGGTCCTTCGCGAGGGTGAGGTGTCCCCCGCCGAGCCGCTTCGCCTCCTCCGTTCCAGAGATGAACGACTTCTCCCCATGAACGAGGAACGACTCCCCGTCCCGTCGGGCGGTCGTGTGCATGCCGGCGAGGTCGCTCCCCCCGGTCGGCTCCGTGCTGGCGATCCCGAGGAACGCCTTCCCCCGGCAGACGGGCGGGAGGACCTCCTGCTTCGCCTCCTCGGTCCCGTGGAGCGAGAACGCGGTCGACCACCCCGCCTCGAGGAGGAAGAAGACGGCGGTCGCCATCGAAGCGTCCCCTCGACCGATCTCCTCGGCCGCGAGCTCGGTCAGGACGGAAGAGGCGCCGATCCCCCCGTACTGTTCCGGGACCGGCATCGCGAGGAGGCCGAGGTCGGCCATGGCGGAGAGCACCTCGTCGGGAATCCGACCCTCGGTGTCGATCCGCTCCTCGTTCGTCCGGAGGACCTTGTCGCCGAAGCGCCGGACCGCTTCCTGGAACGCCTGCTCCTCGTCGCTCAGTTGGAAATCCATGGCAATCGCTCGCCGACGGACGAGCGGAGATTTAGCGTTCCCGTGAAGAGCGTCGGTCGCGGCAGGTCCTTTAAGCTCACCGAGTTTCGCCCGGCCGGAGGAGAGTTCCGTGCGGGTCCGCGTGGGGGTCAACGGGTTCGGGACGATCGGGAAACGGGTCGCCGACGCCGTGGCGAAGCAGCCGGACATGGAGCTCGTCGGGGTCGCGAAGACCCGTCCTAGCTACGAAGCCCGTCGCGCGATGGAGAAAGGCTACCCCCTCTACATTACCGGCGGAGGAAACCCCGCGGAGTTCCAAGACGCCGGGCTCCCGGTCGCGGGCACCATCCAGGACCTTCTCCACTCGGTCGACATCGTCGTCGACGCGTCACCGGACAAGGTCGGCCGGGAGAACCGGAAGCTCTACGAAGCGGCGGGGATTCACGCGATCTTCCAGGGCGGAGAGAAGGCGGACATCGCCGAGGCTTCGTTCAACGCCCTCGGGAACTACGATGCCTGTCTCGGCAAGCGGACGCTCCGCGTCGTCTCCTGCAACACGACCGGCATCGCGCGGGCGGCCGCCGTGCTGCGCCAGGGATGGGGCGTCGACCATTGGGAGGTCACCCTGATCCGCCGGGCGGCGGACCCCGCCGAGACCAAGAAAGGACCGATCAACGGGGTGATGCCGACGTTCCAGCTCCCCTCGCACCACGGCCCGGACGTCCTCACGATCTTCCCCGACCTCCATATCGCGACCCTGGCGGCGGTCGTCCCGACGACGCTCATGCACGTCCACGTGAACCACGTCCGCCTCACGCGCGCGCCCAAAGATGCGAAAGAGGTCACGGACACGTTCCGACGCAATCCCCGGTTCCGGGTGTTCGCCCCGTGGGAGCACGTTGATGGGACCCCCCAGGTGATGGAGTATGCGCGCGACCGCGGTCTCGGGTTCAACGACATGATGGAGAACGTCCTCTGGGACGAGGGGTTCCGTCTCGACAACCGGGATGCCTACTTCTTCCAGGCGATCCACCAGGAGTCGATCGTCGTTCCCGAGAACGTGGACGCCATCCGCGCTTCGATGGAGATGGAATCCGACGGCCGTGCGTCGATCGCGAAGACCGACCGTGCGATCGGCCTCTCGAGGGCGTGAGCTCCTCCCCGTCCCCGTCGTCCCGGTGGGATGCCTCCCGGTCCATCGGATGGGCTCCCACCGGGTGTCCTTTTTCGGCCGCCCCGGTTCGAGGCGTCCCGGCCCGGGCTGGCGCTCCCGAGCGTCACCCCAAGAATCTTATAGGACCCCCCACTCGCGCGCGGCACATGTACTATCTGGACCACCGCCGAGACGTCGTCCGGATCCCGCCGCAGCGCCTAGGGCCCGACCTCGGGAGCGTCCTGACGGAGCTCGCCCAGCAGCAGTTCGAGGGCAAGCTCGTCGATGGACAGAGCGTCGCCGTCACGATCCGAGACGTGATGCCGGTCGGCGAGGGCCACATCATTCACGGAGACGGCGGCGTCTACCAGGAGGTCGAGTACGAGGCGCTCCTGTTCCGACCCGAGATCCAGGAGGTCGTCGAAGGGACGGTGGTCGAGATCCGTAAGTTCGGCGCTTTCGTCCGCTTCGGTCCGCTCGACGGACTCCTCCACGTCTCGCAGATCATGGACGACCGGGTGAACATCGACGAGCACAACCAGCGACTCGTCGGGATCGAGTCAAAGAAGGACCTCAAGGTCGGTTACAAGGTCCGGGCCCGAGTGGTGTCGCTCTCGCTCTCCGAGATTTCGCCGCGCGACAGCCGCATCGGGCTCACGATGCGCCAGCCGGCGCTCGGACGCCTCGAGTGGATCCAAGAAGCCCACAAGAAGGCCGAAGGTGCCGCGAAGAAGGCGGGCGGTGGCGGAGGGGCGAAGAAGACCGCCTCCGCGAAGGCGGCTGCGAAAGAGCCCGCCGCGGCCAGCTAGGAAGGGCCGACGATGATCAACCTCAGGGCCTGCAAGAGTTGCAACACGATCACCGACCAGGCGAAGTGTCCCCGATGCGGAGGCGAAGTCTCCCGCGAGTGGCAGGGGTATCTCATCGTCATCGACCCCGAGAAGTCGGAGATCGCGCGCAAGATGGGGATCCATGCCGCGGGCCGGTACGCGCTCCGCGTCAAGTGAAGAACGGGCGNTGGGCGGTTCCCGAATCGCTCCGCTCGGTCCTGGCGGAGCGGTACGGTCCGGTCTACCGCGATGCGGAGGCCGACCAGCGCCTCCGGGCCCTCGGAACGTTCGGCGCGTGCGGCGACCTCGTGACCGCCCGAGCGATCGAGCTCGGCCACCTGCCGCTCGTCGGGATCGTGGACTACAAGACCCGACGGAGCGAGCCCGTCGACCCGAAGGTCTTCCGTCCCCTCGCCGCGAAGGGCGTGGTCCGGGTGAAGAACCCGCCCGGTCTCCTCACCGAGAGCCTCCGGGTCGCCGTCCGCGAGCGCATCGCGAAGGGCGGGGGGCTCATCGAGGTCGACGGCGAGGAAGACCTCGGCTCGCTCGCGCTCGTCGAGTCGATGCCCGCCGGGGCCACAGTTATATACGGTATCCCAGGTGCGGGGGTCTCCTTCGTCCGCGTTGACGCGATCTCGAAGGAGCACGTGCGGCACCTCATCGCCCAGATGGAACTTCGGAGAATCGACCGTGGAGATTAGGATCCTCGAGGACCGGGCGAACCCCCTCATGAGGCGCCACGAGGTGCGCTTCGAGGTCGCGCATGCCACCGCCGCGACCCCGAGCCGGGACGCGGTCCGCGGCGAGCTCTCGAAGCTCGTGAACGCTCCGAAGGACCGGGTCATCATCGAGCGGATGCACGCCCGCTACGGAACCGCCGTCACCCGAGGGGACGCGGTCGTCTACGAGTCGGCGGACGCCGCGAAGGCGATCGCCCGCAGCCACATCCTCGTTCGTAACGGCCTCAAAGAAAAACCAGTGAAGGGTCCGGCAGCCCCGGCCGCCGAACCGAAGGCACCCGAAGCTCCGGCCCCGGCCGCGGCTCCCGAGGCCGAGAAGAAGGAGTGAGCGTCGTGTCGAAGGCGCGCGTCGGCCTCTACGAGGTCAAGGGGGACGCCCTCACTCGCACGCACAAGTCGTGCCCCAAGTGCGGTCCGGGGACGTTCCTCGCGAATCACGAGGACCGGCGGTCGTGCGGGAAGTGCGGCTACTCCGAGTCGAAGGCCCCTCCCGCCGCTCGCGGCAAAGCGAGCAAGGGATAGGTTTCCCGGACCCCCGGCCGGTCGTTCTGGGCGACCCGCCCTACGTTTGGAACACCTGGATCTCCCCGGGCTTCGGCGGGGGATGCACCTTCCCGCGACTCGTGGTGTTGTTCTGCGTACCCCATCCGTGCCAACGTCGGAGCAGTTTCACCCGGACCGGGAGCCGAGCTCCGCGGAAGCGGTGGCGGTAGAACTCGAGCGTGATCGCGTGCTCCTCGAAGAGAACGTTCTCGTTGTACCCTCCGACCGCCTCGAACGCGGGTCGTCGCACGGCGGCGAACCCGCTCATGAACATCTTGTAGCCGAACGCGCAGGTGAGCGTGTTCAGCATGGTGCTCTCGACGCGCATCATCAGGACGTCGATGGGCGGGGAGGGCCAGTAGGTCGACGCGATCGCGAACTGCCAATCCCACCGCAGCCACTCCTCCCACGCCCAGTCGGTGACGAGCTGAACGTCGTCGTCGACAAAGACGAGGACGTCGCCCCGGGCCGTCGCGGCGCCGAGGTTCTTCGCATGAGCGGCCCCGCCGGGGGTCGTGACGACGATGAACTCCGAACCCTTCGGGAGCATCGAGCGGATCCGGTCGACGGTGGCCGGGTCCGAGCGTCGCATCGGAGTGATGAACGAGATCAAACTCCCACCGACCGGAACGGACCCTTCGCTCGCGCGATGTCCCCCTGCGACGGCGGCACGGTTTTGGGCGTACTTACGCCATCGCGTCACCCCTCGGTGTGAGTCCTCGCGGCCGATCCGAGAGCAGGACTCGGCCCACCCGACCCGGCCCCCACGGGGGTCGGGCTAGGGGGTGGCGGCGGGGGCCGCGCATCCCCGCGTACGACGGTAGTCCCAGAATTTCCGATAGACCCACCGAAGTCCCCCGTCGATCGATGGTACGCTCCGGACCACTCGCTCCCCCGTGGGTCCGATGGTGAGGCCGACGAGAGGAGCCATGATCGCGTCGCCGGAGGCCCGTTCCCGCCCGTACACGAGATGCGCGAATGCGTACCGGAACTCCTCTGTCATGTCGCCGAGCGCGCGTCGCGCTTGCGGGCCGTCGTACGGAAGAGCGTCGATCCGGGACCGAACCGCCCATTGGGCGACCTGGGCGAAGAGGCGGCAGGGTCCACAGCCGGGGTCGTAGTAGAGATGCGCCGGCGAAGAGGGACTTTGGGCGATCACGGTCTGACGCCTCATGTCGACTCCATCTATGGGGAACGTCCCGACGCGTGCGCGCCGCGCGTGGCACCGGAACGCGGGTGAATAAGGGTTGACGAGGTGTTCATAGTCCGCTACCCCGGCCCCGCGGCAACTCAGAGACGCCGATGACGGGAGAAGTTCGGTCGGAGCCTCCGGTCGGGGACGAATCCGCGGGCGCCTCGACGACCTCTCCGGAAACCCCTGAGGCCATGCGCTCGCGCCGGATGATCGAAGTGCTCCGCATCGGGCTCGGGGTCGTCTGGGTCGCCAACCTCGGTTTCATCGTCTATCCGCCCAACAACTTCTTCGGGGACTTCTCGGCCACGGCGCTCACGTTCGCCCCGGTGAGCTTCGGGGGACCCGGGTTCCCCGACTACGTGGCCGCGCATCCGCTCTTCTTCTCCTGGCTGGTCGCGCTCATCACCGGCTACCTCGCCGTGGCGTTCACGCTCGGCCTCACGACCAAAGTCGCGTGCTTCGTGGGGAGCTTCTTTTCGGCCGTGCTCTTCGCGATCCAGATCGGGACCATCTTCGTCGCGCCCGGCGGGACGGACGTGGGGGAGCACCCGCTCTTCATCCTGATCTCGGCGGTCCTCCTTGTGGGCGGCGCGGGGAGCACGCTCTCGCTCGACGCGGTGGTCGAGAAGCGCTGGGCCGAGTACCGTGCCGCGCATCCGGTGGCCGTCCGTCGCCCCGTGCCGAGCGGATGGACCACCCCTCTCACGCTCTCGTCCCGGACCTTGTTCGTCTACTTCGTCGCGGGCACCCTCGTTTCTCTCGGAGTGGGGATCGGGCTGACCGTGGCGTTTCCGCTCCAGTCGTCCTCGTCGGCGCCGCCGGCCATCGGGCCGACCACCTACGAGAACCTCTCGGTCAATGTCGCACCGAACGGCTGGCCCCAGTACACGCCGTCGAACTTCACGATCCACACGGGCCTGGTCGTCATCACGATCGTCGACAACGATTCGTCGATGAATTGGTCGGGCTGTCCCTGTCCGGTGACCGGAACAGTCGGGGGCGTGGAGAAGATCAACGGCACGCCGCTCCATATCGTTCCGTCCGACAACGTGGCCCATTCGTTCAACGTGCCCGCGCTCAATCTCGCGGTCTACAGTCCGGGAGGCGCGACCGTCCAGTTCAGCGTCGACGTGACGCGGACCGGCGAGCTCGTCTGGGTCTGCGTGGTCCCGTGCGGTACCGGAGCGGACCCGTACAGCACCCCACCGATGGGTGTCCCCGGATTCATGACGGGGACGATCACGGTCGTCTGAATCGGGTCCGGAATGTCGCGCCCGGACGCCGGGCCTACGGAACGCACCCCGAGACCGCGTAGTCGTCCCCGTTGAACTCCGCGAAGCCGTAGTCCTCGTAGAGGTCCGTTTCCGTGACGGTCACGTGGTTGACCGGATCGTAGAAGACGACGACGCCGGTCGAAGAATCGTACGAGAGAATCACGGACGGGCCGAGCAGCTTGTGGAGCTGAGAAACGGTCGAAGCCGAAAGGGCTGGGTTGTCGGTCTGGCAGTTCGCGAGAGGGGGACCACCTCCTCCGCCACCGCCGGGGGACGTGGGTGACTGCAGGATGGGAACCGCCGGATGGGAGACGGGGTTGGCGGAGACGATCGCGACCAGAACGACGACGGTGAGAACGCCCGCGCCGACCCGATAGCTCGCGGGCCAGCGCAGCGAGGAGCGGGAGGATGGGCGAGTCGTCGTCGAGCGGCGGACCGCGGTTCGGGGCGAGGAAAGCCGGCCCGCGTGGTATCGCATCCCGAGCGCGACCAGGTTTCCCGCGAGGAGCGCTACGAGGATCCCGAGGCTCGGGAGGAAGAGGGGCAGGAAGGAGGCAGACATCCCGACGATTCCCGAATAGAGGACCTGCTGGTGCGCGGCGACGGGGGCGCTCCGGGGTTCGGGGACCATGAACAACGCGAAGAACAGGGTCGCGGGGTCGAGGACCTGGAGGAGGAGGATATGCGGGTCAAGGCTGGCCCCCGCGACCGCGTGCTGGACCACGGAGAGAAGCCCATAACTTCCGAGGAACACCGGCAGAAGCCGCCACTGAGGGAGATTGCGGGCCAGCACGGCGAGGCCGCCCAGGACGATCGCGTACGGCCCGAACGGGCCGATCCCGACCCACCAGGCGGGGGCGAGGCCGAGGAACAAGGTGCCCAGCACGACCCCGACCGCGGCCGGGTTGAACCAGGGGCGACCGCGCAGCCGCAGAACATGTCGGAACGCGACGGCGGCGAAGGCCATGGACGCGACCAGCACCAGGCTCGCCGTGGGGGGGAAGATGAGCGCGAGGAACAGCCCCGTCGCGAGCGCCGCATCCGGGAAGCGAGGCCGCTCGAACCGGACCGATTGGAACCCGAGGTCTACCACCCCGGCGACGAGCGGAGCGATGGCGAGCGAGCCCAGACCCAGTCCCCCGAGGTACATGCTGCCGTAGAGGCCGAGCGCGAGCAGCACCAACCAGAGGACGCGTGCGGGCGGGAGGGCCCGCAAGGTCGACGCCCGCAGGCGAGCGGACGCCGGCGGGAGTTCGCCTTCACCCGGCATTGTCGTGCCCACCTGGGAGCTTGGCTTAATCCTTCGTGTTCGGGATTCCGGGGGATGGTCAGCGGATTTCAAGAGGGGGCCGGTTCGCTACACGGACGAAGTGCCGGACCGGGCGGCCGTATCGGCTTCTTCGAGAGCGCCTACTTCGACCGTGGCTTCTGGCCTTTGGCAAGGGTTAAGTAACCTGGGCGGGCCGATTTCAACGCTCGCCTGCAATCGGGCGCCCCCCATGATCGCCATCATCGCTACCGTGAGCAGCCTCATCGTCTGGGTCCTTCAGACGATCGGCCTTCCGGGCCTCTTCGTGCTGATGGTCGTCGAGAGCTTCGGCCTGCCGCCGATTCCGAGTGAAGTGATCCTCCCGTTCGCTGGGTTCCTCGTCGCCGAGGGAACGTTCCCGTTCGCCGGCGCCGTCGCGATCTCGGTCGCGGGTGGCGTGCTGGGCGCGTACGCGGCGTACGCGGTCGGCCGCTGGTGGCGGGACCGGGCCGTCAGCATGGGGATCGGTCGGCTCCGGCTCGAGCCACGTCACCTGGCTCGGGTCGACGATTGGTTTGCGCGACACGGGGAAGCGACCGTCGGACTCTCGAGGCTCGTGCCGGTGATTCGGAGCTACATCTCTTACCCTGCGGGAACGGCCCGGATGGACCCGGCGCGCTTCGGGGTGTACACCGCCCTCGGTGCGACACCGTTCGCCGTCGCGCTCATCTACGCGGGGATGGTGCTGCAGAAGAACTGGACGGCCGTCTCGTCGACGTTCTCGTACCTGGACATCGCCCTGATCGCTCTGGTGGTTCTGGTCGCCCTGTTCCTGATCCTTCAGATGGTCGGAGTCCTGGCACCCGGCTGGCCGCCCCGACGAGCTTCCCGGACGACCGCACCATCGCACGAAACGGACTCGTCCGGATCTCCTCCAAGGGCATGACGAGCCGAGCGATCGACGTCCCGTGCCCTCCCATGTGGAGACTTCGGCCGGCACGATCGGAGAACGCGATGGGGCCAATGCGGTTCGCATGAGTTCCATTAATTACGTCCGGAGCTCACGCGAAGGTGTCCGGAGCGGGCCCGTAGTATAGCTTGGATATCACGGAGGCC
>OCOJ01033195.1_pt3 | contig 59709 bp, 49 predicted proteins | sample 1539251 | NCBI WGS metagenome assembly OCOJ01 (sample SAMN01911457, study PRJEB22624) | soil metagenome | biome: Soil | place: Malaysia | collected 2012-04-30 | depth RA_metagenome m
GTGTCCCCGCCTCGAATTTGTGGGGAACTTTGTTGTACGTGGTCTTCTCAAACGTCACCGAACTGATCATTTCGCCGCCGCCCTGATATGGAGGCATAGCTTCAAGCAATACGGCGTTGCCGTACAGGACTCCAATGCCGGTGGGCCCGTATGCCTTGTGCCCAGAGAACGCGTAGAAGTCGCAGTCCAGCGCCTGCACATCGATTCGCAGGTGCGGAGCAGCCTGGGCGCCATCCACCAGAACAGGAATGCCTTTGGCGTGCGCCATCTTGATCATGCGGGCAAGAGGATTGATTGTTCCCAACGCATTGGAGACATGGGGAACGGCGACGATCCTGGTACGCGGACCAAGCAGCCGCTCGAATTCCTCAAGAATCACATCGCCACGATCATCGATGGGAGCCACCCGGAGCTTCGCCTGTTTCTCGCCGCAAAGAAGCTGCCACGGGACGATGTTGGAGTGATGCTCCATTGCCGTAATGAGCACCTCGTCGTCGGCGCCGACATGCTGACGTCCATAGGTCTGCGCCACCAGGTTGATCGCCTCGGTGGTGCTGCGCACGAAAATGATTTCCCGCGCCTCAGCCGCATGAATAAACGATTGCACGGTTTTGCGGGCCGCCTCGTATTCCTCCGTCGCTCGTTGCGACAGATAATGCACACCGCGGTGGACGTTCGCATTATCGTTTTCGTAGTAGCGGACGATGGCATCGATCACTGCCCGCGGCTTCTGCGACGTGGCCGCATTGTCGAGATAGACCAGCCGATGCCCGTTAGCCATTTGCTGAAGAATTGGAAAATCACCGCGTAAGCGCTCGACATCAAATCCGCGCACGACCTCGCGGAGTGCAGCTGGGCTGGGGGTTCGCGGCAATCGAGCGACTGTAGTCATCCAACTTCCTCCCAATTTCTTTCTGCGTTTGTGCTTCGATTCGCGTCGTTCTCGGTAACACCGCTGCCAAACGACAACAATTGCTCGTGAATCAGGCGCTCAGCATAGCCCTGAGCCGCTCCTGCCTTCATCCGCTCCAGGCACTCGCTTGCAAACGCCAAAAGCAAAAGCTGGCGGGCCGTGATTTCGTCGATCCCGCGCGACCGCAGGTAAAACAGTGCGTTTTCCTCGATCTGCCCGATCGTCGCGCCGTGCGTGCACTTGACGTCATCGGCGTAGATCTCAAGTTGCGGCTTGGTGTCGATCTGTGCATCATCAGAAAGCAGCAGGTTGCGGTTCGTCTGCTTGGCGTCGGTCTTCTGCGCATCTTTGTGGACGACAATGCGCCCGTGGAACACGCCATGCGCATGCCCATCCAGGATTCCGTTGTAGAACTGGCGGCTGTTGCAGTGCGGGCTGGCGTGTTCGACGTGCATGTAGTTGTCGAGATGCTGCCTTCCGTTGCCGACAAACAGGCCGTTGATCAGGCACTCTCCGCCCTCGCCCGCGAGCACCGGATGCACGTTGTTGCGCACCAGGCCGCCGCCGAGCAGCAGCGAATGAGACGCCACGTTGGCGCTCCTTCCCTGCTGAATCCGAAGCGTGGAGAAGTTGAATGCCGACCGGTCCTCGCGCTCAATCATGTAGTGCGAAACCGTGGCGCTTTCGCCAACAATCAACTCCGTAGCGCTATTGCAAAGAGCTAGGCTGCTGCCTTGAGATCCATACTGTTCCACGACGGTGCCTTGGCTCTCGTCCTCGAAGACGAGCAAGTTGCGGGGATGAGACATGCTCGGAACTTCGCTCGCGGTCGTCACGAACAACAGGTGAACCGGCCCTTCCAGCACCGTACCGCGGCGAACGTGGACGTAGGCCCCATCCTCGATGAAGGCGGTGTTTAGGGCGCAGAAGGGATCGCGCTGAATGTTGAGATAGCGACCCAGGCGAGCCTCAACTGCTGCAGGCTCGCTCGTGATCTGTTCTTTGAGGGAACAGGCCACTACTCCGGAAGGCAAGTCGCGCAACGTCGATAATTCCCGCACGAAGTGCCCATTCACGAAAACAAGCTGCGCGGCTGCTCCCTCCAATCGCCACGTTTCCACGTCGCCCTTTGAAAGCCTGCCTGCGCTTTTCTGAGCCAGCGAGAACTGAGTCCGAGCCACGGCAGATACATTCGTGAACCGCCAGTTCTCGTCACGTGCGGTCGGGAACCCAGCCTCGCAAAAGCGTGCAAACGCGTCGGCCCGCAGTTTCCGCAGCCAGGGCAGATCGCGCCCAGTCGCCAGCTTTGCAAACTCAGTGTAGCTGTCGAGGTAGGTTCCAACATTCTGAATTGCTGTCGTCATGTCTCGGTCACCTACGCCGAGGCCGGCGCAGTTTGCTGCGCCTCCGACTCGGTCCAACCGTAGCCCTTCTCTTCGAGTTCGAGCGCCAGCTCCGGCCCACCCGAGCGCACGATACGGCCATCGACCAGCACATGCACAAAGTCCGGGACGATGTGGTTCAGCAACCGCTGATAGTGTGTGACCACGAGCATGGTTCGCGCCGGGCTGCGCATGGCATTGACTCCTTTCGCCACGACGCGCAGGGCATCGATGTCAAGACCGGAGTCGGTCTCATCCAGAATCGCTAGTTTCGGCTCCAGGATCGCCATCTGCAGAATCTCGTTGCGCTTCTTCTCGCCGCCGGAGAAGCCCTCGTTCACCGAGCGGTTCATGAGCTTCTCATCCATCTCCAGCAGCTTCAGTTTCTCGCGGAAGAAAGGAAGAAAATCCATCGCGTCCATTTCTTCCTGGCCGCGATACTTGCGCACCGCATTCAGGGCCGAACGCAGAAAATAGGCGTTGCTAATGCCCGGAATCTCTACCGGATACTGGAACGCCATGAATACGCCCTCGCAAGCGGCTTCTTCCGGCTTCATCGCGAGCAGATCTTTGCCGTTAAACTGCACTTGGCCGGACGTCACTTCGTACGTTTGACGCCGCGCCAGAACTTGCGCCAGCGTGCTCTTGCCCGAGCCGTTCGGGCCCATGATCGAGTGCACTTCGCCGGGGTTCAGCGTGAGATCGATTCCCCTCAGGATCTCGTGGCCGTTGACCGTAGCATGCAAATTCTTGATTTCCAACAAACTCATGATCTGTGTCTTTTTCTCCTGATTTCTATTCCCTATCGACAATCCCTGTCCCCACTCCTTGGCATTTCGAACCGGCGCAAAACGCCGGTGAGGAACCTGCTTCCTCAACCCACGCTGCCTTCCAGGCTCACGCTGAGCAGCTTCTGCGCCTCCACGGCAAACTCCATCGGCAGCTCGCGAAACACCTGCTTGCAAAAACCGTTCACAATCATCGACACGGCATCTTCGGTCTTCAGCCCGCGTTGCTGCAGGTAGAAGAGCTGATCTTCGCCGATCTTCGAGGTCGAGGCCTCATGCTCCATGCGCGCAGAGGAATTCTTCACTTCGATGTAGGGGAACGTGTGCGCCCCGCACTTGTCGCCGATCAGCAATGAATCGCACTGCGTGTAGTTGCGCGCAGCGGTCGCGCCCTTCATGATCTTGACCATGCCGCGATACGTATTCTGCCCGTGCCCGGCGGAAATCCCCTTCGACACGATCGTGCTGCTGGTGTTCTTCCCTAGGTGGATCATCTTCGTGCCGGTGTCGGCCTGCTGATAGTTGTTCGTCAGTGCTACCGAGTAGAACTCGCCGATTGAGTTGTCCCCCTGCAGAATGCAGCTCGGATACTTCCATGTGATCGCGGACCCGGTTTCGACCTGAGTCCACGAAATCTTTGAATTCACCCCCGCGCACTTGCCGCGCTTGGTGACGAAGTTGTAGATCCCGCCCCGGCCTTGTTTGTCGCCCGGGTACCAGTTCTGCACGGTCGAATACTTGATCTGCGCGTTGTCGAGCGCGACCAATTCCACCACCGCCGCGTGCAGCTGATTTTCGTCGCGGATCGGCGCCGTGCAGCCCTCGAGATAGCTGACGTAGGCGCCTTCGTCAGCGACAATCAATGTACGCTCGAACTGACCTGTCTCCGCCGCGTTGATGCGGAAATAAGTCGAAAGCTCCATCGGGCAGCGCACTCCCTTGGGGACGTAGACGAACGAGCCGTCGGAGAACACCGCGCCGTTCAACGCCGCAAAAAAGTTGTCGGTGTAAGGGACGACCGAGCCCAGGTACTTCTGCACCAGTTGCGGGTGCTTCTGCACCGCTTCGGAAAACGAACAGAAAATCACTCCAAGTTCGGCCAGCTTTTCTTTGAACGTCGTCGCCACCGATACGCTGTCGAACACGGCATCGACCGCAACCCCGGCCAGCATCTTCTGCTCAGCGAGCGGAATGCCCAGCTTCTCGTATGTGCGCAGGATTTCCGGGTCGAGCTCCTCTAGACTCTTCAGATTTTTCTTCTGCTTGGGCGCGGAATAGTAAACGATGTCCTGATAGTTGATGGGATCGTACTTGATGTTCGCCCACTTCGGCTCCGCCTGCGCCTTTTCAAGCGACGCCCAATGCCGATACGCCTTGAGCCTCCAGTCCAGCATGAACTGCGGCTCATGCTTCTTGGCCGAAATCAGGCGAATGATGTCTTCGTCCAATCCCTTGGGAATTCGTTCCTCTTCGATCTCGGTAACGAAGCCCCACTTGTAATCGCGTTCCGCCAGATCGCGAATCGAATCAACATTCGTACTCATTGCATTCTCCCGGATACGACACCGATCGTCGGCACCAGATTCCCCCGGCCGTCGCGGATTGCGATCAGCTGCATGGGCCGGATCAGATCGGAAAGCATCACCTTGGCCAGCGCTCCACGAATCGCCCCGTTGATAATTCTCTGGTTATCCCGAAGGGGACAGGAAGATTCCAGGTCACATAGTCCACCCACGTCTGTGCTGCACTCGGTCAGCGCCAGCGGACCTTCCAGCGCGGAAATAATCTCCGCAATCGGAATCAGGTGGGGATCACGCACCAGGCTGTACCCTCCCCGGATGCCCCGGTGCGAGACCAGCAGCCCGCGTTGCAAAAGCGCCTTCAACAGCTTGCTTACGGTCGGCAGCGGTAGACGGCATTTCCGGGCCAAGTCCCGAGCCGTATGCAGCTCCGCCTGCGGACCCCGCGCCATCTGGCTCATCAGCAGCAGTCCGTAGTCCGTCAATTTGCCCAGGCGAATCATCCCTAAGTCAATCCAAAACCAGAGAATTGGACCTCTTCTTAAATAGAACTAATTTAGTACACTTTTATTGTACGAGTTCCAGCGGTCTCCTGGCAAGGCCACCAAGGCTGAATTTTCAGTAAAAGCTTAAGGATAGCCTCATTTGCCGGTGGAGCGGCCCGGCTCCCGCGGCAACACGACTCGCACTATGCAGCCTCGACCGTCGGTTCGATTCGAGATTTCGATCTTCCCCCCGTGCGCCTCGGCGATCTGCCGCGAAAGAACCAGCCCAACCCCGCTGCCACTGGGTTTCGTCGTATAGAACGGAGTGAATACATTGGCAGGATTCAGCAGGCCCGGGCCGTTATCTTCGATGGCCAGGATCACATCCCCATCGGTCGCCTCCCATCGCACTGCGACTTTTCGCTCCATGTTTGCGGGAGCTCCCTCGGCCGGCACTTCAGTTGTGGCCGGTTCGAGAACCGCATCCGCCGCGTTGCGCACTAGGTTGATGAGCATTTGCTCCAGCTGATCCGGATCGGCCGTAAACACGAGCTCCGGCCCGGGATGCACGCATACCTTGATTCGGGTTTCCAGGCCAGCGACTCGGGCCACCAGCGGAGCTAACGATACTTCCCGCAAGGCCGGCGCCGGCATCTGCGCCAGTCTGCGATAGGCCTCGAGAAAACGGTGCAGCGAGGCCGAGCGCGTCTCGATGATGCCCAGCCCGCGCTGCAGGTCATCGCGGACATCGGCATCCATCGCCGTGGCTGAGACCCGAGAACCCAAACTTCCAGCAATCGACTTGATCGGCGCCAGCGAATTGCTGAGTTCGTGCCCCAGCACGCGGATCAGACGCTGCCACGCCCTTCGCTCTTCCTCTCGCAATGCGCGGCTGACGTCCGACAACACCACCAGAGTGTGTGGCACGCCGTTCTGCCGAAACGAACTTCGGCGCAGCAGCCAGCGAGCCTGCGAATCGCCCAGGTTCAGTTCTACCAGGCTCTCGTTGTCGGCACTCAGGCATTTCTGCAGGTTCAGCTCTTCCGCCCTGCGTCCCAGCATTCGGGTCTTTGGCTGCCGAAGCAGGTGCTCTCCCGCAGGATTCACCAGGCGCAGCACACCCTTAGGATCGAAGGTAAACAGAGGCGCATCGATTTCTTCGACCACGCGGCGCAGCAGGGCGGTGGCTTCGATGGTGTGCACTTTCTGACCCGAGAGCATGTCCGCCAGGGCGTTGACTTCCAGAGAAAGCTCTCCTAACGCGTCGTCGGGCAACGCATTGCGCGCGCGAAAGGAGTAGTCTTCTTCGCGCAAAGCCTCGATCACATTGGCGAGAGTTTGCAAAGGCCGCGTGGTCTGCTCCTGCAGAGCTATCGCCAGCAGCCACCAGGCAAACAACTCAGCCCCGAGCAGCGCCAGCCGCGTTGTAAAGCTCCAGGGTTGCATCCACACGAGCACCGCACTCACCAGAAAAGCCGGCAGCGCGACCAGAAAGGCGAAGATGCTGATGCGATGTTCATAGGGCAGGCGGGCTCGCTTTCGCGATCGAGGGTCAGGTTTCGCTTCCGAGGGGTTAGACCCCATGCTTCTCCATCCGCCGGTACAGTGCGCCGCGGCTCAGTCCCAAAGCCTCGGCGGCCTGGCTGACATTGCCCTGAAAGCGCTGCAGAGCTTTGCGGACCAGAATGGCCTCCACCGCTTCCAGGCTGAGATCCTCCAGGTTCTGGCCTTGAGCACGTTGCGGGCTCAGCGATAGATCAGCGGGCTGAATGTCTTCCGATCGGCACATCAGGACCGCGCGCTCAATGGTGTGGTCCAGTTCTCGCACATTGCCCGGCCACGCGTATTGCATCAGCGACTGCATCGCTGCGGAATCAAATCCGTTCACCGGGCGTCGGTAGCGGCTCGCGTAGCGGGCAAGAAAGTGCGCCGCAAGTTTGGGGATGTCTTCGCGGCGCTCGCGCAACGCCGGCAGATGGATCTCGACCGTATTCAGACGAAACAGCAAATCTTCGCGGAATTGACCCGACGCGCAGGCGGCAGCAAGGTCGGTGTTGGTCGCCGACAGCACACGCACGTTAACCCGGCGCGGACGCGACGATCCGACGCGCTCGACTTCGCCGGTCTCCAGCACGCGCAATAACTTCGCCTGCTGGCGCAAGGGAACATTGCCGATCTCGTCGAGAAAAATCGTTCCGCCATCGGCCAGCTCAAACCGCCCAATGCGGTCCATGCGCGCGTCGGTGAATGCGCCCTTTACGTGACCAAATAGCTCGCTCTCGAAAACGCCGTCAGGAATCGCTCCCGTATTCACCGCGACCAGAGGACGCGAGGCCCGTGCCGACAGCGCATGCAAAGTCTGGGCGACAACCTCTTTCCCCGTGCCATGCTCGCCGGTAATCAGCACATTCGCGTCCGAGGGACCTACGCGAGCAATGGTGTCGAGCACAGGCTGCATCGCAGGCGCGGTAGCGATGAACTCAGGGCGCCCCTCCGCGCGCAGCAGCCGGTTCTCCGCTTCCAGCCGCGCTGCCTGCTGCAGGGCACGGTGCAGCTCGATCTGCGTGCGAAGGATAGCGAGCAGTCGCTCGTTTTCCCACGGCTTCTGAATGAAATCTCGCGCACCCCGCCGCATGGCCTCGACCGCCAGCTCGACGTTCGCCCACGCGGTCATTACGATCACCGGAACGGTGGAGTCCAGCGCCACGATCTGCGAGAGTAGATCAAGTCCTTCCTGGCCGGATGTGGTATCGCGCGTGTAGTTCAGGTCGATGAGAATCGCGTCATAAGAGCCCGTGGCGAGCGCCTCGCGCACCAGCGCCGGAGAGCCGGCTTTGTCTACTTTGTAGCCTTGCGGACGCAGCAGCAATTCCAGAGCTTCCAGGATGTGTTCCTGGTCGTCGGCCGCCAGAATCCGCACCGGCAAACTGGAGTCTGACCCAAGAGTCGCCAGCTCTGCATCTCTGGACTTAACCGAGGTAGGCATAGGAGTTTAAGGCGAGTGGCTCGACACCACGCCGCTGATCGCGTCCTGCACCAGTATGCCATTATGTTCCAGGGTTTGGCCGGTGGCGCGATCCAGTTCAACCTTGGCTTTTTCATGGGCGGTCATCGCGCTGACCAGATCCAGTTCTGCCAGGGCGAGATCGCGCTGAGCGGAGAGGGTTTGATAGCTCGATCCCGCTCCCAGTTCCTGTTCTCTCTTGGTGATATCGAAGGTGCGCTGGGCCAAATCCCGCGCCTTGCGGGCGGCCTCGACCCGAGCGCCGGTCTGATCGAGCACATACTGCGCGTTGCGCACTTCGATCCGAACCTGCTTTTTCAGCTGCTCCAGGCGCAGCTCTGCCTGGCGATACTCCAGCTCCGAGCGGTACTGGTCCGCTTTCGCTACTCGATTCCGTATAGGAATGCTCAAGTTCAAACCCACGTAGTAATCGGGAGAGGAGTTGTTGAAGGCGTTTTGCAAGGCCCCCGCGAAGTCGGTGGGCACCGTCGAACTGTTCTTTCCAGAAAATGCTGGATTCAGAAGTCCTGCCAACCCCGATCCGCCATAGAAGCCAACCAACGAAAGCGAAGGCAACAGGGCATTGCGCGCCGCACTTCGGCTGATCTGGCGATTTACGAGGTCCACGTCAGATTCCGCTAGTTCCGGGCGGTTGTGTAGGGCGGTCGCGATCAAATCCTGAATCGGCCGGACCGCTTGTGTCTCGACGGTTCGCATGCGGTCCGTTGGGACCACCGGCATAGCTTCCAAGAGCGGGTCGTCCAGGCTCTTGGTGATCGCGTTCTTCATGAGCGTTTCCTGCAACTGCAGACTCGTGCGTGCCACGGTCAGGTCCTGGTCGCGCTTTGACACCTCGGCCTCCGCGCGCATCACGTCAATGGCAGGAACGCTCTCCAACTGTAACTGCTTGCGTGTGTTATCGAGAGTCTGCTGCGCAAACGCCATCGATTGTTCGTCCACCTGCGTCTGTTCGTAGGCGCCGACCAGGTCCCAATAGATGTTCTCAATCTGCGTCACCGTAGCCGTAACCTGATCCTTGAAGCCCATGTCGGAAATCTTCTTGTTGTTCCTGGCGATGCGCAAATAGCGCAGGTTCGGACCAAACCCTAGTCCGGCCAGAAGCTCCTGTTGAATCCCAATGCGATATTGCGAATTCAAGACGGGCGAGAGATTCGTGAAAATGCTGTTGGTCGTTTGCCGAAAGTTATTGAAACCGAATGACAGCGTCGTTCCGGTTGGGAACGACTGAAGATAGTTGATATTGAACTGGCCGGTATTGGTCTGCAGCGTAGGCACGCCGTTGACAGTCAGGTTCGACAAGGGAAGCGTCTGGTGCTCGTCGCCGATGTTGGCGTTAATGGCAGGATCATAGGACGAAACCGGGGTGCCAACGCCCAGCGTGGATTGCACTAATCCAGAAGCGCCCGCGCCAGCTCCGCCCGCGCCGCCCGTCGTGCCGCCGGCTCCGGCACCCGGTGCGCCCGTGCCGAACCCACCCACTCCGCCGCCGGGAGTTCCCTGCACTACACCGGTATTCACGCCTCGAAAGAACCCCCCGGCCTGCGTGCGAACGATGTCGGTGTCGGCGATGGGAAGGTTGTAGCGAGCGATGGCCAGGTCCAGATTGTTCTCCAGCGCCAGATCGATGGCGTCTTTCAGCGAGAGGTAGAGCTTGCCCTCCCGGATCATCTGATCCAGCCGCGGCGAGTTCACCAGCACCGGCTTTGGAACCTCATCGGCCGCATACGCGTTGAGCGGATTGTGAGACTTCGGCATTTCAAACTGCAGCGGGATGGCAGCCGGCTTCATCGATCCCGCCGGCGTTGGTGCGCTAACCTCGGCGGCGGTTTGCGCCGGCAGCTTCGCGGCGAGCGCGCCACAAACGCAGATGACGGCCATCCCCGATCTGAGATATCTGGAGGCGAATGAGCTCACGATGCATTCACCTCCGCCGGCAAGGTCAGCGCAGGATTGGCCGTGTCTCCAACCATCCATCCGTCACGCAGTTGAATCGTGCGGCTTCCGTAGGCCGCATTCGCTTCGGAGTGTGTGACCTGCACAATCGTGGTGCCCTGCTGATTCAGTTCGCGAAAGAGCTCCATGATCTCCTTTGCCTGGCCGGAGTGCAGATTGCCGGTCGGTTCGTCGGCCAGCAACAGCGTCGGCTTGTGAATCACCGCGCGCGCCACCCCCACCAGCTGCTGCTGCCCGCCAGAGAGCTGGCTGGGAAACAGGTCTTTCTTAGCCACGATCTGAAAGCGATCCAGCGTGTCGGCGACCAGACTCTGCCGCTGGCGGCGCGGAATGTCCTTGTAAGAGAGCGGCAGATCAATGTTCTCCTGCACCGTGAGGTCGTCAAGCAGGTGATAGCTCTGGAACACCACCCCGACATTTTTCTTCGCCAGCTCGCCGCGCTGTTTGCGCTTCATGTCATGGACGGCCTGGTCGCGAAACCAGTATTCGCCCTGCCATCCGTCGTCGAGCACCGCCAGCACATTCAACAGCGACGACTTCCCTGCCCCGGACGGCCCCATGATGGTGATGAATTCCCCTTCGCGAATCTCCAGGTTGATGCGCCGCAGGACCCAGGTCTGCCCCGCGCCGGTCTTGTAAACGCGTTCAATGTTTCTTAGTTCGATCATCTTGGTCTCCGAATTCAAATCGCCCATGTCGGCGATCCCTGAAGTTCCCAATGCTTCGCAATCTCACTCGTACCTCAGCGCCACCATGGGATCGACCTTCGCTGCCCGGCGGGCGGGGATGTAACAGGCCAGTGCGCCGTAACCAGAACAAGGAAGGTGGCGCCTACCACAGTCAGCGGATCGTGCGCACTCACACCGAATAACAAACTTCGAATGACATTACCGACCTCCAGTGCCGCCACAACGCCGGCAAACCACCCCGCAATGACGGGTGACATCCCCTGGCGCAAGACCAGACTGAACAAATCCGGACCGCGGGCGCCCAGCGCCATGCGTATGCCCAACTCTTGCCGGCGCCGGGCCACCGAATATCCCACTACACCGTAGATCCCGAGTGCGGCGAGCAAGAGCGCGAATATCCCGAAAAGAGACGTAAGCCCCAGCTGAAAACGGCGAACGCTCACCGATTCCTCGACGATTTCAGTCAGCGGGCGCAGATGCACGATGGGAACTCCTGAGTCAACGCTTTGGATCACGCGGCGAACCGCGGGGCCGAGCGACGCCGGCCCGACGCTGGCTCGAACCACTAGCGATGCATGCTCACCGCTCCAGCTCCTTGATCCCGGCCAGGCAGGGAGATAGACCATCAGCAACGGAGGCTGGTCAAGCGCAACGGCTCGAACGTCAGCGACGACGCCGACCACTTCGGTAAGGGGCCCCCGACCCAATCCGGGACGGAATTGCTTGCCGAGAGCGTTCTCGCCCGGCCATAGTTTGTTTGCGACAGCTTCCGAAATGACGGCAACGTAGCGGTCGCGGTCGGTCGGCTCAATCAGGCGGCCTTGGCGCAGGGCGATACCCATGGCTTGAAAGTATTCGGGACTTACATAGCGGTAATTCGCGATGGGAGTTTGAGCAAGAGCAGTTGAGTGACCCGGTACAGTGATGTCGCTCACCTGCTCCTGCCCTTGGAGGGGAAGCCTGCTGATCCAGCCTGCGTAGCTAACTCCGGGCAGCGCGCGCACCCTTTCGACCACGTTCTGGTAGAACGCTTCCTTCTGCTGATCCTCGGAGTAGCTTGGTGGCAAACTGATGTCAGCGGCGAGCACATGCTCAGTCGTGAATCCTTTGTCGACCCCGAGCAGCCGGACCATGCTGACGGTCAGCAGACCGGCAAGCACCAGGAGCAGCGTGCCGATGCCTACCTCGAAGCCGACCAACGAACCACGGAGGCGGCGCGCATGGCGGCTTTCGGTGGTTCTCGCGGCAGCTGATTTCAGGGATTGTTGCGGTTCAATGCGCGCGATACTCCACGCCGGCAGGGCACCGAAGAAGATTCCCGTCAGCACAGAAAACAGCGCCGTAAACCCCAATACGCGCGCGTCCAGGCGCACTTCGTCAATCCGAGGCAGATTCGCGGGCGCCGCTGCCACCAGCCACCGCAGCCCGAAATGCGCAAGAACGACGCCGAGAACTCCTCCGATAACCGCAAGCAATATGCTCTCGGTCAGCAACTGCTGCGCCAGCCGTCCTCGAGAAGCTCCGAGCGCAACGCGCAGGCCGGCCTCACGCAATCGGCCAGGAACGCGCACCAGCAACAGGTTCGCCACGTTTACGCAGACAATCAGGAGCACCGCTCCAACCCCCGCCAGCAGGAGCCTGAGGCCGAGGCGCGCCCTGCCGACAACTTGGTTTTCCAAGGGAATCATCTCGGCGCGAAGGCCTACTCCCCCCTTTGCATCCTTCGCAATCTGCGCCTGGATCACGTTGAGCTCGGCCAGGGCACGCGACGCGTTCCTACCGGGTTTCAGACGGGCGATCGCCGCAAAATCGAATTCTCCAATCTGGTCAAACGCGTTGGGGTCGAGTCCCAGGGGCTTGAAATAGTCNCAGCGAGGGAAATTCGGTCAGCGCGCCCAGTTGCTCGCTTTTAGGAAAGCGAAAGGAGGTTGGGAGAACGCCCACAACTTGGTAAGCTTTGCCGTCGAGCGTAATTGGCCTGCCCACGATCGCTGGATCGCCGTGGAACTTGTTGCGCCAGAAAGAATCAGTGAGAATTACGACCTGATCGTTTCCGGGGGTGTCCTCCTGTGGGAGGAATGTGCGGCCCAACCTGGGCAGAACACCGAGCACATCGAAAAGATTGGCGGATGTCCGGCCGCCGGAAATCCGTTCTGCCTCGCCGTAGCCCGTCAGGGTCACGTTGAACGGCTCGACAATCGCGACGTCGTCAAAAGAGCGGCATTCANGACAATCGCCACGTCGTCAAAAGAGCGGCATTCACGTTGCCAGACGCGGAAATTCTGCAGGTTCGCGGGAAGAGTTGGGTAAGTTTGGCTAATCTCCGGAACGATTTCGCGCACAAGGTAGAGCTGCTGCGGCTGGCGATAGGCAAGCGGCCGCAGCAAAACGCTGTTCACCATAGAGAAAATGACGGTTGTGGCGCCAATGCCGAGAGCCAGCGTGGTAACGGCGATTGCGGTGAACGCGGGGCTCTTGCGCAACTGCCGCAGTGCGTAACAAACGTCTGGAAGGATTCCACTCATACGCATTTCTTCATTCGTATCGCAACGCCACCATGGGGTCGACCTTGGCGGCCCGCCGCGCGGGCCAATAGGCCGCGAGCAGCGCGACGGCCAGCAGAATGACGGGTACAAGCGCAAGCGTAAGTCCATCGAAGCGGCCTACGTGGTACAAGCTTGCCTCCAGCAGACGCGTGGCAAAGCCAGACAGCACCAAGCCCAGGCCGCAACCCGCGATCCCAACCCGGGCGGCCCGGCTCAGCACTTGCCGGTAGATGCTGGCCCGCTCTGCGCCTAGCGCCATGCGCAGTCCGAACTCCCGCGTGCGTTCCGCCACCAGATAAGAGATCACTCCAAAGAGTCCGATCGCGGCCAGCACCAGAGCAATGACCGCAAAGCTGGCCAGTAGCAGCACCGTGAACCGGCGCTGCGCCAGCGACTCCGACACCAGAGTCGCCATCGTGGTCGCACTGTAAACGGGCAAGTCTTTGTCGACCGACCACACCTGGCGCTGCACTTCCCCAAACACATTCGCAACACTTCGGTCGGCGCGCAGCACGAATGCCGTGCGGCCGCTGGCGCCGCTTTCAACCTGATACATGGAGTCGTAGATCATCGCCGGCGGATCCGCGTCCAGCGCCGAGATGTGCACGTCGGCCGCCACACCCACGATGGTGAAAAACTCACGGTCGCCCCATTGGAAGCGTTGCCCGATCGGGTCCTGTCCGGGAAAGTATTCTTTCGCCAGCGTCTCGCTGATAATGGCTACCGGCGGTGTGTCTCGACGGTCCCGCTCGTTGAAGTCTCTCCCCCGGAGCAACGGAATCCCCATCGAGCGAAAGTAGCCGGCACTGACCAGGGAGTTTTCCGCCATGTGATAGTCGTCGGCTGCGGCGTGCTCCAGGCGGAAGCCGATTTGCCGCGCGTCGCTTAACGGAAGATGGCTGGCCGCCGAGACCGCGGTCACTCCCGGCAAGTGCGAGAGCCGATCCAGCAGTTCCCTCTGTACTGCCTGGCGCTTGGCCGCATCCGGATACCGCTCGTCATCAAATAGTGTCCGGACTACGAATGTGCCCTTGGGATCGAATCCCGACGGCGACGCCAGCAGGCGCACGAAACTGCGCAACAGCAGTCCACCGGAAATCAGCAGGACGAGAGCGGCCGCCATCTCCATCGTGGCCACCGAATTCTGCAGCCGTTGCGTGCCCCTCGCGGGCCCCGTTCGCGCTGATTCCTTCAACGATCCTTCCGGCGAAACCCGCGACAGCCGCCAGGCCGGCGCCAACCCGAAGAAAACTGCGCTCACCAGAGAAAGCGCTACCGCGAACCACAGCATCGTGGGATGCAGCGCCACGTCATGCAGGCGAGGAACGTCAGCCGGCCCAAACGCTTTCAGCCCAGCCACCAGCAGTGCTGCCACCGCCGTCCCTGCTGCGGCTCCGGAGAGCGACAGCAGCACACTTTCCGACAAGCACTGGCGCACGATGCGCGCTCGATTCGCTCCCAGCGCGCTGCGAATCGCCATCTCGTTCGCGCGATGCGAACCGCGCGCCAGCAGCAGGTTCGCCACGTTGGCGCAGGCAATCAGCAGCACACTAGCTACCGCCAGGACCAGCAGAATCACAAGCGGCCGAGCCTTTGCCACGGCATGCGCGGCAAAGGGGTACGTTCTGGCCTCAATCTTCAAGGTTCCGGAGTATGCGTACTGCTTCATGAAGTCCGAAGCCACGCGCTCCACATCCGCTTTGGCCTGCTCTTGCGTGACGCCCGGCTTCAGCCGCCCGATCAGGCCCACTCCAAACTCGCGCAGGCGATTTTCCGGGACCAGCCGGTCGGGTGCGAACGCGATCGGCACCCACAGATCGGCCATCTCTGACAGTGGCGCTCCGTCGAAGGGAAACCGGAACGACGGTGGCATCACTCCAATCACGGTGTACAGGCGTTCATCGAGCTTGACGGTCTTGCCCAGAATGTTCGGATCGCGTCCGTACTCGTGCTCCCACAGCGAGTGCGACAGCACCACAACTTGGCTTGATCCGTAGCGGTCCTCCTCTGCCGTGAAGGTGCGCCCCAACTCTGGAGAGACGCCCAGCACGGGAAACGTCGATGCCGAGACGGCGGCTGCGTTGACGCGCAGCGGCTGGCCTGCTCCGGTGAGGTTGAAGCCCGCACTTTCGAATGCTGCCACCTGCGAGAACGAACGATTGCGATCGCGATAGTCCTGATATTCACCCGCCGACACGCCAAACTCCTCCGTCGTCATCGCCGGCAGTGTTTCCGTGACCAAAATGAGGCGGTCCGGTTGCGCGTACGGCACGGGACGAAGAAGGACGGTATCCACGACGCTGAAGATGGCTGTGCTCGCTCCGATGCCAAGGGCGAGGGTGAACACGGCCACCGCGGTGAAGCTGGGGTTCTTGCGCAGCATGCGAACCCCGTAGCGAATGTCTTGCCAGAAGCCTTGCATGGATTCCTCCACAGTCAATCTGAAGCCAGATTCCTCACTCGTAACGCAGCGCCACCATGGGATCGACCTTCGCCGCCCGCCGCGCGGGCAAGAAACATGCGAGCAACGCAATCCCGCACAAAACCGCGACGACCGCGCCAAACGTGACTGGATCGGTCGGCTTCACTCCAAACAGCATGCTGGCCATCCATCGCGTAAGTGCCAGGGCCGCCACCAGGCCGATTCCCGCTCCCACCAGCGTCATGCGCGCGCCATCTCCCAGCACCATGCGCAACACATCAAGCCGCTGCGCTCCCAGCGCCATGCGCACGCCGATTTCCTGCGTGCGCTGTCCGACCAGATACGACAGCACGCCATAGATCCCGATGCTGGCCAGCAGCAGCGCGAGCCCCGCGAATGCTCCCAGCAGGATAAGCGAGAAGCGCTGGCTGGCAATCGACCGCGCCACCACTTCCTCTTCGGATTCGTGGTCGTAGACAATCATGTCCCGATTGCTCGCCAGGAGTTTCTGGCGAATGGATTGAAAAAATGCCTCGGAGCCGAGGGGCGACCCAGAGCGAACAAATACATTGAAGCCCTGCGCGAGGCCCTTCGTCTCCAACTCGCCGCTTTGCAGGATGGAACGATATATTTGAGCCTGCAAGGGACGGCTGGCATCCTCGGCGAGCCCCCACTGATTCACATGCCCAACCACACCGACAATGACCAGCGGTACTAAGACACGTTGCTGGGAGTCGCCCTCAAGTTCGAAAACGCGGATCTGCTTGCCGATCGGGTCCTGACCGGCGAAATATTTCTGCGCGAGGCTCGTGTCAATCACCACGACACGCACAGAACGCTCATTGTCCTCGTCGCTTAGGAAGCGGCCGCGCAGAAGCGGAATCCGCATGGTTTTCAGATACTCCGGTTCGACCGTGTACTCCAACGCTTGCGGAACGTATTGAGTCCGCTGCGTGGGCAACTCCTGCCCCTCAAGCAAAAAGCCTCCTTCATTGTCACTTTCCATGGGACGCGCGCCGTCATGTAACGAGAAAGCGTCGACTCCTGGCACGCTGTGGATGGTCGCGTCGATTTGCCGAAGCGCGGCCCGAATCGCATCGGGAGATTGACTGACCAGGGAAGGCGATGGAGTTACCGAGAAGTAGGTCAGGCCATGCGGATCGAACCCAGGATCGACCCTCCACAATTGCACCAACGTGCGGCACATCAGCCCGGCGCCCACCAACAGCACCAGCGCCATTGCCATCTCGCCCATTACCAGCACAGCCTGCATACGCGAACGGGAGCTGGAGATGGTGCGCCCGCTGTCTTTCAGCCTTCCGCTGATGTCGCTCCGTGACATTCTTAAGGCAGGGAGCAAGCCAAACACGATTCCGGTAAGGACGGAGATAGATAAGGTAAATAGCAGAACCTGGAGATCGAGTCCGATTTCCTCTGCGCGCGGAACTGTTTGCGGTACAGCCGCGATGGCTGCGGCTGTTCCCCACTTGGCGAAAATCAGGCCCAACCCGCCGCCTAGGAGTGAGAGCAGAACGCTTTCGGTGAGCAGTTGACGCAGAATCCGCGTCTGACCAGCGCCAACCGCGGCGCGAACCGAGAACTCGCGCTGGCGCGCCGTCGACCGGGCAAGTAGGAGACTGGCGACATTCACACAGGCGATCAGTAAAACGAATCCCACCGCTCCCAACAGCACCAGCAGCGCCGGCCGCATGTCGCCGACGATCTCATCTTTCAAGCTGATGATGTTAGCTTTGATATTGCCATCGACGTTGGGATAGGCGTCGGCCAACCCGGCATTCACGCCCTTCATATCGTCGCGCGCCTGCGCCAGCGTGACGCCAGGCTTCAACAAGCCAATGGCGTCCATGCCCCAGTGGGAATCCCGCAGGAAGAAGGCCGGCTCCGTCTCTTCCCCGATGGGCTCGTACACATCGGCGGTTTTGAAGTTAAAGATGTGCAGGCGAAACGACGCTGGAATGACGCCTATAATCGTGCGACCCTGCCCCGCCACGATGAGTCGTTTGCCAATCACATTCGGGTCGGCACCGAACTTCCGCTTCCACAAACCTTCCGAGATCAGGACTGTGGGATCGGCGCCGCGACGGTCTTCCTCGGGAGTAAAATTGCGTCCCAGAACTGGATTCACCCCGAGAATCGGAAAGAAAGTCGCCGATATACGCTGGCTGCGCACCTCCTCCGCTTCCCCAACACCAGTGATCGCGCCGTCGTTCCAGCGGTATGCAGCGATGGCCTGAAACGCGTGATTGCCGCGCTGCCAATCGAGAAAATTGGGGTAGGAGATCGAGCCTTGGGGAAAATTCTTCGTCGCCTCAAACATGGAGACCAGGCGGCTCGCATTGGGGAATGGCAGAGGATTGAGCAAAACTGCGTTCACGACGGAGAAAATCGCAGTGTTGGCACCAATACCCAACGCGAGGGTGAGAACAGCAACCGTGGCAAACCCCGGGCTCTTGCGCAACTGCCGCAGCGCATAACGAAGATCTTGGAAGATTGTCGTCATCCGTTTTTCGCCTCCTCAGTCATGTCTGCCCAGGCTCACTCGTATCTCAGTGCCACCATAGGATCGACCTTCGCCGCCCGCCGCGCCGGGAAATAGCAGGCCAGCAACGCGGCCACAACCAGAAGCAGGATCACGGCAGCGAAAGTCAATGGATCAGTGGGCGTCACACCGAAAAGGAGCGACGTCACCGTGTGTGTCAGTGCGAGCGATCCGGCAACCCCGACGGCCACGCCGATGACGATCGTGCGCATTCCTTCGCGCAGGATCATCGCCAAAACGTCACGGGAGCAGGCCCCCAAAGCCACCCGCACCCCAATCTCCCGTGTACGACGACTGACGGCGTAGGCCATCACGCCAAATACTCCTGCCGTGGCGAGCAATAATGCAACGATTCCGAAGAAACCGATCAGAATCAGGTTGAACCTGCGCGAACCGAGCGATGCGGAATAGATTTGTGAGAATATCCTGAACCGCGGCGGAATTCCCGGCCCGAGTTCGTGCAGGATTCCACGCGCCGCCGAAGTGACCATCTCTGTATCAGCATCGCTCAACATCGTTATCGTTATTGCCGACCGCGGTCGTTGAAACAAATCCACATAGACGGTGGGACGCGGCGGCGCATCGAGACCGTATTCGTGAACGTCGCCTACGACCCCAACAATCGTCAGCAGGCGCACGTCGCCATCCATGTTTCCGAATTCAATGGTGTGGCCGATGGGATCCTGGCCGGGCCAGCGTTCACGGGCCAGAGAATCGCTGATCACGGCGACATGAGGCGAATCCGCGCGATCGCGCTCATCAAAGATGCGCCCGCGAAGAAGAGGAATTCCGAGAGCTTGAAAATATCCATCGGTAGCGACGCCGAAATCCGCATTGCCGACACGTTCCTTCTGCCGAGACCAGGAATCGAACAGGCGAGACAACGAGTCTAGGCTGTCCTGCGTTTTGGGAAGCTCATCCGGCCGCATCTGAACAAACATGCCGTCGGGAAGGCCGCCATCCAGTGGAAGTCCACTCGTGGCACCGACTTGTCGCACACCCGGAATCTGCTTGAGCCGATCGATCAGGTTGGAAAAGAAGATCGCTTCACTGGCTTTTGCTTTCGAGTCGCTCCAGTCCACTGCCGGAAGCGAGACGTCCATGGTGATGATTTTGTCCACGCGGAAACCAGGATCGACTTCCAGGGCCTTCATCAGGCTGCGCCCCAACAGTCCGGCCCCGACCACGAGAACAAGCGTGACGGCAATCTGCCCCGCCACAATTCCCCGCCCGACGCGTTGGCTNCCCCCGCCACAATTCCCCGCCCGACGCGTTGGCTGCCCTGAGAACCCGCCTGTCCACGCCCACCTTCCGCGAGGCCCTCACGCACCTCGCGGGATGCCGACCGCAGCGCGGTGAACAAACCGAGCCCGATCGCGACCACCGTCGAGAGCAGCAAGGCGAACATGAGCACGGGAGCGTTGATCGAGACGCTGTCTAAGCGCGGCAGATTTTCCGGCGCAAGCGCCACCAGTCCCCTGACGCCCCAGAACGCCCCCAGCACGCCCAGGCCGCCACCGACCAGCGAAAGCAGAAATGTTTCGGTGAGAAATTGGCGAATCAAGCGTCCCCGGCCCGCACCGAGCGCGCTGCGGATGGCGAGCTCACGCTCTCGCACAGAGGCTTGCGCCAGCAACAGATTGGCGAGGTTCGCGCACGCCACCAGGAGAAGAAATCCCACCGCCCCGAGCAGAATCAGCAGCGCTGGGCGGGCTTGGCCGGTGATCGCATGCTGCAATGGGACAACCATTCCATCTTTGAGGAGATAGTCGCCTTGTTCACTCGAAGTATCGTGAATGCGGCGTGCGATGGCGCTGATATCAGCACTCGCCTGCTCCACCGTCACGCCGTCTCGGAGGCGACCGACCGCGTCGTAGTTATGCCCGGTCCTGCTTGGATTCTCGCCGTCGCGGTCGGCCGGCACCCACAAGCCCACCTCGGACGGGAACTGAAACCTATCCGGAAGCACGCCGACCACAGAAAATAGTGTGTTGTCAATTTTCAGATGCAACTGCGAAAGGTCCGACGCCGACCCGAGATACTGCTTCCAGTATCCATAGCTGACCAGAACAACCGGGATGGCACCGTCGGCCGCTGTGAAGTCGCGCCCGATGATCGGCTGAACCTGGAAGACCCTAAGGAAATCGGCAGAGACGCTCGCCACCATGGTGCGCGTTGGCTGCAAACCGCCCGAAACCGAGGCATCGTTGGCGCTGTACTTCGCGATTGCCTGGAAGCTGCGGTTTTGATCGCGAAAGTCGTCGAAGTTCGGGTCGGCGAGCCGGCTCCATGTGCCCTCGGTATTGACTTCGAAGATCGCCATGATCCGGCTGGGAGCTGCGTAAGGCAGCGGCCGCAGGAGGACCCCATAAACGACGCTGAAAATCGCGGTCGTCGCGCCAATCCCCAGGGCAAGGGTAAAGACCGCAACCGCGGCGAACCCCGGCCTCTTGGCCAGCTGCCGCAGCGCGTAGCGAAGATCTTGGAAGATTCCCGTCATCCGTTTTTCGCCCCCTCAGTCATGTCCCGCCTCGGTTCACTCGTATCGCAGCGCGACCATGGGATCGACCTGGGCCGCCCGGCGTGCGGGTATGAATCCCGCAACTACTCCGACCGTGGCCAGAAGAAGCACAACTACGGTCAAGGAAAGCGGATCGGTACTCTTTAACCCGAAAAGGAAGTCCCGCAGGATACGGCCACTGAACAGCGACAGCGGGATTCCGACGGCAAGGCCGACTCCCACCAGCAGCATGGCCTCGCGCAGGATCAATGCCAGCACGTCCCTCCGGCCCGCGCCCAGCGCCATACGCACGCCGATTTCCTGAGTGCGGCCGGCTACCGCGTAGGACATGACGCCGTAGAGTCCGACGCAGGCGAGCAACAAGGCTAATCCCGCGAAGAACCCGGAGAGTTTGGCGAGAGCATTTTCCGTGGCCGCACTGTTGTTTACTCGCTGGTCGAGCGTGCTGACAAACTCGATGGGAAGGTGCGGATCGGTCGCTTTGATTTGGCTGAGAACGTTGCTCACCGCCGCAGACGGCGAGCCGCTCGCTTGCGCTTCCAGCACAATCATGCGGGGATCGGGAACCTGCTGAATCGCCAAGTAGAAGCGCGGCCGTACCTCATCGAACAAGCCGTTGACTTTTGCATTGCGAGAAACGCCCACGACGGTGAGCGGCTTGCCCTGCCAATCGGGATCGTCGATGGTGAATTGCCGTCCGACCGGATTCTGTCCCGCAAAAAAGTGCTTCACCATCGCTTCATTCACAACGGCGACGCGAGTTGTGGTTGCGGTGTCCTGGGCTTCAATTCCCCGGCCGGCAAGAATGGGCATACCGACCACGCGAAAATAGTCGGGGCCGACCCAGTCCTCCCTCGCAACGAGGTCGCGGGGGTTATCGGTGTTGAATCCGGGCACAATGACTGCGTCACCGGTTTCGCTCCCGGCAAACAAGCCATTCTTGGAATAAGTAACGGCGCGCACGCCGGGCGTGCCCGCAAGGCGAGCCACCAACTGCTCGGCCAGCAGTTTCATCCGTTCGCCGTTATAGCCGGCGCTAACAGGATCGACTCGCGCGATGATCAAGTGCGTACGATCGTAGCCGATATCCTGTTTCATCAGGTTTTGCAGGCTGCGCAGCAGCAGGCCGGCAGAAAAAAGCACCAGCAACGACAGGGAGATCTGTCCCGCGATCAGTCCCTTGCCCAAGCCGAATCGAGAGCTTCGCCCCGCCGTCGCCCGGCTTGCATCTTTCAGAGCGGGTGAGACGTGTACACGAAGCGTTTGCAGCGCCGGAAATAAGCCGAAAAGGATTCCCGTAAGCAGAGACACACCCAGCGTGAAGGCGAGGACGCGCCAATCGGGCGCGAGGGGAAGGACCGTGCCGGAACCGAACATCCCTACCAGTAAGCGCACTCCCCAAATGGCCAGCAGAGATCCAGTTCCGCCTCCCAGCAGGGCCAGCAGAATGCTCTCGCTCAGGAGCTGCCGCAATAGGCGACGCCGACTCGCACCGATCGCCAGCCGGATAGCAATTTCCTTGTTGCGGCGAGAGGCGCGCGCGAACAGCAGATTGGCGACATTCACGCACGCGATCAGCAGCACCAGGCCGACAATCCCCATCAGCAGGAGCAGCGACGTCCGATAGTCGCCGCGCAACGCCGAAAGGCCGCCGCCACCCTGCGATACCGGGATGTGGCTGTTGCGAATGTCTTGCCGGTCGTCGGCGGTCAGCGTCGCTCCATAGTCTCCGTGCAGCGCCTGCTGAAACACCAGATTCAGGTTCGCCTCTGCCTGGGCTGTATTTGATCCTGGATGCAAACGTCCAATCAGCAGCACCCACGAATCGTGCGGCGAGGTCCGCCAGTGACGTCCGCGAATGATTTCCGGCTGCATGCTTAAAGGGACAAACAGCGACATCCGGTCGCCGACGACATCGCCCTCGAATCCGGCCGGAGTCACCCCGACCACCGTGAAGGGGAATCCATTCAGGCGAATGTCCTTGCCGATGACCGAGAGCGACCCGGCAAACTTGCGCCGCCAGTAGGCATAGCCCAGCACAACCACGGGATTGGCATACTCTTCCGTGTCATCGGAGTTGGAGAACAGGCGCCCGGCCGCGGGTTCCACGCCGAGCACGCTGAAGTAGTTTCCACTCACCATTCGTCCCGAAACTTTTTCATTTGAGGATTGCTCCTGCCCGCTATCCAGCTCAATTCGGTGTTCGCTGGCTGCAGCGCACAGACCACCGAAAACGGAATTGCGGTCCCGAAGCTCTTTGTACAATGGGTAGGAAAAAAGATCAGTCTGCGGAGTACCGCTGGACTGGGTGTTCACGTTCGTGGGATCACCTACAGCAACCAATTGCTGCGGTTCCTTCACCGGTAGCATCTTCAACAGAAGCGCATTCACAACCGTGAAGATCGCCGTGTTCGCCCCGATGCCGAGAGCGAGCGTGAGCACAGCGACGGCGGTGAATGCGGGGCTCTTGTGCAACTGACGCAGCGCATAACGAACATCTTGAATCAGTGCACTCATCGACAATTTCCTCACTCGTAGCGCAGCGCCACCACGGGATCGACTGTCGCGGCGCGCCACGCCGGCGCGATACAAGCAATCGCTGAGACCAGAGCCAGAACCAGGGCCGATGAAAACAGAGTCAATGGGTCCCGCGGGCTGCCCCCAGCCCAAGCTCCAACAATGTGACTGAGAGCGACGCTGAGTGTCAGGCCGACACCCAGTCCTGCGGCGAGCATAAACACTGTCGAGGAAACCACCAGGCGCAGGATGCTGGCCCGCGGAGCCCCCAGGGCCATCCGGATGCCGACCTCCTGCGTGCGTTGCGTGACCGAGAACGACACGACGCTATAGAGGCCGGTCGCCGCCAGCGCCAACGCTAGAATTGCGAAGAGGGAAAACAGAGTCGCAATGAACCGTCCCTGGCCCCACGCCTGCGCCTCTAGATACCAGGACAAAGGATGGTCCCGGCTGACCACCAAGTCAGGGTTGACTTCACGTAAACGCACTTTCACCGCCCGCATGACCGACTCGGGATTGCCCTCGGTGCGCACAAGCAAGGATTCGCTTGGTGGTAAAACGAGGCTGTAAGGGAGGAAAACTTCCGGCTTCGTCGGGCGATCGAGTCCGTCGTTGCGTACGTCGTCGACGACTCCAATGATCTCTAACCAGTCGTCCGGCGCTGTTGCAAGAAGCAGATCAGGCCTCTCCACTTTGAGCATGGGGCTGCGCACCGCCTGGCCGATCGGGTCGCCCTCGGAAAGAAACTGCTTCACGAAAGACCGGTTCACCAACGCCACATGGGCCGCCCGCCCAACTTCTGCATCGTTGAACGTTCGACCGGCCAGCAGCGGCGTTCGAAACGTATCGAATACCTGCGGGCTTACCAGAGCCAAGATCGCCTGGGCTCCCGTCAGCGTCGGCTTGCTGCGCACATCGATCGAGGCGTTAAACCCTCCAAAGGGAGGAAACCACGAATTCGACACGCTCACGCTCGCGACCTGCGGTACACCTGCAACAACCTGGAGAACAGCGTCGTTTGCGTTCAGTCGCGCCTGCCAGGTCGAAGTTGATCCCTTCGGCATCACAACGTCCAAAGCAACGATGTGTTCGGGGTCAAAGCCCAAAGGGGTATGCGTCAAAACCAGGAAGGCTTTCATCGCGGCTCCTGCTCCCGCCATCAACAGGAGCGTGAGGGCCACCTGACCCGCGATTAAAAGCCGATGCGTGTTGCGGCTGCGCGCGCTCCCCGAATGCCTTGTGCTGTTGGCCTGGATCAGTTCGCTGATCGGCGGATTGGAAAGCTGCCAAGCAGGTGAGATTCCGAACAAGACGCCGGTAATCACCGCCACTGTCGCGCTGAACAGCAGGACGGTGCCATTCACGCGAATCGCCGCCTCGTGTGGAAATGAGTACAGCGGCAGCATCGACGAGATGGTTCCTACTCCGTTGTAGGCCGCCACCACCCCCAGCGCCGCTCCCCCGAGCGACAGCAGAACCGACTCAGTCAGCAACTGTCGGATCAAGCGGCCGCGACTGGCCCCGATCGAAGCACGGACGACCAGTTCGTGCTGTCTTNGCAATTCCCCGCGCCAGCAACAGGATCGATACGTTGGCGCAACCGATCACGAGCAAGGCTACAACCGCCACAAACAGCAGCACGATGGTTCCGGAAAACCGGCCGAGCACCTCTTCATTCAGCGTCACGATCGCAACCTTGCGGTCCCGGCGAAAATCCTTCGGATCATTCTGAACAAACCTGTCGACCAGACCTTGCAACTCGGCTCGCGCGGCAGGGTACTTCACCCCAGGCTTCAGCTTGATGAACGCCATCCAGTAGTCGTGCGGGTCCGCCGAAGGGACGGCGGGCAGGTAGACGTCAGAGTCACCCCAGGTGAAGCGCGGTGGAACCACGCCAACGATGGTGTATAGGTTGTGGTCGAGTTCAATCGTTTTCCCGAGGACATCGCGGCTGCCGGCGAACTGCCTCTGCCAAAACCGGTAGCTCAGGACGGTGACCGGCAAAGCCTTGCCGCCGGCTGCGTCTGCCGGCGCGAACTCGCGCCCCAGCGCAGGTGGCACACCCATATACACGAAGAGATTGGGCGAATATCGGCCGACAATGACGGAGATCGGGAACTGGCCTCCTGTCAGCGTCTCCTGCTCCTGGTTTTGCAGAAACACATCATCAATCGAGGATGCCTGCCGAAGTTCTTCGTACTCTGTACCATTAACGAACAGCAAGGGTCCGCGGTCGCTCTTGTCGCGCAACTCGACGTGGACCATGCGGTCCGCATCCTTGTAGGGATAAGGATCAAGCAGCAGCCCGTAGACGACGCTGAAGATCGCGGTCGTGGCCCCAATGCCCAGCGTCAGCGAGATCACCGCAGTCAGGGCGAATCCCGGTGATTTCCTGATGTGACGGATCGCGTACCGAAGGTCCTGCAAAACGCTGTTCATTCCCGATCCTCCTCCTCGCAGCTGACACGAAGGAAGCGCTGCGCGTCATTCGCCGGACTGACATCGAACAATTGCCGATGGCCGCCAAGCTGAGAGTCACAGCCAGTGCCCTGAATGCCATCGATGGGAAGCGTCCACGCCCGCCCGGAGCAAGCTCTTCATGCGCTCGCATCCTGCATCAGCTTATGGAGTTCTTCTTCCGCCACGACTTTGCCGTCGAACAGATGCACTTCGCGCTGCGCATGTTTGGCAAAGCNGCGGATCGTGCGTCACCATGCAAATTGTGGCGCCGTCCCGATGCAGGTCTTGCAGCAGCTCCATCACCGCCTCGCCGTTGCGCGAATCCAGATTCCCCGTGGGCTCGTCCGCCAGCAGAATCGAGGGCCTTCCGCCCAGCGCCCGCGCCACCGCTACACGCTGCTGCTGACCGCCGGAAAGCTGCGAAGGATAGTGCCTCACCCGGTGCGCCATCCCAACGCGCTCCAGCGCTTCCATCACTCGCTTCTTGCGCTCGGCGGAGGGCATGCGCTGCCGGTAGGTCAAGGGCAGCTCGACGTTCTCATACACCGTGAGATCGCCGATCAGGTTGAAGCTCTGGAAGATGAAGCCAATCTCCTGGTTGCGGATGCGGGCCCGCTCCGCGAAGTCAAGATTCTCCACTGGCTTGCCGTTCAGGAAATAGCGTCCGGCCGTGGGCGTGTCAAGCAATCCGATTATGGAAAGCAGCGTCGACTTGCCGCAGCCCGACGGGCCGGACATGGCCACGTACTCCCCTTGGTCCACCGAGAGGTGAACCCCTGAGAGCGCGTGTGTCTCAATCTCGTCGGTGTAGAAAACCTTGGTCAAATCGGTGATCTGGATCAAAGCTGGGCTAGCTTCCGTCATGAGTCTTTGGCCTCGCCTTTCTTAGTTGTTGGTTAGTCTTGCAGCCGAATACGATCGGTATTGTCCCAGCGCGACATGTCCGAGAGCAGGACCGTGTCACCTTCCCGCAATCCGTCGAGCACCTGGATCGAATTCACCGACGCCCGGCCCACCTTGACCGGAACGCGCGCCGCGTCCTTTCCGTCAGGACCGAGCTTGAACAAACTGATGGTGCTGTTCTCCTGCCCGAATGCCGGGCGTCCCACATACAAAACGTTGTCGAGCCGCTCCAAGTCGATGGTGCCGTCGACGCTCAAATCCGGGCGCGCGCCCTTCGGCAGCTCGCCTGTCAGTTTGACGTCGACCGTCACCGTTCCGTTTTGCACCGCCGGATCGACCCGCCACACTTCTCCGGAAATGGTCCCATTATGAGTGTCGATCGTAGCCGGCTCGAGGTTCTGCACATCCCGCGCCTGCGTTTCGGCGATCTTCAGCTCGGCCATCAGGTGATTGGGCTGCACCACCTTGGCCAGCATGGTCCCGGGTTGCACGTGCTCACCGACGCGCACGGGCAGCTCCACCAGCACTCCGTCGATTCCAGCCCGGACCTTGAGCGCATCCAGTTGCTTGTTTTTCAGTTCCGCCAGAACGCGCATCTGATCGATCTTGGTCTGCTGTTCGGCGAGCTGCGAATCGATCGCCTTCTGCGTGCTGGTCAATCTCTCTTCCTCCAGGCCGTTGCGGGTGGTGAGTTCGTCAGATTTGCTCTTCGAAGCCTTGTAGGCCAGACCGGAGATCACGCCGAGATCATAAAGCGCTTTATCGGTCTGCGCCTGCAGCTGCGCCTGGGTATAGTCGGCTTTGACCGTGGCCGCGCCCGCCTTCTCGTTCATCAGATTGCTTTCCAGCGTCATCTTCTGGCTCTGATATTCCGCTTCCGCCGCCTTGAGCTGGAGTTGGGCATCGACCGCGGCCTGCTCCACCTGCGGATTTGTCATCTCCAACAGAATCGTATCTGCCTTGATCACCGCGGGGCCGGGCAGCAGGCGGATACGCACCACGGTCGCCTCCGTCTGCGCTGGAATCTGCAGAACCGCCTCGGGCGACGGAATCAGAGTCCCTAGCCCGCGAACCTGGCGCAGCATGGGACCGCGCTTCACCGTGTCGGTCCACACCGTTCCGCGCTCGACGGTGGGCGCCGCGGGCTTCAGCCGATACGCAGCCGCCGTCAGACCTGCGACCACCAGTACGACCGCTACCACCACGGCAACCTGGCGCCGTCGTTTCCGCTGCTTAAACTCGGGCCGAGCGATATCCATCGCGAAGGATGTGGCAACTGGCCGGCCAATCTTACACCAATGCAAGTGATTGATAGGGAATAAGATAGGATTCAGAAGGCTGGTCTTCCAGCGGCCCGAATGTCCGCAGGAGGATTTCGCTGTCCATTATCGGACAGCGAAAATCGTGCGGTCATTGGCATCCGCTCGCAATCGAAAGATGTTAACTTGTACGGAACAGCGATACCCACGCAGGAGGACGACCGATGCAAACTCGCCGACTGTTCGGCTTTCTGAGTGGTCTGTTAGCGGTGGTGGCTCTGGCCTCGGCGGCCACGCTGTCGGTTGAAATCAAAGAATACGAGGTCCCAACGCCTGACGCGCGGCCGCACGATCCGGCCGTTGGCGCCGACGGCTCGCTGTGGGTCACCGAACAAGGCGCGAACAAACTAGGCCGCTTCGATCCCGCCACCGGCCAGTTTAAGGAGTATCCCCTGAAAACTCCTAAGTCTGGGCCGCACGGGCTGGTCGCCGACCGCGAGGGCAACATCTGGTTCACGGCGATCGCTGCCGGATACATCGGCAAGCTCGACCCGGCCACCGGTCACATCACCGAATATCGTCCCGCCGACGGCCGCGAAATCGATCCGCACACGCCCGTGTTCGACGCGCGCGGAATTCTCTGGTTCACCAACGAAGAGTCGAGCCTGATCGGTCGGCTCGATCCCGCGAATGGCAAAATGGATCTGGCGGCGACGCCCACTCCCCACGCCGTTCCCTACGGAATCGTTGTTACGTCGCAGGGCGTTCCGTTTTTCTGCGAGTTCAATACCAATAAGCTCGCGAGTATTGATCCCAAGACAATGACGATTCGCGAGTATCCCCTGCCCGCCGCAGACGCTCGCCCGCGCCGTCTCGCGCTCGCGCCGGATGGAACCATCTATTACTCCGACTATGCCCGTGGATACCTCGGGCGCTTCGATCCTGCGACCGGCAAAGTGGAAGAGTGGCCTTCGCCCGGCGGCGCGAACTCGGAGCCTTACGGAATCGCCATCACCGCCGATGGCATGGTCTGGTACAGCGAGTCGGGCATGAAGCCCAACACGCTGGTGCGCTTTGATCCGAAGACGAAGACTTTCGCGTCCGAGAATATTCCGTCGGGCGGAGGCGTGGTCCGCAACATGGCCGTCGCTAGAGATGGGCGCATTTATCTCGCTTGCAGCGGCGTGAACAAAATCGGGATTGTGACGCCGCATCGCTAGGGAATGCGTTCTGCGATCGAGGGTCGCTACTTATTGTTCTTGGCGGCCTTGGCGCAATTTTCTTCGCGCACTTTGCGATCAGGCTCGTGACTTGGGCGTTTGCCCCCTTTTCGGAAACTGCGTTGCTGGGGATTCTACGCAGCCTGCCAGCGCTTTGAAGCTACTTGGCGGCGACCGGATGCAGCGCCGGCCGCTGCTGTTCGACTCGAATCGTCTCTTCTCCCGGATCGTAAACCCTCTGCATGAGCAGAGCCGCGATCAGCATGAAGCAGCCGCCCGCGACGACGGCGGTCAGGCGGTTGTTGTGGAGCAAATGGTTCATCACCCATCCGAAGAACAGCGAGGCGATGATCTCCGGCGTCACAATAAAGAAGTTGAAGATCCCCATGTAAACGCCCGTCTTTTCCTTCGGCAACGAGCCGGCCAGCACCGAATACGGCATCGCCAGCGTGCTCGCCCAGGCCATGCCGACACCCACCATCGTCAAGAGCAGAACATATTTGTCGTGGATGAAGGCGACCGAAACCAGTCCCAGCGCACCGCATATCAGGCACAGGCTGTGCGTGTGCTTGCGCCCGATGGCGCGCGCGATGGGCGGAAGAAAGAACGAGAACGCAAAACACACCGCTGAGTACAGCCCGAAGCAAATTCCTCCCCACTCAACGCCTGCGGAATAAAGAGGCGAGGTGGTCTCGGGAGCCCCGAAAACATTTCGCGCGACGGCAACCGGAAAGTAGAGCCACATGCAAAACAGTCCCAGCCAGGTGAGGATCTGTACCGGAGCCAGCTGCCGCATCGTCTTCGGCATCCTCGCGATAGAGTCGAGAATTTCTGCCGCATTCGTGGCTAGGCCGCGCTTTTCCGTCTTCATGCGCCGGAAGGCATCGATGTCCTCTGGCGGATACTCCTTGGTGGTGATGACGGTCCAGATCACTGCGCTAAAGAACGCGGCGGCGCCGATGTAGAACGACAGCTGTACAGTCCAGGGAATCGCATGTCCTGCCGTGACGGCCTTGAGGTGGAACCAATTGGTCAGCATCCACGGCAGCGCCGACGCAACCACGGCGCCGAGTCCAATGAACAGGCTCTGCATGGCGAAACCCCGAGTGCGCTGCTGCTCGGGCAGCAGATCGGCCACGAAAGCGCGAAACGGTTCCATGCTGATGTTGATCGAGGCGTCCAGAATCCAGAGAAGGCCAGCCGCCATCCACAGCGCCGAAGAGCGCGGCATCATGATCAAAGCAACAGAACTCAAGATGGCGCCGGTAAGAAAGTAGGGTCGCCGGCGGCCCAGGCGTCCCCAGGTGTGGTCGCTGGCGTGCCCGATGATAGGCTGCACAACGAGCCCCGTGAGCGGTGCGGCCAGCCAGAGAATCGGAATCTGGTCGGCGCGAGCGCCAAGATATTCGTAGATGGCGCTCATGTTGGCCATTTGCAGTCCCCACCCGAACTGAATTCCAAGGAACCCGAAACTCATGTTCCACATCTGCCAGAACGTTTTGTTGGGCTTTTCCATTGAGTACCGCCTGAGCACCGGCCTGACCGCGCCGTGTAGTTGTTCCCGAGCAAGCGTTCTTTGCGAAGCGAGGGATCTTGCGTTGCAGCTGCTTCACCGATCGTAAAGCGTAACCATCTCTTTCAGCCGTGCTGCAATCTCGCCGGTCGCGGCTCCGGGCTTCATCCGCCACTTCCAATAGCCGCTCGGCACTCCGGGCAAGTTCATGCGCGCTTCGCTGCCCAGCCCCAGCAGGTCCTGCATTGGTGCGATCGCCGTATTCGCAACCGACGACATGATGCCACGAATCATCACCCAGTGGATGGGTTCGTCCTTGAAGCCAAAATAGGCGCGCGCGTGGGCGTGTTCTTTGAGGACGTCCTCCGGCGTGCGCGTGCTGTCGCTCGCGCCGCCGCTCGCCCACCAACCAGCCACCGGATCATTGTCGTGCGTGCCGGTGTAAGCGACGAGATCGCGTACATAATTGTGCGGCTTGAACGTGGGCGCCTGCGGATCATTGCCGAACGCGAATTGCAGGATAGCCATACCGGGGAATCCGAACTCGTGGCGAATGGCTTCGACTTCATGAGTGATCACGCCCAGGTTCTCGGCGATGATCGGAAGATCGCCCAGTTCCTTGCGCAGCACGGAGAACAATTCCCTGCCCGGTCCCTTCACCCAGCGTCCGTTCAGGGCGGTAGTCTCGTTTCCCGGGACTTCCCAATACGCTTCGAAGCCGCGGAAGTGATCGATGCGGACGAAGTCGTACAGGCGCAGTGCCGATCGCATGCGCTCGACCCACCACTGGTATCCGGTCTGCTTGAGCAGCGTCCAGTTATAAATCGGATTGCCCCATAGCTGCCCGGTGGCGCTGAAGTAGTCCGGCGGCACGCCGGCAACCTTCACGGGATTTCCGCTTTCGTCGAGCAAGAAGAACTCGCGATTCGACCAGACGTCGGCGCTGTCGTGCGCCACGTAGATGGGAATGTCTCCGATGATGCGGAGGTTGCACTCGCGTCCGTAAGCGCGCAGCTTCTGCCACTGCTCGAAGAACTCGAACTGGAAGAACTTTTGCGCGTCAATTGCAGACGCCAGCTTTTGCGACCAGCGCCGCATCGCTTCGGGCAGACGTGCCGCAATGTCCGCCGGCCAGTTCGTCNCGGCCAGTTCGTCCATGCCACCAGGTCGTGAGCCTCCTTGACCGCCATAAACAGGGCAAAATCATCGAGCCAGGATGCGTTGGCTTGGCAGAATTCCTCGAAGCGGCAGCGCTCCTCGGCCGAGGCGTTGAGAAAAAAGTTCGTCGCGGCCTTTTGCAGCAGTGGCGTCTTAAAGCGAATGACGGTGCCGTAATCGACGCTTTCCACGGGAGACAGCGGAACGCTGGGCAAATCGCTTTTGCTTAAGATGCCTTTATAGGCAAGCCCCTCAAGGCTGATGAGCAGCGGATTGCCGGCGCTGGCGGAAAAACACTGAAACGGAGAGTCCGCATAGCCGGTCGGATTCAGGGGAAGAACCTGCCACAATTTCTGTCCAGCAGAGTGAAGGAAGTCGACGAAGCGATACGCCTCCGGGCCGAAGTCACCCACACCGTACGGCCCGGGCAGGGAGGTCGGGTGCATCAGAACCCCGCTGGATCGGGGAAAATTCATGGGGAGAACCATACCCAGTTGCAGCCCGGCGTGCAAGGGAGAAGCCGACTGTGTGCAACAAAAGCTCTATCGAACCTTGCGATAGATGCGGAAATCCCAGCCGTTGAGCACCAGCGCGGGCAGCGTGACCCGCCTCCGCGCGGCCTCGTCGAGGCCGGGCGTCTCGTCAATGTATTCGCCGTTCGGGGTTTCGGCTACACCGGCATAGGGTCGGTTGGAAATGTTGATGGCGACGAAGTACTCCTCGTCGCCGCCGCGCCGGAAGTAAGTCAGCACGCGATCCGGCGCACCGTTTTGCACCCACTCGGTTTCGCCCTGCTGCAGCGCAGGATGTGCACGGCGGATCGCAATTAGCTGCTTGTAGAAGGACATGAAATTTGGACGCCGCTCGGCGATTTGCCAAAAGACGGGCAGCTTCTCAAACAGTGCCGGTGCGCTCGACTCGGTCGTGTCGCCGACTTCCATGCCGTTGTACAGCATGGGCACACCGTCCATGGTAAAGACCAGAGCGGAAGCGGCCAACGCGCCGTGTTCTCCGAAGCGAGCTATCGCGCGCGTCTCGTCGTGATTGTCGGAGAAGCGCATTTCGAGCGCGCCCTTGGGGTAGCGTTCGTGCTGTGCTGAAAAGTTGGACGTTATCTTTTCTGCGGACCCACCGGCTTCGAGCACGCTGTTCATCGTGCTCAGGAATGGCCACGCGTAGTCGAGGTCAAACGCTTTCCTGAGTAGCTCGGGTTTATTCGCCTCCGCGATCATGATGATGTCCGGCTTGACCTTCGTCAGCTCGGCACGCGCGCTTTCCCAGAAGTCCGTGGGAACCTCGCCGGCGACATCGCAGCGGAATCCGTCAAGATCGAATTCCTTCAACCAATACTTTAACATTTCCGTCATATAGGTCCGGAGTTGCGGATTCTTGTAATCGAGCCCCGCCACGTCCGTCCAGTCCGGGTTGGGCGGGATGACGTTGCCTTGCGCGTCCTTCTTATAAAACTCGGGATGCTTCATGAGGACGCTGTCCCAGGCCGTGTGGTTGGCGACGATGTCAATGATGATCTTCAGCCCGCGCTTGTGCGCTTCGGCGACTAAGCGCTTAAGGTCGTCCTTCGTGCCGTAGGCAGGATTAACGGCGTAGTAATCCTGCACCGCGTAAGCGCTGCCCAGACTTCCCTTCTTCTTTAACTGGCCCACGGGGTGGATCGGCATCAGCCAAACGATCGTGACTCCGAGATCTTTTAGGTAGTCGAGCCGCTGCTCGACCCCACGGAAATCCCCAGTCGCTGAAAACGTCCGGGGGTTGACTTCGTAGATCACGCCGGATTTGATCCAGTCGGCGATCGGGTGCGCGGCGGGCTGCTCGGCGAAGGCGGGCAGTTGCAGAGCAAGACTCGCAAGACTAAGGATGACGGCGGCAAGGTTGCAGGGGATCCTCTTCACGGCGAAAACCTCCCGCGCTGAAGTTCAGACATTGTAAATTGCCTGTCGACGGTTGCATCACAACAGTTAGACTGTGATCCGCCGAACTCGGTACTCTCCCATCATCGACTATGGCAGCCAGGAAACCTGCCGGCGTATCCCTTGCTTTACGAGTTGCTCGGCATCTCGCGAAGCAGTTTGCGGCAATTGCTGATGTCGAAGCCGTCGCGCTGGCGGGCTCGCGGCTTTCCCCTTTTGCGGACCAGCAGTCCGACATTGATCTCTACGTCTACGCCAGAGCGATTCCTCCCTTGGCGCTGCGGGCGAAGATTGCGCGCGGCGCTCGGAAGGCCGAGATTGGAAATTCGTTCTGGGAGCCGGGCGACGAGTGGATTGACGGCCCAACCGGCGTCCGCGTGGACGTCATGTTTCGCACGACTTCCTGGATCGAAGAGCAGCTGGATCGCTTGCTACGGCGCCACGAAGCCTCGGTCGGGTATTCGACCTGCTTCTGGTATAACGTGTGGAATTCGCGGGCCTTGTTTGACCGCTCCGGTTGGTTTAGTTCGCTTCAGAACAGAGCCAGCCAGCCTTATCCAGAGAAATTGAAGCGGGCCATTGTTGCCAAGAATCACCCAATCCTGCGGGCGAACATGTCGTCATATTTGCGCCAGATTGAGTTCGCCTTGCGGCGGGGCGATGCAGTCAGCGTCAATCATCGCGTGGCGGCGCTGCTGGCCAGCTATTTTGACATCGTGTGTGCGGTCAACGAACAGCTGCATCCCGGCGAGAAACGCCTGCTGCAATTCGCGCAGGCGTTGTGCCCGAGATTACCGACTGCGATGATCAGCCGCGTTGCAGCGCTTTGGTCGGCATTACCCGATGGAGACGTGCTGAGCCGGGCCAGCAGAGTGTTGGACGGCCTAGACGACTTGTTGCGCAGCGCGGGCTTCTTATAGCTAGGGAACAGCCGGCATTCCGCAGCCCTCGGCCTTCGCCATGACTTGTCGTGCTCCGCCCTAGAAGGCCCAGCGCAGCAGCGTGGCACCGATCGTGAACCCAGCTCCAACCGACGCCAGCAGCACCAGACTTCCCTTCTTCAGCTTGCCTTCTTCGATGGCGGTGCTCATCGCCAGAGGGATCGTGCCCGCCGTGGTGTTTCCATAGCGGTCGATATTGACGATGACAGCCTCCGGCCGCAGGCCCAGCCGGTCTGCCGTGGCGCTGATGATGCGCAAGTTCGCCTGATGCGGAATGAATACGTCGACATCCGACCCCTTCAGCCCATTCCGCGCCAGCAGCTTTTCGCAGGCTTCGGTCTGCTTGCGCACCGCGAATTTGAACACCTGCTGTCCATCCTGGTGCACATAGTGCATCTTCTGGTCGACGGTTTGATGGGTCGGAGGATTCAGGCTGCCTCCTCCCGGCATATAGAGATACTCACCCCCCGAGCCGTCGATCTCGTGAATAAAATCGATCAGCCCGACAGAGTCGTCCTCCGCAGGCTCGAGAATCACCGCCCCGGCGCCGTCCCCGAAAATCACACAGGTGGCGCGGTCGGTGTAGTCGATGATCGACGACATCACGTCGGAGCCGATAACCAGCACGCGCTGGTGCGTCCCGGTCGCAATGAACTGCGCCCCAGCCTGCAGCGAGTAGACAAAGGCCGAGCAGGCGCCGGAAAGATCGAAACCCCAGACGCCTTTCGCTCCCAGCTTGTGCTGCACAATGCAGGCGGTGGAGGGAAAAAACATATCCGGGGTCACAGTGCCCACGATAATCGCCTCTACATCGGACGGCGCCAGCCCACGTTGCGCCAGAGCCCTCTTCGCCGCCTCGACGGCGAGATCGCTGGTGGTGACGCCTTTGTCCACGATGTGGCGCTCGCGGATTCCCACGCGGGCCATGATCCATTCGTCGGTGGTGTCGACCATTTTCTCCAGGTCGGAGTTGCTCAGAATTCGCGGCGGCACGTAGGTGCCAAGGGCGCTGATCTTGACGCGGATCGGTTTGGTCGGGATCGGCGTGGGCAAGGAAGGCTCCTGAACGTTTGGCTGGGATGAAACTCAGTATTGTGAAGGATTGAGAGCAGAATGTCTAACGCGAATCGTTGATCTGATTCGGATCTTCACTTTGCGGCCTTCCTGTTCTTTGCGGTTAAGTCCTGTTTACCGCAAAGGTCACAAAGAACGCCGCCATGGGCGTGAAGAAAACCAACAACTGCCGCGGGCGCCCCACGCCTGCCCTGAGCGGGGTCGAAGGGTCTTGCCGCTTTTGCGAGAAGGGGGAATTCCAGAGCACCGGTCTTCATCGGTCAGCGAATGATAAGATACACCCCGCCATCTTACGGACCATCCGATGAAAAAACTCTTTCTCCTGCTCTGCTTCTTCGCCGTCGCTCAAGCCGTGCTCGCGCAAGACTCCAAACCCGAGAAACCGCCCGACTCCGAACGCCATGAATTCGTCATTGCGAATTTCAAGACCGAGAGCGGAGTTACGCTGCCGCAAGCTCACATCGTCTACGGAACCTACGGCCATCTGAACGCCGCCAAAGACAACGCCGTGTTGCTGCCCTCGCACTACATGGCCGATTTTAAGGGCTATGAATGGCTGATCGGGGCCGACAAGGCGCTCGATCCCGCCAAATATTTCCTGGTAGCAACCGAGATGTTTGGCAACGGGCATTCGTCATCGCCCAGCAATACTCCGGAGCCGCTTCACGGCCCGCGTTTCCCGGTCACGACGATTCGCGACAACGTGGAAGCCGTCCATCAGTTGCTCACGCAGGAACTCAAGATCACCCACCTGCGCGCTATCATCGGTTTTTCCATGGGCGCGCAGCAGGCCTTTCAGTGGGCCGTGAGCTATCCGCAGTTTGCCGACCGGATTGTGGCCACCTGCGGCACCGCCAGAACTTATCCGCACGGATTCGTCCGGCTCGAAGGGCAGATCGCAGCCCTCACCGCCGATGCCGCCTTCCAGAACGGCGACTACACTTCGCCCCCGAAGAAGGGCCTGGAAGCGTTCGGAGTCGTCTGGACCGCGTGGCTGTTTTCCCAGGAATGGTGGCGGCGCGAGCTGTGGAGGGAAGGAGCGCCGCCAGACACGACGTTTGAAAAAGTGCTGAACGATTTCCGTACAAATTTTATCCCCGGAGCCGACGCCAATGATCTCATTCTGCAGATGCGCACCTGGGAGAAGCACGACGTCGGAACCACGCCCGGATTCGGCGGAGACGTCGAAAAGGCGCTGCGCTCGATCAAAGCCCCGCTGCTCTATATGCCCTCGGAAACCGATCTCTACTTTCCCGTGGGCGACGCGCGTTACGAAGCCGCGTTCATTCCGAACGTCACGCTGAAGCCGATTCCCTCGCTTTGGGGACACACCGCCGGAGCAGCCGCCAGCGCGGCGGACGGAAAATTCTTAAATGAAAATATTGCGGCGTTCTTGGGAGAGAAGCGGTAGCGCAAGAGCACTTTTTCTCACACCTGCGCCGCGAGCTTGCGATCAGTTGAGCCGCCAGAAGTCCGATGTGAGTCCCAGCGAGCGGAAGAGTTCGTGCGCCTCATCCACGGTGCGACGTCGCCAGTCGGGAGACATACGATCCCGATACCAGGCATCGGCCAGTTTCCACGCCTGCTCGACGGTCAAGGTCGCTCCACGTGGCAACTTCCACGCCGAGCACCAGCGGTCAATGTGCTCTTCCGACCGGAAGAGCAGCATGGTCTTTCAATTGAAAACGATGTCGTCCCACCAGCGCCTGGCGGGGATGGCAAAATGAACCAACCCCGGTGGCCCGCAGTCGACCGCGCCGTCCTCCACGCTGACGATCATGCCTTCTCCGCAGCAACCACACGACGTGAGCACGCGGCCATCACTGTGCAGCATGGCGATCACACCCAACGCATCCCAGATGCAGTTGCCGTACCAGCTTCGCGGCGCGGCACGTTCATACGTCTCCACCACAAACGGAGTGGGAACCGCCGACAGCGGATTCGCCATCACCACTTCTCCGCTTCCCGGCTGCAATACCAGCATGTGCGCATCGGCCAGTTGCTTATACGCTGCAGCTACTTCCGACACGCTACAGGCGAGCGCCGCAGCCACATCCTGCATCTTGGGGCAGCGGCCATTCGTTACGAAGAGTTCGTAGAGCTTCACTCGCACCCGGGTTCCGAAGTCATCGCCTGGCATAGCCGGGCGCCAGTATAGCTCAGAAGGTGTAATCGGGCGGCTTGATTCCCTTGGCGCGCAGGTAGACCTCGCATTGCGCGCGGTGATGGGCAGTGTGCACGAACATGTTCAGGATCATGGCGCGGCCGTCGGGATCGTTGCGTCCTTTCCATGAAGGAATGTGCCAGGTGCGCTTAAGCTGCTCGGGCGTGATCTTGGGCAGCACGTCGATCACATAGTCGAAGGACTGATCGAGCAGCTTCAGGACGGTTTGCTTGTCCGACGCGGGCGGATGGTTGAGGTCGAGAACGAACGGCGTCGGGATGCCGGTGATCTGGTTGAAGCGGAACGCATTGGACAGGGCGATGTGAGTCATCTGCTCGCCGAAGGTCATCTCCTCCGGATTAGGTTTGAACGTGTAAAGGTCGGCGGGCAGGGTGTTGGCCACGTCGATGGTGAACTGCTTGGAAATCTGCCAGTCGTGGACGAACTCCGCCATATCGAGAACAGAGTCGACTGTGGCGGTTTGGGCGGTTTGAGCGGTTTGACTAGTTTGACCGGCAGCAGCCAGCGACAAGCCTAGGACAGCAATCAGAGCGAACGCGCGACGCGAGAGGATCATTGCAGTCTCCTGGGATCGACTCGGGTTTTGGGGCGAACGAAGCTTAGACGGGCGAGCACGGATTGGGTAACGGGGCACGGGGCTGAGTAAGCGCACTCGGGGTAGAAGCAAATAAGCCAGGCACCGGCGGCTCACTGCACACGCAAGAGCCCGTTACCGTTGCTTCCTTCCGGACCTGGCGGGGTTGGCGGGNAATACGTCGCGCGAGACCGATGCCTGACCGCTCATTCTAGCATTCGGCGATCCTCGCCTGATGCGCCGACGACCTGATTCCTAGCCCGATTATGCGCTAGTCAGACGGTTGTTATACCGGAGCCAAAGCAGAATGAGACCCGCAGCCACAAACCGGAAGCTGATGCATATCAGCCCTCCTTCCGGGCCATACGAAGCTCCGGTCAGCCAGCCCGGCCCGTTGACAGACTGGGCAAACAATCCTCCATAGGGCATCTCGCCTCCACTGACCGCAAATCCCAAAACTGGCCCCTCAACAAAGTTCCACGCAAAGTGCACCCCGGTTCCCAGCCACAGCCTTTTACTCCCCAAGTACGCCAACCCGTAGACCACCCCTCCCAAGGCATTACTGAGAACCGACAATGGAGTGGCATGCAGATTTGCTGCGTGCAGGATACCGAACAACGCGGCCATGAGGGCAACTGCAAGCCAGCGCGGTCGAACAAGCGCCATCAGGCCCGAGAGCAACAAGCCACGGCAGAGCAATTCCTCCACGAGCCCCGAGATCAGGTAACTTGCAGCGCTTGGCAGGATGTGATGCCCGGTAAGACCGGAAGTTGTTATGTTAACCAACCCGAGAACAGATTCGACACAAACCGTACCCAGCATCGCGGAAGAGCCGATGAGAGTTCCAACGGAGAGCTCAATTCCGGTGTTTCGGTCCAGCGTTAATCCCAGCGGCTTTCGCGGATCGATGTTCGCGCGCTTCCAGTGAATCACGGCCACGGCAGCGAACACGAAGACAGACAGAATTCCAAAGAACTTCAGTGTGTGCGCGACGGTAAGTGTGGTCAGCGCCATCTGATCCAGGGTTGATCTGATTTGCGTTTCTATCCCAACGCAGTGGACGTTGCAGTGATTAAAGGCACACCGACTAGTGGCAAGTCCCTAGGCCAACCGGGTCTTGCGGCGCACGTGACTTTCGGTGCAAGAATTCTCTCCCAGACCCTTCCCTTCCTGTCACGATTGTCGAACAATAGCCATTCGAGCTCAACCCATCGCGAACTCACCCATGCCGCCAAGTAACTCCCAGTCCGGTGTGATCCCTATTGCCCGGGCCATCGACCATTACTTCGAGCTTTCTCTCTATCTACTTGTCTTAACCGGCTTTGGAACATTAGCCAGCACCGGTGGATTGGATCTTCCCACCGTGATCCTGGTCGCGGCAGCAATGGCCGTGCGCGGCTACTTGCTGGCCAAGCGGCGGCGCGTCGTCATCTCCGAGCGCTGGACAACGCCGCTCACCCTCGCCTACTTCGTCTTTTTCGCCACCGACTACCTGGTCCTCTCGCGCAGCTTCCTGACTGCGACCGTTCATCTTTCCTTGTTCGCGGTGGTCGTGCGCATGTTCACCATCCGGCGCGAGCGCGACCACATTACGCTGGCAATCTTGGCCTTTCTGATGGTGCTCGCGTCGGCGGTGCTTACTGTCGACAGCGTCTTCCTGCTTTTCTTCTCTGTCTTCATGCTCGTAGCCGTCGCCACCTTCGTGCTGATGGAGATGCGGCGCTCCGGGCTTGCCGCCAACATCCAGGCGCGGCACTCAACCGATCCGCACGAGCACCGGCAGCTGGCGTTTTCGCTGGCGCGCGTCGCTCCCGCGCTGATGCTGATGATTCTCGCCGGGGCAACGGTGGTGTTCTTCCTGCTGCCTCGCATGTCCGCCGGGTATCTGGGCGCTTACTCGTTCGGCACCGACTTTTCCACCGGCTTCAGCGACCGCGTGCAGCTGGGCGGGATCGGCCAGATTCAGCAGTCCAACGCCGTCGTGATGCACGTACAGATCGACGGCGACGCGCTCGGCCGTTACGACCTGCATTGGCGCGGGGTGGCGCTGTCGGAATTCGATGGGCGCACGTGGTCAAATCCGCGCCAGCAGTTCGTGCTGCAGCGCGAAGCCGACAACAGTTTTGAAGTCCCTTCGTTGGGAACCAAGATTCCCGCGAGTCCTCCGGTCGACCGCCTACGCGAACAGATGATCCACTATCGCGTGCTGATGGAGCCGATCGGCACCAACGTGCTCTTCCTCGCCCCCTGGGCGCGGAGGGTTGAGGGCAACTATCGGGCGCTCTCGGTCGATGCCGGCTCGGCTGTGTATGACCTCGACAATCAGCATGCGCTGAATCGCTATGAGGCCGATTCCGACATCTCTCACCCGACGCCAGCGCAATTGCGCACGGCGGGGGTGAATTATCCGATGCAGGTTTCGCGGGATTATCTACGCTTGCCTCGGCTCGATCCGCGCATTCCCCGATTGGCAGCCGAAATTGTCGGCCCATCCACGACCAACTATGACCGCACGTCCAAACTCGAGAGCTATCTTAGGACTCACTTCGGCTACACGCTGCAGCTCCCGCGAACACCCCCGGCGGACCCGTTGGCGAATTTTCTCTTCGAGCGCAGGCAGGGACACTGCGAATATTTCGCGTCTTCCATGGCGGTGATGCTGCGCACGCTGGGGATTCCTTCGCGCGTGGTCAACGGATTCCGCAGCGACGAATTCAACGACGTCACGGGAAACTACGTGATCCGCGCCAAAGACGCGCACTCCTGGGTCGAGGCCTACTTCCCCGGCTTCGGATGGCAGACGTTCGATCCCACGCCGGGCGGCGCCGTGGGTGCTCCGCAAGGATGGGGCCGGCTCGCCCTTTATCTGGACGCCGCCGCTTCCTTCTGGCGCGAGTGGGTGATTAGCTATGACGCCTCGCACCAGTATGTCCTCGGGCAGGCGGCCATCATCGGCACGCGCGGCTTGTGGGAACGGACGCGAATCTGGACACGGAATCACTACAACTCGATGCTCAATTGGGCGCGGCGCAGCCAAGTGAAGGTCGAACAGTCGCCTCGCAGATGGATGGGCATTGGAGTGGCCACGCTGTTGCTGGTGGTGCTCCTGACCAACCTGCGCCGAATCTTACGCGCACTCCGCGACGTGCAACTGCGGGCCCATCCGGAGCGCTCGCCGGAGCAGGCCGCAGCCATGTGGTATGAGCGCATGGCACGCTCGCTGGCGCGACGCGGAGTGCGAAAGTCCGCTGCCCAGACGCCGCAAGAGTTCGTGCAGAAGATTGACGACCTGCGCCTGCGCACGCCGGTCGCGCACTTTACAGAAGTCTATGAGTCAGCGCGCTTCGGAAACTCTGCGGAGGATGCACAACGCCTGCCGGGGCTGTGCGAGGAAGTTGAATCGGTGGCGCGGGAGTAGCTCCTGCGTAAGGTCCACTCTTTCGGTAGGAGTTCGGCGCCTCCGTTGTAATCGCTTGAACTCGAGGTTGCGGACGGCGTTAGCAAGCCCCTCGGACAAAGGCTGGTACCCGATTGGGGGATTCTGAGTGCAATGGCGATTTTTCAACAACCATGCTGATCCTTTCAGAACCGCATCTGGGTGCGAAAACCGGCCCGGGCGCAGGAAGCTACGCTTGTGCTCAGGGAGAACTTTGTCGGGCGGGTGATTCGGCTGGGCGACATCTCCGCCGACCTCAATTTCGCACGCTTGACCAGAGAGTACTGGAAGTTCCTTGGGTTTAATCCGCAGTGGGCCTGGCATTCGCAGAACGGTTGGAATGTGACCTGAATCACTGACCTGGTTGACCCATGCGTGATAATCGCTACCCAAACGTCGCGCCCTTTTGAGACTCAGGTCATGAGGCGGTTGAAGCCGGCGATTTCTGCACCAACGGAGGCATTCATAATGACCAACAGCGTAACGATCACACTCGCCTCCCGCAGAGCCGCTGTTTTGGCAGGAGTAGTTTTCGCCGGATTTTCCACGTTAGCGACGTCGGTACTGGCGCAAACGACGGATTTGGTAACTGCTCCAGTCGATCCCGCAAACCGCATCGTATTGCAAGGCCAGCGAGCGCCATGGGCATTGTCACAAAACCGTCGAGAGTTTGTCCCGGGCGATACGATGCTGCAACATTTGACTTTGGTTTTAAAACGATCGCCGCAGCAACAGAAAGCCTTTGAGCAATTTCTGGAACAGCTGCAGGAACCTGCTTCTCCCAACTATCATCAGTGGCTAACCCCTGTTCAGGTCGGAGAGAGATTCGGAGCCTCCCCGCGCGACATCGAAGCCATTTCCGGGTGGCTGCGATCCCAGGGCTTGCGCGTCGATTCGATAGCCAACGGCCGCATGATGATCGACTTCAGCGGTAGGGCGGCGCAGGTTGGCATGGCCTTCGCGACAGAGATTAGCTTTTACAACGTGAGTGGCGAGCAGCGGATGGCGCCCGACAGCGATCCGCAGGTTCCGGTGGCACTAGCAGGAGTCATTCAGTTGGTGAGCGGCCTAAGCACTGTCCATGACCATCCCTACCACCGCGTGGAGGAGGTGCACGTCCCGGCGATGGGAGCAGGCTCGGATTTGCCCGCTCTCTCAATTTGCAACGGCAGTACTTGCACGTACTTCGTTACACCGGACGATTTCTCCACTATCTATGATCTAAGTGGTGCCTGGAACTTTGATCTTCTTGGCGGAGGTCAGACAATTGCCATCATAGGACGCGCGAAGGTCTACGATCCGGACATCGAAAACTTCCAGACTTTGACTGGTCTTGCAAAACAAGATCCGACCGTGATCGTGCCACCCAACGGGTTGGACCCGGGACCACCCGCAGGCACCGGTGGTACGGCGACTAGCGACCAGGGCGAGGCCACTCTAGAAGCTATCTCATAAATACCGAAACTGGTTTAGCACTATGAAACGACAGCGATTTAGAGCACATCCANGAGGCCACTCTAGACGTTATGCGCGCAGGCAGCGTCGCGCCCGCTGCCACCATTGATCTGGTGGTCAGCGCCGATGACGAGCAAACTGGGTTAAACGGCATCCGAGTCGCCGCCGCGTACGTCGTCGATACAAACCCCGTTCCCGCATTTGTCATGAGCATTAGCTTCGGGGCATGTGAAGCCGACCGTACCCAGTCCGATGTGCAGTTTTGGGATAGTTTGTTTAGCCAGGGAGCGGCGGAAGGCATCTCGACGTTCGTTGCGTCGGGTGACTCAGGCGCTGCGGGCTGCGATGCCTCCTATCACACTCCGCCGCAAAACCAGTCGGCAAGCCCGAATTACATCTGCTCTTCGAGTTACTCTACCTGCGTAGGAGGAACCGAGTTTGCCGATACCGCGGATCCGGGTCTTTATTGGCAGCAGGTTAGCAATAGCGCACCGCCTTACGCATCAGCACTGAGCTACATTCCTGAAGGCGGCTGAATAGTCAGGGCGGAACGCAAGCGGCTTCATCCGGGGGCGGATTCAGTTCCTACATTGTGACCCCTACATGGCAAACAGGCACCGGAGTCCCGGGCACGCAGGGCCGGTACACGCCCGACATAGCCTTCACCTCTTCCGCGCACGATGCATACTTTGGTTGCTTGGCTGCATCTGGCGGTACAAACCCGGGAGATTGCGTGGTGCGCAACGGCGAGTTCCACTTTGTAACCTTCTCTGGAACTTCCGCCGCCGCGCCCGATATGGCCGGCATCACGGCTCTGCTCGATCAGAAGTACCAATCGCCACAGGGAGAAATCAACCAGCGCCTTTACTATCTTGCGGCCAACCCCGCTTTAAAGGTCTTTCATGATGTCACAGTGGACACCAGCGGAGTCAGCGGATGCACAGTCACCACCCCCAGCATGTGCAATAACAGCACGCCCTCGCCCACAGGGCTGACCGGCGGTCTCTCCGGCTATCTCGTGACTCCAGGGTTTGATGAAGTTACCGGTTTGGGTTCGATCGATGTCTCGAATTTGCTCGCCAACTGGTATGCAGGTTTCCCGGCCACCACCACCGTTGTTACTTCCAGCGTGAATCCGGCGTTTCAAGGCGAGCCGGTGAGCTTTACCGCGACCGTTACTACTGCGGGCTCAACTCCGCCGACCGGTAAGGTAACTTTCTTTAATTCCTACAACGCCTTCCCATTCGGAGCGATCGGTACAGGCTTCCTCAGCACGGTGAACGGCAACCAAGTGTCGACCTTTACGACCTCTACGCTCCCCGTCGGTTCTTACGCTGTCACCGCCTTTTATAGCGGTGACGCAAACAACGCCAATAGCACATCGCCATTTGGGCTGATTCAGAACATCATTGCGCCCACGTTCACTTGGGCCGCCAGCGGCAGCACCTCGGGCAGCGTACTCGCGGGACAGTCTGCCACCTACAATTTCATCGCAACCCCGACCGGCATCTCAACTTTCGCTCTGAACGTTGGTTTCTCGTGCACCCCCATAGTCACCATCACCTGCAGTTTTAATCCACCGCAGATCGCTGCGGGTTCCGGCCCGACGGCGGTACAAGTGACACTTACCACAACCGGTCCTAATCAACCCGCAGGCCAACTCCGGCACAGGGCAGACCAGCGCATACCATGGCTTTGGCTTCCCCCGGCATTGCCTCTCGCCGGCATCGCAATCATTGGCGTCGCGCGAAGAAGAAGGTCGAATCGCGGCGCAATAGCCGGCATGTTTGCCGGGTTGGTGCTTCTGGGGTTATTGTTTGCCTGCGGAGGGGGCGGCGGGAGCAGTAGCGAACCACCGCCGGCTGTCGTGGTCACGGTAAGTCCGGGAGTACCCGCGAGTCTGTTCCCGAACGATGCCGCCGACAACTGGCCGCTTCAAACCGCGCAGTTTGCGGCCACGGTTACGAATGCCACAAATCAGGCCGTAACCTGGTCAGCAAACGCGGGGACGATCGACGCCAACGGCCTCTACACAGCGCCCACAGTGGCTGCCGGTCTTCCGGCAAGTGTGACGATCACCGCGACTTCTGTAGCCGACTCCACCAAATATGGGCGGGCCACCGAAACGCTAAACGCAGCGACGATTCCCACGCCAACCGGGCAACCCTACACCATCTATGTGTACGCGTTCGAGGGCAACACACAAAACAATGTTGGGACAACTCTTGCGGTACAGTGAGAAGCAAACTCAGACTCGCTTGCCATCGAAATGAATCCGGAGGTCACAGCATTTCGGAAGGCCTACGACGTAGCTCCCACCGAAGGTCTATTCAATTATGCATGGCGATGCTGGTGACGGCACGCTTGTTGTCTACCGACACCTGAGAGACGTAACTGTTTCACAGGCTCTAGATTACATACTGCAAACATTTCCGGGATTTTGGATTTATGAGAACGCGTGGACGAGCAAGGAAAGAGAACTTTGCGCCTTAGCTTCCACCAGCGCATCGTGCCGACAAAACAGCAATAGTTCCAACTGTCGAAATCAGGCGATCGCGCTCAAAATCCCCCAAAGGGTCTGCCTGACAGTAGCGCCCAACAGACAACCCTCGATGGCAGGAGGCCTTTTCGATGACAGCTCCGATGCTCGCCTACAAGCGAGTGTTGCACGGCGGGTTACCGCGCTCAGAAAGCAAGGGGACTTAGGTTCCTCGTTCCCCTAGAAGCGCCACACCACGCCACCGCCAACAAAGTAGTTGTTTTGGCGGGTTTTTCCCGTTGGGGCCTGCGGAAAATCCGGCTCTCCTCCCCAAAAGTCGCGGGCTTCGCCGCGCAGGTACAGCTTGTGCGAGATTCTGACGTCCAACCCAACGCCGTATTGCAGAACTCCCGAAGTCGTACCTTTGCCGGTGTTGCTGGCGCCGTAGAGGAAAGTGCTGCCTTCGCTGATATGTTCGAACCCGCCGCCGATGCTGCCCCAGGGTGAGACCGCGGTTGTCGGAAACAGATTGACACGGAAAGATGGAGCCACAAACAGCGCCTTGTAGTCCGCAGGCACCAGCCCTGGACCCCCGGCATGTAAATCCTCGTCTGGATTAAACATCACCGGCACCTCGATCGCAAACGCCGCGAGTGGAGCGACGTACAGGCGCCGCGTGTAACTGGCATCGAAGGCAAAGCCGTGCCCGAAACGAATGTTGGGATCGAAAAAAGTCGCGCCCTGGATCGGCTGCGTGCTGATCGCCGTGCGGCCCGCCACAACGGCGATTTCGTTTTTATCTGCCTGCGCGAACCCTGACGCTGCCACCATCATCAACACAGCCACGACTGCAATCCAGAGTCGTCTCTCAGACATTGTTCCTCCTGAGAACTGGTTCCTAAGCTAAGGGAGTAAGGCCTAGCCTAGCACGACCCGCACCCATTTAAATCCACAGCCTTGCGTTTTTCTGATGGCGCGGAAGATCCGGGAGACCTTTCGGACTGCACAGAGAATGGTTCAACCGCGATGCTAGAATAGATAGATTGCATGCCACAGAACCACGTTTCCATCATTTCCCCCAGCAAAGAAAACTTGGAAGCTCACCCCAGCCAGCGGCCACGAAAGGTCGGTTTCGTCAGTCTGGGGTGCCCGAAGAACCTGGTCGACAGCGAGGTCATGATGGGCCTGTTGGCGCGGGCGGGCGCCGAACTGACCCCCCGCGCCGAGGATGCTGACGTGATCGTGGTCAATACCTGCTCGTTCATCGAGAGCGCGCAGCAGGAGTCCGTCAATACGATCCTGGAAATGGCCGCTCATAAGACCGTCGGTGGGACCAAGAAGCTTGTGGTGGCCGGCTGTTTGGTGGAACGATTCCGCGATCAAATTCAGAAGAATATTCCCGAGGTTGACGCCGTTGTAGGGACGGGAGAACTGGAGAAGATTCTCGCGGCCACTGGCATCGCTCCAGCGCCCGCTCCCAACAATTCGCCCTTCGTGGTGCTGCCCCCACGCCCTGAAGGCGACGCCCGAGCCGCCCAGGGACGCTTCTCGCGCGAGTCGTGGGATGGCACGATCCGGGACCTGCCCAACTATCTGTACGACGACGCCACCCCGCGCATTCTGACCACGCCCCGGCACACGGCCTACATCAAGATCGCCGAAGGTTGCGACCATCCTTGCAGCTTTTGCATCATTCCCCAGTTGCGTGGCAAGTTCCGCTCCCGCCGCTTCGAGTCGGTCGTGGCGGAGGCCGAACGGCTGGCCCGGTCTGGCGTCCGCGAGATTACGCTCATCGGGCAGGACACCACCTGCTACGGCGAAGACTTCGGCCTGCAAGATGGCCTGGCCCTCCTGCTAGAAAAGCTGGCCAAGATCGAAGAGCTGCGCTGGATTCGCTTCCTCTACGCCTATCCCAACAAGATCACTGGCCGGTTGCTGGAAACGATCGCCGCGCACGAAAAGATTTGCTCTTACATGGATATGCCTCTGCAGCACGCCTCAGCTTCGATGCTGAAGCGCATGAAGCGCGGGGGCGGAGCCGAGGTTTTCCTGCGTTCGCTCAGCAAGATGCGGCGCATCTTGCCCCATTTGACGCTGCGCACGTCCTTCATTGTCGGCTTCCCCGGAGAGACAGAAAAGGAATTCGAGGAGCTTTGCGAGTTTGTACGCGAGGCACAGTTTGACTGGATGGGCACGTTCGCTTACTCCGACCAGGAAGGCGCGGGAGCGTACGGACTCGATAAGAAACTCTCGCACCGCGAGATCGAGCGTCGGCGCAAGCACCTCATGAACATCCAGCGGCAGATCAGCCGCAAGAAAAAGAAGGCGCTGATCGGACGGGAACTCGATCTGCTGCTCGAAGGCACGTCGGAAGAAAGCGACTTGCTGCTCGAAGGACGCACGCCGATGCATGCGCCCGAGATCGACGGCAAAGTATTCGTGAATGATTTCCCGGAAGAACGCATGCCGCAGCCCGGCCAGTTCTATCGCTGCCAGATCACCCAGGCGCATGACTACGATCTGGTGGCCAGGATTGTGTAGTACCGTTTTTCCTCGCGGGCAAATATCTTCCCTCTACAATAGAAGCCATGCCCCGCAAGCGTTTGCTTAAACTCCGCTGCCCCGTCTGTAAAAAAACCGTGAAGAGCAGCGACACGGAGTTTCCCTTCTGCAGCCCCCGCTGTCGCACCATCGATCTCGGCCGCTGGGCCAGCGGAGCGTATGTGGTGTCATCGCCAGTGAGGGATACATCCGAAGGGATCCGCGAGGCGCAACCCGACGATGTCGATAGAAAGCCATGAAGCCGACGCCTGAAATTGAGAAGGCCGACCGTTACGCAGACATCCCGCCGGCTGTCGCGGGGGCGTCTCGCCCCCGCGCCCCGCTGTGGGCTACGCTAATCGCCACCTTCTTCGGCATCGGCCGACTTCATCCCGGCCCTGGAACCTGGGGATCGGCCGCCACCATCCTGCTCTGGGCGGCTCTCGCCTACGTGCTTCCGCCCACGCTGCGCATGCCGGTTGTAATCGCGCTGGCGACGCTGGTCACGTTGATCGGCATCCCCGCTGCGACCCGCGTGGCGCGGGCCACGGGCGGAAGAGATCCTCAATTCGTCGTGATCGACGAAGTCGCTGGCCAATTGATCGCGCTGATCGCCGTTCCGCTCGCGTGGAAAACTTTTCTCGTCGGTTTTATACTTTTTCGGGGCTTCGATATCGTCAAGCCGCCGCCCGTCCGCCAGCTGGAAACGCTGCCGGAAGGAGTTGGCATTGTGCTCGATGACGTTGCCGCCGGGCTCTACGCGCTCGTGGTGATGCATCTCCTGTTGCACTTTGGCGTTCTAAAGTAGTACCGAGCACGGTGTTTTGAGCGCCGAGAATTTTTCTCGTTTTGCTCACTACTAACAACTCGGTACTCGCGACTCGGTACTCTTATGGGATTCTCCGACCGTCTCCTGGGTAAGAAAAACGTGAATGGCGGCCCGCACATCGAGGCGGTGGTGCCCTCATCCGCCTTGGCTGGAGGCGAAATCCGTATCACGGGTTCGGGGCTGCGTCCGCCGGAGCTGCGGCGTCCGCGCGTGAAGTTCGGTGACGTAGAGGGATCCGTCGTGGTGAGTTCCGACGCCTTCGTCGTCGCCCGCGTTCCCGAAGGAGCGACTTCCGGTCCGGTGGTCGTCGCCGCCGACGGTCATGTGAGCAATGCGCAAACCGTGAAAGTCGCGGTGCCGATCGCGGAAAACCTGCACCCAGTAACCAATCCCGCGCTCGATGCCGAGGGCAATATCTACGTCACCTTCTCTGGCTCGCGCGGACAGAAGGTGCCGGTGGCCATCTTCAAGATCGACACCAACTACGCGGTCAAACCCTTTGTCCCCGAAATGATGAACGCCACCGCCATCGCCTTCGACCGTGAAGGGCAGATGTATGTTTCTTCGCGCCATGACGGCACGGTGTATCGCGTGNGGCACGGTGTATCGCGTGGCGCCGAACGGCACCATGTCGAGCTATGCCGAAGGCCTGGGTGTGGCGACCGGAATCGCTTTCGACCGCGAGCAGAATCTGTATGTCGGCGACCGCAGCGGCACGATCTTCAAGATCGCCCGCGACCGGCAGATGTTCGTCTTCGCGACGCTGGAGCCGAGCGTTTCCGCCTACCACCTCGCCTTCAGTCCGCAGGGTGATCTTTTCGTGACCGGTCCGACCACGTCGAGTTTCGACAGTGTATACAAGATTGATCCGCACGGCACCGTCAGTACTTTCTATCGCGGCCTCGGCCGGCCACAGGGCCTGGCGTTCGACGTGGCGGGCAACCTGTACCTCGCGGCGTCGCTCGCGGGAAGACGGGGCATCGTGAAGTTCTCGCCGGACGCGCATGTCAGCCTCGAGGTCGCCGGGCAGGGGCTGGTCGGGCTCGCCTTCGCGCCGGGCAAATCTGCCATTCTCGCCACCACCAACTCGGTGCATCATCTGGCGTGGGACATCCAGGGCGTACCGCTGCCACCGGAGTGACTCCATGAGAATTGTGTTGTGGCTGTTCGTGGCACTCGCCGCCAGCGGGAGCCTGCTTCACGGGCAGTCCGGACCGCAACTGCCGGACGAGTGTAAGCTCCAAGCGGTTTCCCCGACTCCGAAAGCTCCAAAGGCCAAGCCAGGCGCGACTCTCGAAGGCTTTAAACGCTCTCCGATCGTCGCGTTTGAGATTGATGAAGCGGGAACCGTGCAACACGCCAGAACCAAGCGTAGCAGCGGTTCTGCAACGGCGGACGAAATCGCGCTAGGTTGGGTGCGCCGGTGGAAGTGCAAGCCGCGCCCTGGTTGTGGGATGATCGAGTCCAGCGCTCTCGTCACGATTGATTTCACTGCTCCGTAAATGCGCGTACGCGCGTCTGGATCGCTTCCTTATCCCCGAAATGCGTCCCCTGCGGTTTGTCTCCCGCTGTTTTCATTTAAACTTCTAAGGCGTGAATGCCGAGATCATTGCGGTGGGTTCGGAGCTGCTCACTCCTTTCCGCATGGACACCAACTCGCTCTACCTCACCGAGCAACTCAACCAGCTCGGCGTTGAAGTCATCTGCAAGAGCGTGGTTGGGGACGATCTCCGGCGCCTGGTTGCAGCCACACAGCATGCGCTTTTCCGCTCCGATATCGTGATCTTCAGCGGTGGACTCGGTCCCACCGAAGACGANCGTCACGCGTGAGGCTGTCGCCGAGGCGCTGGGTGTCGGGCTGCGGCGCGACCCCGAGATCCTGGCCCAGATCGAGCAACGTTTTTCTGCGCGCGGCTGGAAGATGGCGCCCAATAACGCCAAGCAGGCCGATGTGCTCGACGGTGCGACCGTGCTTACGAACGCCAATGGAACCGCTCCCGGGCAATGGATCAGTGGCAAGTTCGACGAACGCGAGCACATCGTCATTCTGCTTCCTGGCCCGCCGCATGAGTTGAAAGCCTTGTTCGAGGTCGAAGTCCGCGAGTGGCTGCGCGCCAAGGTTCCGCGCGCGCACATCGCGACCCGCGTCTTGAAGGTGGCGATGCTGGGAGAATCGCATGTCGACGCCCGCGTCGCCCCGATTTACAAGCGCTATGCCGATGTCGACACGACAATTCTGGCGGGGGCCGGCGAGGTCGAGTTGCACTTCAAAAGCCGCGCCGACACGCTCGAAGCGGCACAGCGGCGCGTCGACGAACTGGCCGGCGCAGTGGAGGACGAACTCGACGACACGGTCTATTCGCGCAATGGCGAGTCCCTCGAGCAGATCGTGGGTTACTGGCTGCAGATGCGCAACGCGACCCTGGCCGTCGCCGAGTCCTGTACCGGAGGCCTGCTGGCCGAGCGGATCACCTCCGTGAGCGGGAGTTCGCGTTATTTTGTGGGCGGGGCAGTTGTGTACTCTAACCAGCTCAAGACCGAACTGGCCGGCGTGCCTGCGGAGATGATCGAACGCCACGGCGCGGTCAGCCGCGAAGTGGCTGCAGCGCTGGCAGAGGGCATTCGCTATCGTTGCGAGTCAACCCTCGGCGTCGGCGTCACCGGCATTGCTGGCCCCACTGGTGGAACGCCGGAAAAGCCGGTGGGCCTGGTGTTTCACGCCGTCGCCAGCGACACGGGAACGGAGGTCATTCAGCGCAATTTTCCCGGCGACCGCAAGCGCATCCGCCGCTTCGCCTCCACCATGGCGCTGGATATAGTGAGAAAGAAATTGATGTAGTCGCGAGTCGTGAGTGCCGAGTTGCGAGCCTCATTTTCCCGCGGAGGTTTTCTCGGGACTCGAAAACTCGGGACTCACTCGCGACTCGCGACTCGGGACCAGTTATGCGCCTCTTCATCGCTCTCGACATCGACGACGCCATCCGTGAGCGCATCGCGCGCTTCGTAGAGGGTGTGCGCGGATTTGCCCCGGACGCGCGCTGGGTACACGCCGAATCTTTGCACGTCACGCTGAAGTTTATCGGCGAGAAGCCTGACGAAGCAGTCGAGACGATCAAGCAGACCCTGGGAACGATTCAGGCCGGCGCTTTCGACATCGCCTTTCGCGGTTACGGATTCTTTCCCAGCGCAAAAGCCGCGCGAGTCTTCTGGATTGGCATTGAAGCCGGACCGGTGCTGGCCTCACTGGCAGCAGCGGTCGATGAGAAAATGGCAGCCCTCGAAATTCCAAAAGAAGAGCACGCCTACAGCCCGCATTTGACGCTGGCTCGCGGCGCCAGTGGCTCGGGCTCGCCGCGCTGGCGCAAGGCAGACGGCCCCAATCGCAGCTTTCAGCACCTGCAGGAAAAGCTGGCCGCCTTGCCCGCACCCGAGTTTGGTACCATGACGGCCCGAGAGTTCTGCTTGTACCAGAGTCAGTTGTCACCCAAGGGATCGAAGTACACAAGGCTCGCTAGCTTTCCGTTGCCATGACTCCGTGATGCGCACATTCTTCCTGATCACCGCTTTGAGTTATCTGCTGGGATCGATTCCCTTCGGGTATCTGCTGGTGCGCATCTTTCGCGGAGAAGATGTCCGCCAAAGCGGCAGCGGAAATATTGGCGCCACCAATGTGTCACGCAAGTCTCCGGTACTCGGCGTGCTCACGCTTTTGCTCGATGCGGCGAAGGGTGCGGGCGCCGTCGTATTGTCCTATCTCTTGGCTGACCGCCTGGCCGGACTTCCCTCCTACGAGCACCTCGCCGCCGCTGCGCTCTTCGCCATCATCGGTCACATGTTTCCGGTATGGCTGAAATTTCAAGGCGGCAAGGGAGTCGCCACCGGATTCGGCTCATTCGTCCTGATCGCTCCAAAAGCCACGCTGCTCGCGGCCGGCATCTTCGTCGCCGTGGTTCTGCTCTTCCGCTACGTTTCGCTGGGATCGATCATCGCCGTCGCACTCTTCCCGCTGCTCGCCTGGTCTTTTCATCAGTTCGGCGTTTCCCCGACCGGCGTGGGACTGATGGCCCTTGCTTCCCTGCTCATCATTGCCCGCCACCACGAAAATATCCGCCGCCTGTTGGCCGGGACCGAAAGCCGCATTGGAGCCAAACGCGCATGAGCCAGATCGCAGTCATCGGCGCAGGAGCCTGGGGCACGGGACTCGCGATTGTCCTCGGACGCAAAGGATCGCATCGCGTTCGGCTATGGGCCCGCGAAGAAGACGTCCGCGAATCGATCGCCAAGAGTCGAATCAATGAACGATTTCTGCCCAGCTCCCGCGTCCCCGACTCCGTCGAATGCACCAATGATCTTGCCGTAGCGCTCGAGGGCGCAGAAATCGTCATCAGCGTGATGCCGTCACAACACTGCCGTTCTTTGTTTCTGCAGATTCGTCCGCATCTGCGTCGCGATGCGCTGATCGTAAGCGCAACCAAGGGCCTGGAAGAGAATTCTCTCCTGCGGATGAGCGAAGTGATCGCGCAAGTACTGAGTTCTGGTGACGCCCCAAAAGTAGGCGCGCTCAGTGGTCCTTCTTTCGCGCAGGAAGTCGCGCGCGGCGATCCCACTGCGGTCGCCATCGCCTCACCCGACACCGAACTTGCCCGCGTCGTCCAGCGAGAGTTCAGCGATCCTAGCTTCCGCGTCTACACCAACGCGGACGTCGTCGGCGTGGAACTCGGTGGATCTCTCAAAAATGTCATCGCCATCGCTGCCGGCGTCTGCGACGGACTTGGACTCGGCCACAACTCCGTCGCGGCGCTCATCACCCGCGGTCTTGCCGAGATGACTCGGCTGGTCGTCGCTTGCGGCGGGNGTCGTCGCTTGCGGCGGGCGCGCCGACACCATGGCCGGATTGGCTGGCCTCGGTGATCTGGTCCTGACGTGCACCGGTGGACTGTCGCGCAACCGCAGTGTTGGCGTTGAACTCGGTCGCGGACGCAAGCTCCCCGACATCGTCGCCAGTATGCACGGCATGGTGGCCGAAGGCATCTTCACCACAAGCGCCGCTGTGGGCTTGGCTCGAGCACGCCAGGTCGAAATGCCCATCACCGAGCAGATGCACTCCGTCCTGCATCAGGGCAAGGCCCCGCGCGATGCCATCCGCGAACTGATGACGCGCAGCGCCAAGAGCGAGAGCGCGCTTCGCACTTAAAATCTTTGCTTTCAGCACGACTTTTGCCGAGCCGGTATCCCCGTGCCAAAATGCCCGCCAACAGGCATGTTTCCCACGGTACTTTCGTAATCGCCGCGAACCCGGCTCTCCGCTGGCTTTCCCGCCGTCCCCGTTAAAATCAAGCGATAGCTTGCAAATCGCCGCCACTTCGCCCGCGGCGCCTGCGAACCGAGTGAAGGGAAACTTTGTCCGTCAAAGCCCCCAGCCCCGCTCGCCTTCCTATTCTGTATGTAATCCTCGGTGTGCTTCTCGTTATCAGCATCGTCCCGATGTACTTCTATTCTGAGCAAGTGGAGGCCATCAATCGTGACCGCCTGAAGACCAACGAGATGCTGCTGCAGAATACGGTCACCCGTTNCGCTCGCCGACGATCTCTCGGAACATGAGCGCTCGCTGGGCATGATGCTGGCCAACCTGTCGTCGGCCATTCAGGTCGCCAGCGGCGGTGACATAGGCGAAAAGAATATCCAGTCGCCCGAACTGCGCGCGCTGCTCGAAAATTTCGTCTCCTCGTCCGATGAAATCGCATACGCCACGCTGCTCAACTCCGAGGCCAAGGGAATCTCCGCGGGCCGCATCGCACCCGATGATTTTCTGCGCCGCGAACTGGAGCGCGCCTATGCCGCAGCTCGCGATGGCCGCGCCTACAACGGACAGGCCCTTGTAGTTGGTGAGGGCAAGACAGAGCGCACCGTGTTTCTGGTCAGCGTTCCGGTCAAGTACGGCGATCGTTTTCTGGGCATGATCGCCTCGGTGGTCGACCTGCAATTCCTGATTCGCCGCTTGCGCGAGGTCAGTGGCGGCGGGCTCACTCCCTATGTCGTCGACTCGCAGGGCCGTCTGGTGGCCGCCGCCACGTCGGAATACGCCACCGGTCAGGACATGAAGAATCTGGAGATCGTTCGCAACTTCGTTGACAGCGGCAACAAGGCGCAATGGGCAGCGACCAAGGAATTCACCGTGAGCGCGGNGCAAAGACCGCGTGGACATGCTCGGCACCTACAGTCCGGTGACGGCGCTGGACTGGGCCGTGGTGGTGCAGAAACCGCAACAGGAGGCTTATCGCGGAGTCTTTGAGATGCAGCGCACTGCGCGCCTGCTCGCAGTCCTGGCCGTCCTGCTCAGCATTGGCGTCAGCATCTTCGCCGCACGCCGCGTCACCAATCCGTTGTCGGTGCTCACCCAGTCCAGCCGCGCCATTGCACGGGGCGATTTCTCCCAGCGTGTGCATTTGAAGAGCCGCACCGAAATCGGGGAATTAGCCGAGACCTTCAACACCATGTCTGAGGAACTCGAACACTTCGTCGAGGACCTCAAACGCGCCGCGGAAGAGAATCGCGCCCTGTTCATGGGATCGATCGTGATGCTCGCGGGTGCGGTCGACGAAAAGGATCCGTACACTCGCGGCCACTCCGACCGCGTCACCCGCTACTCCATGATGATCGGCAAGGAGATGAACCTCGACGCTGCCTTCATGGAGATCTTGCAAATCTCGGCGCAACTCCACGACGTGGGCAAAATCGGCATCGAAGACCGCATCCTGAAAAAGCCCGGCGCCCTCACCGCAGAAGAATTCGAAGTTATGAAGACGCACACCACCAAGGGCGCCAACATTCTGCGCCCGGTCAAGCAGCTCGCAGATATGCTGCCCGGCATCGAACTGCATCACGAATCTCTCGACGGACGCGGCTATCCTTACGGCCTCAAAGGCGATCAGATTCCGCTGCTGGCACGCGTCATCGCCGTCGCCGACACCTTCGACGCGCTCACCACGAACCGCCCCTACCAGCAGGCGCACACGCCGGAACAGGCGTTGCAGATTATCCAGAATCTCGCCGGAAAGCGGCTCGACCCTGTCCCCGTGGCCGCTCTGCTCGCCGTCTATGGACGCGGCGAGATTCGCATTCAGCGGTTCGTCATCAAAAGACCGGTCGCCGATCCCGCCGCAGCCGCCTCTACACCTGCTCCGGCGGAGGCGATCCCCACCATGGCCGAGGCCATTCCTCCCGCTCCGCAAGCGCCGTTGCCCGCCGAAACCGCCGAACTCGAGCGCAGCAGGGTCTAGCATGCTCGGGACTCCTCCCGCACCAGACATTCTGCATCTATCGCCGACCGACCCAGCTGTTGCGTCATCCCGAGCGAAACCGTTTTTCAGGCGGAACGAGGGATCGGGCGTGCATCACACTGATGCTCCAGAATAAGTTGCCTTTGTCGAGACTTGTGAGGCTCCTGTGCACCTCGGTGTCCTCTGAGGTTAAGAGGTTTCTTGATTAAGGCATGGAATCTGCGCCTGTTGTTTGCGGACCAACTGCTTCACACTCNGCCAGCTATAATCACATTTTGCCGTCTTTATGATTCAGACTTTGTTCGGCAGCCTGGAAGAAGAAAAGAAAACCGGCTTCTTCGACCGCATGAAACAGGCGGTCACGCGCACGCGCGAGAACCTTGCTGAGCGCATCGAAGAGGTCGTTTCTTTCGGCAAGGAGATCGACCGCAACACGCTCGACGATCTCGAAGCCACCCTGATCGGCGCCGATCTTGGCACGACCACGACGCAGCAGGTCCTGGCCAAGCTCCGCGAAAGGGCCGACCGCAAACAGATCAGAGACGTGCAGGAACTCAAGCGCCTGCTGAAAGAGGAATTGCTGGCCATCCTCAACGCGGCCGCCACACGCCCGGTCGAGAAAGTCGAGGGCACGCCCGAAGTCATCCTGGTCGTCGGCGTCAACGGCACGGGAAAGACCACAACCATCGGCAAGCTGTCGCAGGGGTTCCGCTCGCAAGGGAAGAATGTCTTGCTTTGCGCCGCCGACACCTTTCGCGCCGCCGCCATCGATCAGCTCGAAATCTGGGGAGAGCGCACCGGCACCGAAGTGATCAAGACCAAGCCCGGCGGCGATCCCGCGGCGGTCTTGTTCGACGCGCTGCAGGCGGCCACCGCCCGCAAGACGGACTACGTCATCGTCGATACTGCCGGCCGCCTCCACACCAAAACCAATCTGATGCAGGAACTGGAAAAGATGCGCCGCACCGCGCAGCGCATCATCCCCGGCGCACCGCANGCACGAAACCCTGCTCGTCATGGACGCAACCACCGGCCAAAACGGACTGCAGCAGGCTCGTCTGTTCACGCAGTCAGCGGGCGTCACTGGCATTGTCCTCACCAAGCTCGACGGCACTGCGAAAGGCGGAGTCGTGATTGCCATCTCACGCGAACTCGGCCTTCCCGTGCGTTTTGTCGGGGTCGGCGAAAAAGCCGGCGATCTGCTGCCGTTCGATCCAAAAGAGTTTGTGGATTCCGTGTTTGAGTAGGAACTACGGATGTCAACCCTTTTTGCGGTCTTGATCGCGCTGCTTGCCCTGGCTCGTCTGGCGTTTTGTGGCGTCTGTGTTTCACCCACGTCAGCCAGCCGAGCCGGTCGACGATCCGCTCGCGTTTGTGACTTCTCCACGGAAAAAACCTCCGAAAGGGCGATCGGGCGCGGTGGCAGTTCAGGAGCCCGAAGACGAAGATCCTGTCGATGGCTTCCCTCCGCGCAGCTTCTAAGGTCCGAGGGGTTCGTTTCTCCGTGTCTGTGTGCCTCGTGGTAGATTCTTCGCACAGTGTCCGCTCACGCCAGCGACGAACAATTCCTCCACCGCGCGCTCGACCTTGCTCGTGAAGGCATCGGACTGGCCTCTCCCAATCCCTACGTCGGCGCGGTCATCGTCGACCAGCGTGGTGCGGTCGTGGGCACCGGCACTTACACTTGCGATGGCGTGAAGCACGCCGAAGTGCTCGCGCTCGAACAAGCCGGCAGCAAAGCCAAGGGCGCCACGCTCTACATCAACCTCGAACCCCACGCCCATCAAGGCCGCACGCCTCCGTGCACCGACGCGCTCATCGCCGCGGGAATTCATCGAGTGGTGGCCTGCATGGCCGATCCCAATCCCAAGGTGAACGGCCGCGGATTCGACAAGCTTCGCGCCGCTGGCGTTCACGTCGAAGTTGGACGCCTAGAAGAACAGGCCCGCCGCCTGAACGAAGCATTCGCCCGCTACATCCGCCATCACGTTCCCCTGGTCACGCTGAAGTCGGCGATGACACTCGACGGCAAAATCGCGCCTCCGCCTGCTGAGCGGCGCCAGCATGCAGTGGAAGACAGTCAATTCTCCGGACACTGCATCACCGGCGAAGCCGCCCGCGCCCACGTGCACGAACTCCGCCATCAGAACGACGCAATTTTGGTCGGAGTCGGCACTATCCTAGCCGACAATCCTCTGCTCACCGATCGCAGCGGTCGCCCTCGCCGCCGGCCGCTATTGCGCGTGGTGCTTGATTCGCATCTCCGCACTCCGGTCGACTCGCGCCTCGCCCAAAGCGCGGCCAGTGGCGGCAACAACGTGCTCATCTTTTGTTCTTCCGCTGACAGCAAGAAAAAGTCAGAACTCGAAGAGCGTGGCATCCGCGTCGAACGCGTTTCCGCCGGACCCGATGGCCGCCCGCTTTGGTCTGCTGTTCTGCGCCGCCTCGGCGAGCTCGAAATCGCCAGCGTGATGATCGAAGGTGGTGCTGCCATCAACGGAGCTGCGCTGACCGCCGGTGTCGTCGACAAAGTTTGCCTGTACTACGCCCCCAAGATCATGGCCAGCGCCGGCTCAATTCCCTTCGCGACCGGAACGGGCGCCCACCAGACGGCCGAAGCCGCCCATGTAAGATCCCTGCACCTTCATCGCTTCGGCGACGACTTCGCCGTGGAAGGCTACCTCCGCGATCCCTATGGCGAGTGAAGCAGTCAGCGCACAGCAGTCAGCCACGAGCAATTGGCCGTTAGCAATTAGCAGTAGCACGAAAGATTACTAACCNGCCACTTCGGGCTGGGCCCTTGAGTGCTAAATTGCCGATCGCGAATGCTCAGTGCTCGTGCCTCCCGACTGAATGCTGAGTGCTGAGTGCCGATTGCTCAGAGTTAAAATGTCCTCGGAGGTCCTCATGTTTACCGGCATCATTGAAGAGGTGGGACGCATCACTCGCATCGAACAGCGCGGCGAGAACCGGCGCATCACTGTCGCCGCCGAACAGACGTCCAAGGAACTCGGTACGGGCAACAGCGTTTCGGTGAGCGGCGTCTGTCTGACAGCGCTCGACATCAAGCCCGGATCATTCTGCGCCGACCTCGCCCCCGAAACCTGGGTCCGCACTTCGTTCTCGCGCATCCACGAGGGCGCGCTGGTGAAC
>OCOJ01036261.1_pt2 | contig 58090 bp, 46 predicted proteins | sample 1539251 | NCBI WGS metagenome assembly OCOJ01 (sample SAMN01911457, study PRJEB22624) | soil metagenome | biome: Soil | place: Malaysia | collected 2012-04-30 | depth RA_metagenome m
TCATTCCCGCAAGTTCCCCACCGGGGCCGAACTCCGGTACCGTGTCCGCGAGCACCCACACCAGCCTTTCGGAACCCGGGGGACGCAACCCCAGCACCTGGTTGCGAACCGCCCGGCGGGTTTGCTTGGCCCGTGCGGCCGGACGCATCTGCGGGGGAATTTCCCGGCCTTCCTCGTCACACGCCGTGCCGATTTCCGCACCCGTCTTTCCCAGAAACTGCGCTTCGGTCATACCGGTCATATCCAGGAGCGCCTGATTGACCGAACGGCACCGGCCATCCGGTCCCCAGGTGCTCACGCCCACCCGCAGGGCCTCCAGAAGCGTCCGGGAACGCCGCTCGCTCGCGCGCAGTGCGTCCTCCGCGTGCTTGCTTTCGGTGAAGTCGCGCACCACCATCAGCGAATACGGGCGGTCTTCGAGGGTGATGAGAGCACCGGAAAGCCGGCCGTAGCGAATCTCTCCGTCTTTCCGGCGGAAACGGAGCTCCACGTCGTGCAATTCACCTTGCTCGCGAAAGCGCGCGCGCATTGCCACCATTGTTTCCTGATCCACCCACAGCCCAAGCGCCTCCGGTGTTTTTCCCACGGCCTCTTCCCGGCGGAAGCCGGTAAGCTGCGTGTAACTGTCGTTGACTTCCAGAATGGTGCTTTCCGGGACTCTGGCGATGCTGATCGCGTCCGGGCTGGAGCGGAACGCCGCATAAAACATCTGCTGGGACTGGCGTGCAAGGGTATCGGCCCGGCGCAGATCCTCGGCAATCTGCCGCTCTCTTTGGCTGGTGAGCAGAAGCCGCGCGGCGGAGCAGCCAAACGAAGCCGCGATAGCCAGCGCGGCGATGGTGATCTGCTCACGGGCGATCTGGCGGCCCATGAAAATTACCAGGAGCGGGATGGTGACCGGAAGAAGTTGCGAGGCCACCCAGACGGAATGATCCGAGCTTTGCGGGGCTGGTTGCGGGTCCGCCGGCGCGGACCACGTGGCCGCCATGAATACAACGAGGAGAAACGGCAGGGCCCAGCAGGCCCCAATCCATGCTGCCAGGCGCGGCGCAGCCGCGAGTTCGATGCTGAGCAGGCCCTCGGATACGCCCAGTGCCGCAAAAAAGAGCGCAATCCGGGCGAAAAGGATGCGCCCGGGCGAGCCCGGCAGGACAACGGAACGAAGCAGAAATCCCGCTGCCAGAAGAGCATCACGGGCCAGGGCCGCTTGCAGAAGGCGGCGGAACATCACTATTCCCTGTGCCTGCCACAGCGAAGGAACATAGAAAAAGTAGAGGTACGCGGTGGCAAACACGATTCCGATCTGCGCAAAGTCCAAGTAGCGTTCCCAGCGCGCAACGGTGCTCTCCTCCGCTCGCCAGGGCAGGAGCATCATCGCGGCCGGCGCTACCCAGCCAAAAAGAAAGATGTCTGAAGGCCAGGGAGCGGATCTGGCCGCCCGGAGAAAACCTCCATAGTAGGCGACCAGCAGTTCGCCGAGGGCGGCCAGGCAGAGCGCCACGCCGAGCAGCCGCCAGAGCTGGCGGAAATAGGGCGAAGAACGGCGGGCGGTGAGAAAAGCGCAGACCGCGGCCCAGATCACGATGGCCGTCTGGGCCAGGTCGGCGAAGAGATGACTCTGCGACGGGGAAGGCACCGCCGTAATTGCGAGGAACAACACTACGGCCAACAGGCCGGCGACTGCCACGGCGATTCGTGGAAACCCGCCCGAGGAAACCATGGATGACCCCGGAAAACGAAGCTAGTTTATGACCTGTTGGCGGCAGTTACAACTGTTCCCGCTGAACATGCACCGCTGCGTATACCCTTGCCCATGACCTAGTACGGTAGACTAAACAGCCATGGCGAAAAGCGACAAAGAAACCTTAGCGGTACTGCTGTCGCGCGCGCGGATTGCCCGGCGGGTGCGTGAATTGGGGCGGCGCATCAGCCGGGATTTCCGGGGCGAAAGCGTGCTCCTGGTGGGCGTGCTCAAAGGCGCGTGCATCTTTCTCGCCGACCTGAGCCGGGAGATTTCGCTCGACGCCACGTTTGATTTTCTAGCCGCGGCCAGTTACGGGACCTCGAGCGAATCGGCCGGGCAGGTCCGCCTGGTGAAAGATCTGGACACCAGCATCCAAGGACGGAACGTGATCCTAGTGGAGGACATCCTGGACACAGGAGTCACCCTGAGCTACCTGGCAGGACTGCTGCGGCAGCGCAGACCGAAGGCATTGCGCCTTGCCGTCCTTTTGGACAAGGCGGACCGCCGTCTTCAGCCGATTCACGTTGATTACCTTGGCTTCCGCATTCCCAACCATTTTGTGGTCGGCTACGGATTGGACTTCGCGGAGCGGTATCGGAATCTGAAGGATATTTGCGTAGTGAAGACCGCGGAAAGCGGCGGAAAGCCCGGGAGGGCAGGAGACAGGAAAGAAAACAGAAAAGCACGGAAGTAAGGAAACAGCGCAACGATAAAGGCGAAGCACCCATGTTCTGGAGCAGCCCCATCCCAAAGAATGTGCGCAAGGCGCTCGCGGCTCTCAAAGACCTGCCCCGCGGGGCGCGGCGGTTTGGTGGCGCGGATGCGCTCTGCCGCGAGTTCGCCGCATTCGTGGATCATACGCTGCTGAAACCGGAGGCCACACCGGACGATGTGGGCAGAGCCTGTGCAGAAGGATTGCGCTGGCGTTTTGCGGCGGTGGTGGTGAATCCCTGCTATGTGCAACTGGCCGCGGCAAAGCTCGCCGGGTCGGGCATTCACGTGGCGAGCGTGGCTGGATTTCCTCTGGGAGGGGCGCGACCCGAGGTAAAGCGGCTCGAAGCGGAGCGCGCGCTCGAAGACGGGGCGAGCGAAGTGGACCTGGTGCTGGCCATCGGGGCGTTGCGGGCCGGTGACCGCGGGCTGGTAGAACAAGAGATCCGGGCAGTGGCCAGGGCCTGCCACAAGCGCGGGGCGATGCTCAAAGTAATTCTCGAGTGCGCTTTGCTTGACGACCACGAGAAGCGGCTCGGAGCGCGCATCGCCGTGCGTGCTGGCGCGGATTTCGTCAAGACCTGCACGGGATTTGGCCCCGGGGGTGCGACCACGGAGGATGTGGCGCTGCTGCGCGCGGAGGTGGGGCGCAGGGCAGGCGTCAAGGCCGCGGGCGGGATCCGCACGCTGGCGGACGCGGTGAAAATGCTTGCCGCGGGCGCCTCGCGCATCGGCACGAGCTGCGGACCCGCAATTATGGAGGAACTTCATGCACGCGCCAGCGGATGAAACGCCGCGCGGATCGGGCGGGCCCGGTCCAAATTGGCGCCGCTTCTTTCTTCCTATTTTGTTCCCCAGTGGCTGTCATACTCATCTTAGAGAATGAGGAGAATTACGGGGCAGCAGAAGCGGGGTCACGGACTGCATATGAATATGAACCGCGCAGGCTTGCCGATTGCGACGCCGGGCAGTGTAAGCACGGTGGAAGTGTCTCCGGAAGTCCTGGCGACTCTGGTGGAAATTGGCGAAGAGATGAACTCCTCGTTGGACCTGGACCGGGTGCTGGAAAAGGCTGCCGCGCTGGTCCGCCGGCTGGTGCCATACGAGATATTCGCCGTCCTGCTGCTGGATCCCGAAGCTCAAGACCTGTATTTCAGGTTTGCCATCGGCTATTCACGCGAGGTTGTGGACACCTGGCGCGTTCCCGTGGGGAAGGGAATCACCGGCACCGCGGCGCAGTCCGGCCAGCCGGTTCTGGTGGGCGACGTGCGCAATGACCCCCGGTATTTGAGCGCCATCGAATCGGTGCGCTCGGAGATTGCCGTTCCCCTGGTTCTGGAAGGGCGGGTGATTGGCGTCCTGGATATACAAAGCCGCGAAGAGAATTCGTTCACCAACGAGCAACAGCAGGTGCTCGCGCTCGTGGCCAGCAGGCTGGCCGGCGCGATCGAGAATGCCCGGCTCTATCAAAGCGCGCGCCGGCAGGCGGAAACCCTGCGTGTATTGAACGAAGCCGGCCGGGAAGCCAACTCCATCCTGGACGTCGAGCAATTGCTGCGCCGGGCCGCAGACCTGATCAAGCGCGTGATTGACTACCAGATGGCCAGCATTCTCGTTTACGACGAGCGCCAGAAGCGTTTTACCAATGCCGTGGATGTGCGCTATGGCCGCAGTGAACAGAGCAAGCTGGCCATCGGGCCGACCGGAGGCATCGTGGGCGCGGCCCTGCAGGCCAGGGAACCGGTCCGCGTGCCGGACGTGAGCCAGGACCCGCGCTACATCTGCTGCAATCCGGAAGCGCGTTCCGAACTGACCGTTCCCATGATGCACAAAGGCCGCGTGGTGGGCGTGATCGACCTGGAAAGCCCGGTGAAAAACTACTTCACCGAAGAGCACGAGCAAACGCTCTCGACGCTGGCAGCCAGCCTGGGTGTGGCCATCGAAAACGCGCGGCTTTACCAGCAGCTCTCCCGCGACGAAGCACGAATGGATGAAGAACTGCAGGCGGCCCGAAAGATGCAGGGCGCGCTCCTGCCCCGCGCGAGCAGCCTTGCGGCAGACGACTACGGGCTGGAGATTGCCGCCCGTTACGTGCCGGCACAGGAGTTAGGCGGCGATATGTACGACTTCCTGCGCTACGGTCCGCAGCAGCTTGCCGTGGCCATTGGAGATGTGACCGGGAAAGGCAGCGCGGCCGCGCTCTATGGCGCCACGGCCGTGGGCATGCTGCGCAGTCTGGCGCCGCAAAAGCTGGCGCCCGCGGAAATGCTGCGGCAGCTCAATGAATTGTTGGGGGAGCGCCGGATTGAAGCGCGGTTTACCACGCTTTGCTTTGCCACCTGGCAGAAAGGGCGTCAGAAGCTGCGCCTGGCCAACGCCGGCCATTGGCAGCCGCTGCTTTGGAAAGACGGCCGTTGCGAGAAAATCCCCGTTGCCGGGCTGCCCCTGGGCATTGAGGACCAGGCCTCTTACGAAGAGCGGGCCTATCACCTGGCGCTCGGCGATCTGGTGGTGTTCTATTCGGACGGGATTACCGAGCGGGCCAATCCGGAAGGAGAATTCTACGGAGCAGAGCGGCTGCGGCTGCTGATCGAACGGCAGCACGCTTCCAGCGCTACGGATCTGGCCGCGCGCGTCTTCGAAGAAGTGGACCACTTCGCGCAGGGAGTTCCCGCAGCGGATGACGGGACCCTGGTGATCCTGAAAGTGAAGTAGGGAGCCCGGCGCAGCATTGAGGTTGCTCTCTCTTAAGTTTTGTGAGCCTGTCCGGCCGGAAACGGCAAAGTTAGACGAGCAAGGTTACGGTGTGGTGGAATTGGCCTGCGCGGGAGGCTGTGCGGTCTTGCCAAATCCGTCCGCTGGCCAGTGAAGCTGGGGATTCGCTGGAGTCGCCTGGTTCGGCTGGCTGCCGGGGAGCGGGTGCTGACCATCCATGGGCGGGTGGGAGACGCCGCCGGCCGGCTGGCCTTTCAAGACCTTCCATTCGCCGGCGGTGCGCTCCAGCGCGTAGGTCATTTGCATCGTAGCGCCTTCCTGTTTGGTGCGGAACAGCACCTGAGCCTCGGCGTGGTCCCCATTCACGGTAACCTTCTGCACCGTGGTTTCCATGGCGGCCAGATTGATGCTGCTGTTCTGCCGCAGATGCTGCAGGATGCTGGCGCGAACGGCCTCTTCATCCGAAGTGGCTTTATGGCAGGAGGCGCCGGCGGCCAGCGCCACGCCCAAGGCGAGCAATAGGCCGAATCGTCTCATGCGAACGACTTCTCCAGATTGACGGACAGAGATTTCTCCACGATTTCCACACCCGTACGCTTCAAGAATTCCTCCGGAGAGCTTCCTCCAATGAGGACGAATAAATAATCATTCTGAACCTCTAGCGGCTTCCCTGCAACCGCCAACAAGACGGTCTCCGGGCGCACGGCGGCCACCTGGGCATTGCNGCAATATCTTGAGCTGGCCGGCGGCCTCCGCGTCCGTCAGCAGCTTGCGGTTGCGCTCGCGCGCCCGCTGGAACACCTCTCCGCGATAGGCCAGCGTAACCCGGTTTCGCCCATGCTTGCTCAGGCCGAGCGCCGCTTCGATGGCGGAATCGCCGCCGCCGGCCACGAGAATATCCTTGTTCTCGTACGTCTCGGCCTCGATCAACTGGTAGGAGACCTTCCCCAGGTCTTCTCCGGGAACGCCCAGGCTGCGCGGCGTTCCGCGCCTGCCCAGGGCCAGCACCACCTGACGCGCCTGGTAGCGGCCCTTGCTGGTGGTCACCACGAAGCCCGCCCCCTCGCGCACCACGTTTTCCACCCGCTCGTTGGTCTGCACGCGCACGCCGGTGTTGCGGATGATGGTCTCCCACACGGAGAGCAGAGCTTCCTTGGTCCCATCGCTCACATACAGCGTGCCGTAAAGCGGAATCTGCAGCGGCTCCGCCATCAGGAATTTATGCCGGGGGTAATGGCGGATCGTGGACGCGATTTCTCCCTGCTCGATGGCCAGGTAGTTCAGGCCGTACTGCTGAGCTGTGAGCGCTGCGCTCAGTCCGGCGGGCCCCGCTCCGACGATCACCACGTCCCAGACGGTGTGGCCGTTCGTCCTGGCTTCCACGGGCGCCGCGGTAGACGGTGCACCGTGTGCATCCGGCTTTGGCGCGGCTGCCGTGCCCAGGCGCGCTCGCACGTGGTCGATCACCAGCTTACCTTCGTTGATCGCCGTCTTGATCAGGCCCATGCCACCCAGTTCGCCGACGATGTACAGCCCGGGCACATTCGTTTCGAAATTCTCCTTGACCATGGGTACGCGCACGGTCTGCAGCACACCGTCAAAGGAATAGAGAATGGCCTGCGTGGGGCAGACTTCCGCGCACTTGGCATGCCCGGTGCAACGCTCGGGATGCGCCAGAATGGCTTTGCCGCCGGCGAGTTCCAGAGTTCCGGTCTCCGGACATACCTCCACGCAGGAGCCGCAGCCGATGCACAGCGACGCGTTGATCACCGGCTTGGGTTTCCCCGTGGCGGCCCCGGTGCGAACTTCGGCGCGGTGCACGCTCCACATAGCCAGGGCCGCCCCGCAATGCGAGCAGAAAGCGGAAGCCTCGAGTATCGCTTTGCTGCAGCGCGGGCAGGGACGCATCTTTTGCGGGGAAGCGGCCACAGGGGCCGCGGTCACACCCGCTGCTTCGCGCGCACCATGCTGCTTGCCCGGGGTCATTTTGCGCAGGTAATTACGGACAAAAAACAGAGTGACCAGCGTGGCGACCAGAACGGCGAGCAGATTGTCCATGCTTTTGCTTCTTACCAGTAACCGAGCAGCACTTCCACCGCTACGTGGATGCTAGCAAGGATCGCGAAGGAATAGCTGAAAGGACGGTGGATGACGTGCCAGAGCTGAAACATTTCCTGGCTCTTGGAAAGCAGCAGGGTCTTTTTGGTGAGCGCGGCCTGCTCCTGGACGCAGGTGATCACGTGCTCCACATCCGCCCCGTTGGCTTGCAGCATTCCGGCGCAGGCCACGCTGCGCTTCTCTGTGCGGCGCGCCTTGGCCCGCAACGCGCGCAGCCGCCAGGGCCGCGCCAGGTCGTAGCGGAAGGCCAGCCACAGCGCGGCAGGCAGGGAAAGCGCTTCCACTTGCGCGGGCGTTGGCATTCTCAACGCGGAGGCCAGATCCGCGGGCGAGAGCACCTGCTGGGCGCTCAATTCCTGCGACAGGCGCTCGATTTGCATTCGCAATTCCTGCATGGAAAGCGCCGCGGCTCCCAGACTGCGGGGAATTTGCGCGTAGAGATAACGGCCCACGAAGCCACTGAGCGCCACCGCCGCCATAATCCAATAGGCGACGCCGGCAATTCCCCGGAACTTGAAGGCGGAATGGAAGGTGACAATGATGGGGGCAAAGATGCCGAGCAGGACGTGAAAATCAAGCCAATGGCGCGAATTGCCCTGCCGCGAGAGCCACTTCCAGTGCTTGCGGATGGCGTAGAGGTAGAGCAGCAGGAACAGGGCGACGCCGAAGAGCCCCAGCCGTACGCCGATGGCCCCGCTGGGCTTCAGCAGGTCGTGTTTGGGAGAAAGGGCACGGCCCGCGGGGTCCAGCGGATAGTAGTCCATTCCGTAAATGGCCAGCGCCACCGTGATCACACAACACAGGGCGACGGCCACCGTGCTCCAGAAGCGATGCGCGGCTTCTCCCGGCGCGGGACGGGATGGCGCGGCAGCCTCCGCCGCACCCGGCGCGCTCAGTATGCTGGGTAGGCTCATGGCGTCGACTTTAAATGCTCCTTTGCGTCGGTGGAAAATCGTTTGTAGTCTGTGAACTGATGGAGGTTGCGCCAATGCTGCCGGGGCGTCTGCGCCTCCACTTCCGCGGTCTGCGGCAGCCAATAGGGCTCCGTGGCCGTGGAGAACCGCACCGGAGTATAACGCACGTCGCAGTGCAGCTCGTGGAGCCCAATGTCGTCCATCGGCGTGGCCAGCGCCGCCGCGATGCGGTGCACCGCCCAGGTGCGTGAATCGAGCCACGCCGTTCCCTCCCACTCGAGCGGATAGGTGCGCCCGCGGAGCTGCAGCGCGGAAGGAGAGCGCGTCCCGCGGATGTGCCGGAAATGCAGGCGGATCAGGCTCTCGCCGTCCACGGTTTCGTCGGGCAGGCGAGTGAATTCGAAGCTGCCCTGAAACCACGGGTGCAGAATCAGCACTATCATGGAGAACCCATTGGTGATCAGCAATGGAATATTTTTTGTTTTGCCTTCCTGCTTCTGGAGCAGGCGCGATTCATTGACCCCGAAGTCCTCGCCCGCGCCTCCCACCAGTATCAGGTAATCGTACTGTGTTTCCTGCTCGTAGATGATTTTCCCGTTGGGGCCGAGTTTTGTCTGAAGGACCTTTTCCGTCGAGTCCACGTCCGGAAAAGTGTCCCAGAAGCGTTCCGCGGCCTCCGCTTCATGGCGCAAGATATCGTTGAGCGAAGGTTCGGGACCGCCCGCCCGGGCGGGCGCAGACAGAATCAGCAACAGTGCAGCCGCGAAAATCCACGCCCGAGGCGCGGGGGGCCGCTGCGGCGCCGTGGCGCCCCGGCGATGGGCCGCTCGCTGGGTAAGCGGACGCATCAGAACCGGTACCCCACGGTGAGAAAGGACTGGACATACGGCGCGCTCCCGCCACGGTACATGCTGATGTTGTATCCCAGATAGGTGTGCCGCCCGGCGAACCAGTCCAGGTTCGAATAAACCCACCAGGAGTTGTCATGCCTGGTGAGAGTGGAAAAAAGGCTTTGCTGGCCGAACTGCACTTGCACGTTCAACACTTCACGGAACTGGCGGCTGAAGGAAAGCGCGGCATAGTGTCCGCGCCCGAACGAGCTGTCGAACTCTGAATAGTGGACGTCGGCGCGGATTCCCGTGTGCCAAAGGTTGCCCATGGCTACGCCGTAGAGCTGATTCAGCGCCGGCGTGGCGTCTCCGGTGCGGTTGTCGCGGCCGATGCTGGTGTATACCTCCAGCGTGTAGGGCAGCCGGAGGCGCACGCCGCCGCTCAGGCCTTCGAAAAGGTATTGCTCGATCAGGCCGGTGCCGATCAGCCGGGGATCGAACGACGGTGGATTGCGGAAGTAATTGTCGGTGACGCTGAACTCGACATGCGCATCGGGGTCTATACGCACGGTGGTGAAGCTCTGCGTGAGCCCCGGTGAACGCGGGCCAGCGGGCGGTGCGGGAATCGGGTTTCCCGAGGCGTCCGTGATCGTGGCCCCATAATTCGCGGGCAGCAGGTCGGCTTGCAGGGAATTGTAGATGGAGAGATACCGGCTGTAGGACACGGTGGTGTCCGTGAACAGGAAATCGCGTTCCCGGTCCCAGTGGATGCGGGTGACGCCCAGCCCGGTGGTAGCCACGAAGCGCAGCTTTTCAAAGTTTCCGTAGTCGAAATTCAGAAACGTCCCGCCGATCTGCCTGCCTGGGCTGTAGTCCCATACCGCCGGATCGGGCGTAGAGCCGCCGAAGATGCCCGCGGTCACGTGCTGGCTCAGCCGCCGTCCCACGTAGCCCCCGTCAATCGTTCCCAGGCTCACCGCGTAGGGCAGGTAAACGCGGCCAAAGCCGGCCACCCAGGAAGAGTTCGGGTTGACGTAGAAGAATCCCAATTGATAGGTGCGATCCACCAGGTCCATGACCGTGGCGTTCCCGGCGCCGGCGCCTGCGGAAGTGATTTGGCCGCGATAGTAGCCCACAAAATTCCAATAGCTGCCGCCGATGCGCGTCATATCCGCGCGCAGCACGCTACCCACCTGGTAAGAAGCAGGCGCGCCTTGCAACGGGTCGAGGTTGCCGAAGTCCATGCCGATGAGGCCGGTGCGCCGATTGATCTCCGGAAGCGGCGGGCGCGGCACCTCCTCACGCTGTTCTTCTTCGAGCGGGTCGCCCTCGGTAAAGGTGATCACCTGCGCATACTTGCGGGTTTCCAGGGCGCCGGCGCTGGAAGCCTCCAGGGTTTGTTCGTCTTCGTCGGAAAGATAGGCGACGTCTCCCACCTGAAGCGCGGAAACACCCTCCGCAAGTTTGCGCACCTCGCAAACGGCGGAGGCACTGGCCAGGGCCACCACCTGAATCTCCGCCACATTCTTGAATTCGCCTTCGTGATCCGGGTCGGACCGCCGGACGGCCAGTTTCATGTCGCGGGCCAGACCGGCTCCCTGGCCACCATCCAGATAGACCGCGCCTTCCGCCACGTACTTCACGTGGAAGGGCCGCCGGGCGTCGATTGCCTGTTGCGCGGCCACCTCGCCGGGCGCCAGCCAGGCGGTGAGGAAAAACAACAAGCCCACTCCGATACGCCAGATCTCCGCAAGCGTGAAGCGGGCTTTTGCAGCGGGCACCGCCGCAGCGGACCGGGCTGGGCGCCGAGGGACGATCACCCGCCGCCTCCGTTCTTGTGGCAGGCGTAGCAATTCGCGCTGTTCCACACGTAGCCCTGAATGCCCTGGTGCTGGCGATTGGTGGCCGCCTGCGTGTGGCAATTGGTGCAGACGAAAACCGCGTAGTTGGAGGAATTGGTGTGGCAATCGCTGCACTGTGCGTTGTGGTGGGGTATCGGGAAATAGGTGTGATTGAAAGTCGCGCCGGACCACGAAGATGTCGTGTGGCAGGTCTGGCAGGTGGTGGGGAAGCCGGCCGCGGTGTGGTTCGGGTTGGTGGTGCTTGCATAGTCCGTCTTGTGGCACGAATAGCAGTCTGTGGGCGTGCTCGCAAACTGGTTGTTTACGTGGCAGCTCAGGCAGGGCACGTTCACGTGCGCCCCGGTGAGCGGGAAAGGCGTGTTGTTGTGGTTGAAGCTCGCGTTAGCCCAACTCGCCGTGGTGTGGCAGATGCTGCAATCCGTGGGAAAACCGGCCGCGGTGTGGCTCGGATTATTGGTGCCCGTGTAATCCGCCTTGTGGCAGGAGTAGCAGTCCGTAGGCGTACCGGCGAACTGGTTGTTCGCGTGGCAGCTCGAGCAGGGCACGGAAACGTGCGCACCGGTGAGCGGGAATGGCGTGTTGTTATGGTTGAACACCGCGTTGGCCCAGGTGGCCGTGCTGTGGCAGACCGAGCAGTCCGTGGGGAAGCCCGCCGCCGTGTGATTCGGATTGTTCGTTCTCTGGTAATCCGCCTTGTGGCACGAGTAACAATCCGCGGGCGTGCCCGCGAATTTTCCATTCACATGGCAGGTGCTGCAGGCCAGGGTGGCGTGCGCTCCGGTAAGCGGAAACCCGGTGGTGGAGTGATCGAAGTTGGCCCCCTGCCAGGTGGCTGTGGTGTGGCAAGTCTGACAGGTTGTGGGGAAGCCCGCGCTTGCGTGCGACGGATTGTTGGTTCCCTGAAAATCCTTCCGATGGCAGGAATAGCAATCCGTGGGCGTGCCCACAAACTGATTGTTGATGTGGCAACTCGAGCAGGGAACGCTGACGTGCGCCCCGGTAAGCGGGAACGGCGTGGTGTTGTGATTGAACGTGGCGCTCAACCAGGTGGAAGTGGAATGGCACGTCTGGCACGACGTGGGAAATCCCGCGCCGGCATGCGGCGGATCTTTCGTGGCCTGAAAATCCTTCATGTGGCAGCCGACGCAACTGGCCGGCGTGCCCTGGAACTTGCCGCCGACGTGGCAAGCGGTGCAGAGCAGCTTGGTGTGCGCCCCCGTGAGGGCGAACCCGGTGACCGCCAGATGGTCAAACTTTGCGTTGAACCAGGAGTCCGCGTTGTGGCAGGTCTGGCAGGTAGTGGGGAAGGCCAGCGCTTTGTGGTCCAGCCCCGTCGTTTTCGTGCTCAGGAAATTTTGAGCGTGGCAAGTGTAACAGTCCGTGGAAAGGCCGGCGAACTGCCCTACGGCCGCGTTGGTGTGGCACTCGAGGCAGTCCGCCGCCGCGTGCCCCCCGGTGAGCGGGAAGCGGTTGTCGTGCTCCTTGATCGCCCGGAGATTCACGTCCCAGCCGCTCACCGTGTGGCACTGCTCGCAGCGCGAGCCAAACTGCCCGCGGTGCAAATCCGCGTGGCAATCCGAGCATTTTGAACTCACGTCCGAAAAGACCGGTTTCGCGTGGCAGCCGGTGCAGTCCACCTTGCGATGCATACCGCGCAGCGGGTAGCGGGTGCGGTTATGGTCGAAGTCAGGGAAGCTGCGGATGGGCTTCCAACTCGTGTTCGTATGGCAGGTCTGACATTTTGTTTGCAGCGGGCCGTGAGGATTGCGGGTGATGCCGCGCTGCGTGGAGTTCGGCGGGTTGGCAACTTCCTGCTGCCCCGCGCGCACACAGACGGCGAGGAGCAGCACGGCCAACGCGCCCTGTGCGCCCTGTCTCGCGCTCGCTGATAGCACGGCTGCTAGCCCCCCACGAACCGGCAGGCCCGACCAAACTTGCGCTTAAGGTACTGCTCTCCCCGCGAGGCCACAACTGGCCGTCTGGCCAGAATCAGGTCAGGGCAGCGGCTGCGTCCGGCCACGAGCCGCCCGTCCAGGAGGCGTGTCGCCAACACACCTCCGTGGGCTTTTTAGCACTTCATGTTCCAACCCGCCGAGAGGGCGCCGTATATGCTGATTGTCTCGGGAAGATGCTGAATTTTCAAAGCGAGATGCATCCAGCTCCCCAACTTTTCTTGCTCCCGGCGTCCCTGGCCGGGAATTTCTTACATTTGGGCTGCAAAACTTGCAGGCGCCCCTGGGCCAGACTTCCCGGCCCCCCGGGGGGCCGCCCCGGGCAATTCTGCGGAGCGAGGGGGCATCAGGAATGGCATGCCGAGCACTCCCGGGCAGTCGCCTTATAAAAGAGCACTCGCTGCCCGTTCACCTCCCTGTAAAGCGTGTGGCACTGGCGGCACGGCACGCTCTCGTGGGCCCCCTTCAGTGAATACGTGGACTGCGTTTCGTGGTTAAAGGTCGAAGGCCGCCACTTGAACAGGTTGTGACAGCCGTCACACGAGGGCGGCTTCCCGTCCTTCGAGAACTGGCCCGCGTGGGCGTCTTCGTGGCATTCCTGGCAGACCATGGGAGCCTTGCGGAAGTCCACATTTTTCAGCGAGGTCTCCAGGTTGGCCGGGCGATGGCACCCGGCGCACTCCACCGCCTGGTGAGCGCCTACCAGGGGATAGCGAGTGGTGGCGTGGTCGAACCCAGCCAGCGGCCGCCAGGCGTTTTGCGTATGGCAGGCCAGGCACCCGGATTCGCTTCCGTCACTCAGCCGCACGGCCATGCGCTGCGCGAATTCACCCCGGTGTGGATCCGTGTGACAGGCCGTGCACGTCCGGTCCTCGAACTGATACTTAACGGGGGCATCCGGTCCGGCCGCAGGATCCCCCTTGTGGCATCCGTCGCAGGAAATGGCCATGTGTGCGCCCACCAGCGGGAAGCGGGTCTTCTGATGCTGGTCCAGGGTAAACCGCGCCATGCGAAACGTTTCGAGCGTATGGCAATCCTCGCAGCGGTTGCGGTGCGGCGGGCCGGCGAACTGGCCGTGATGCACGTCTTGATGGCAACTGGCGCAATTCGTTTCTTTGATGAGGTAGACGGTCTCCGCGCCGCGCGGAAAGTGGCACTTCTCGCAGGCCACCTGCGCGTGGCGGCCCTGGAGCGGGTAGCTGGCCTGCTGGTGCATGGCTACAGTGAACAGGGCCGGTTTCCAGCCCTGTTCGTTGTGACACTCCGCGCAGGCGCCGGCAGACTTGCGCGCCTGGAATTGCCCGCGGTGCGGGTCCGGCGTGTGGCAGTCTGCGCACAGCATGTGCGGGCCGGCAAACTTGAAATCCGCCTGCCGGTGACAGCTTTCACAGCGCAACGGTTGGTGTTTGCCCGCCAGCGGGAACTTGGTCTTGGAGTGGTCGAACTCCGCCAGGCCACGCACCTGGCGCCAGGACGTGGTCACATGGCAGTCTCGGCACGCGCCCTGGAACTTTCCCGCATGGGGATCGCGGTGGCAGGCCGTGCAATCAGAAAAAGGAATGCCGGTGTACTTCACAAAAGGCGGTGGGATCTCCACCGTGCGGTGACACTTCGCGCAGGCCAGCTTTTCGTGCGCCCCGGTGAGCGGGTACTGTGTTTTCGCGTGGTTAAACTTCTCGGCGAGTTTCCATCCGGTCATCACGTGGCAGCTCAGGCAGTTCTTGTCCAGTTGGCCGTGGTGCGTGTCTTCGTGGCAGCTCAGGCAATCCCTCGATAGGCCGAGGTAGGTGTGATTGGGATCCTGGACTCCGAGCGTGCGGCGCTCCGCCGCGGGGATCTTCTGCAGATTATGGCAGTCGTGGCATTTTAGCGCCGCGTGCTTGCCCTCCAAGAGGTACCCGGTCTTGCTGTGATCGAACCGCTCCAGGCTCGGAATCCAATGGACCAGTTGGAAGTCCGCGCCATTATGCTCGGAATGGCAGGTGACGCAGGCTTTGCCGTCCGCGCCCTTCTGCACCACCGTGGCGTGGTAGCCGCGCCCCGCGGCCACGCGGTCGCGGATTTCTGTATGGCACGCGGCGCACTTCAATTGTCCCCCGCCCTTGCCCAGCCTGTGGCACTCGCCGCACTGCGTCATCCCGCTGATGGAGGCATGAGACTTCGAGAGCGGTCCGGGCGAAAGCTGTGCCTCGCAGGGAAGGGCAGAGATGAACAGCAAGAGGCCGGCCGCGGCCGCCAGCCATGGCAGAGGCACCAGCAGGGCGTACTTCGGTGCCCAATGTGGATGGCCCGCGGGGTGCGCTCCGCGCATCGCTAATTTGGGCAACCGGTTCATCGACCTGCTTTCCGACCGTCAACAAGGCTCGAGCTGGGCGGGTGCTTGAGACTAGCATGCTCGAATCGGCCTGCAACCGCGGAATCGCCTCCTGCGGCCAAAGAGTGAAGTCCGGTTCGAGGCCGGCCGATCAGACAGGGTGGCCCGCAACCAGTGGGAGCCAACTCGATCGCCGCCTTCCGGCCTGCACCTGCCGACAACAGGAGGACCTTAGCAGGTCCTCATTGTACGACGAGGGTCAGGTTTGTGGTTTGTGAGAATCCCGTGCCTGCGGACACAAGGTTCACCTGGTACGTCCCCGGCGGAGTGCTCTGTGGCGGGGGAGGCGCGGGTGGCGGACCCTGCGCAGACCCTCCAGAGCCGCAGCCACTCAAGAAGGCAGCGCCCAGCAGGATTCCGAGCGCGGTGACCGATACACTGAGCCTGTGCCTCCGGCCATCTGTGCGGACCATAAACATCCACCAGGCCATCAGGCAGAGCAGCAATCCGGCTCCGGCAATCGTGTAGTCCCACCGCGGAGCGAGCCAGGCGCCCTGCTGCTGAAGAGTGGAGATCATCACGGACACCTTTGTCCCCGCATTGGAAACTTTCACGCTCGGCGGCGTGATCACGCAGGAGGCAAACTGCGGCAGATTCGAACAACTGAAAGTTACCTGACCGGAATAGCCGCCGACCGGCACGACGTTTAAGTTATAGCTTGCGGCTTGTCCCGAAGTGACCGTCGCGCTGGTCGTACCGGTTACGGCAACCTGGGGTGTGGTGGGCCCCGTCAGGCTTGTCTGCAGAAAGAACGTGGAGCTTTGGTTCCCAACAATCACGCCCTTACTCCCCCAGCGGAAGAGTTCAACCACCGGGGAAAAGCCCTCGATCATGGCAATTGCACCGACGAGTTGCTGGCTGGATAGATCAAATGCTTCGATAGCGAAATTGCTGTTCAAGACCACGGAATTTGGCGTGAAGCCCGCAAAGTAAACCTTCGACACTCCCGTATCCACACGCATTCCGGAGTCGATGGTTTGGAGCGGAATGGTGCCGGTGATCGCCAGGCTGGATGGATTGATGACCTGTCCGTTCGACACATAGATAGAAGAGCCGTCGGTATCGAGCGTGCCGCCGCCTGGAGAAGGCGAAGAGTAGTTTGTAACCGCCTGGGTCTGCGTGATGCCGCCGCTGTTGATCGAAAACGTGTAAAAGGTCGAAGGGCTTTGCATCAGGGTGGTTCCGAATAAAGTGGACGCATTGTCGCCCACAAACAGCAGAGAATCGGGCTCAATCTGGCTTACCAGGACTTGAGTCGGACGCTGGACGGCATCGTCGAACACAGCCACTCCCTCGCCGCACGGTCTGACATTCGGGATGCAGTGCGTGACTGCCCAGGCGTGCGGTTGTCCGGGAAGGACTCGGAGCGCGTCCGCGATCATCGGTTTATTGAACGTGGGATCGTTCCCAAGGCCGGCGGTGAAGTTCACCGTGCCGGAGGGCAGCGCCACCTGCGCCACCTTTTGATCGCCGTCCAGACCGACATAGAGGAATTGGCCATCGTCGGACACGGCGATTTGATTGGGGGCGTTTCCCACAGACCAGGCCTGAACCACCTTGGCCGAGGCAGGATCGATCACCACCACTTGGTCCGCATAGTTCGTGGAAGAAGTGGACACCGTCCCGTACAGCAGGCCGGAGTGTGGATCGAAGACGTGGTGCAACATCAGGACATTTCTCAGCGCCGCATAAATCGTGGCCGGCGATGCGCTCGAGACCCCGCCGCCCGGCGCGGGGTTCGAGATGGTCACGGTCAGCTCTCCGGCCTGGGCGACATCGGCAGCCGTCAAAATGGCAGTCATCGACTGCTCATATTCATATAATGTGGTTCGTGGCGTGCCGTTGATCAGGACCTGCGATGCCGGGAAGAAGTTCGTGCCCTGCACCCGGAGCACAGGGGTCCGCGCGTCCATCGGCACGGCGATCGTCGCAGTCAGCCCCGGCAGGGGATAAGTGCTCAGCCCATTTCCGGCGAGTTGAATCACATGCGGGCTTCCCGCCACATTGTCCGTGATGGTGAGGGTGCCGGAACGTATTCCCGCCTGCGTGGGAGCAAAGATCACCCCAATCGCGCACTCTTCCAGTGTAAGTGGCGGACTTGGTACCACCGGAGACTGGCAATGATTGTCCGGCGAAAAATCTCCGGTCGCCGTCACCTGGGAAATAATCCAGTTGCCGTTGCCTACGTTCGCAAGAAAGATGGGGTATTCGGCCTGAGTTCCTACCACGAGATCGCTGGTCGAAAACGTGCCGGGGAAAAAGACGTTCGGGAGGCCGCCTATGCCCGTGAGGCTGATCGTCTGTTGCGGAATTGCAGCGTTATCCGAAAGTGTAAGCGTGCCGGATACGCTGGCCGTGCTCGTTGGAGTGAACGTGAGCGGCAGCATGCACGTGCTTCCCGCGTCCACCGTCGTGCACCCCGTGCCGGGGACGATTGAGGGCACAGAAGAAACCGCAGATGAAATCTGCAGGGGCGCATTGCCACAATTCTTGATGTTCAAGTTCATTGTGGCCGGCGAACCCACGGTGACGGCCCCAAATGCAATCGCCGGCGGCGAAAGGCAAACTGCCGCGCCCGCAATGGAGAGGTCCAATTTCGCCAGGAAGGTGTGTTCGTAGCTCACTTGCGGGTTTTTTCCAGGGGGCGGAGTGGGCTGAAAACTGTTGGGCGTAGTGGGAAAGTCGTTGGCTGACGTCGTGCCTGTAATAATGGGGTGGTTTCCTGAGTCGATCGCCAGCGCCATAAAGTTGGATCCGCCCCCCGGCTGGGTTGAATTGAGATAGCTGCCGAAAAGCAGAGTGCTCAGGTCAGGAGTCAGCTCGGCTATCACCATATCTGCAAAGGTCGCCGAGGACTGATACACCGAAACTATCGGATTGTTCAGCGGGAAGTCGGAGGAAAACGCAAACCCGCCCACCAGGACATTGGAATTACCGTCCACGGCAACGCCAAAGAAGCGCGCCCCGCTGCTTCCGGAAAGGTACGTCGCTCCAAGAACGGATTGGCCTTGCGAATCCACCTCCATGACGTAACCTGCATCGCAGGTGCAGTGATCATTCGGGATGATAGCCTTCTGATAGGCGTTGGCGCTTGCCGGCAGATTCGTTTCACTGGTCATCCCGGCCACGTAATAGTTCCCATGCGGATCGATCGCGAGGCCGTCCAGGAAATCCGTTCCGGGCAGATACGTGGCGAAATTCAGAGCACTGGCCGTGGCATTCAATTGCAGGATGTAGCCTGCGATTGTGCCTCCCGCATTTGGATTGTTGGGAAATGTCGGTTGAACTACGCCCGCGGTAGTGGGCAGGGTCGGGGGGGCCGATCCCGCCAGAGTGACCTGGCCGTTGGCATCCACCAGAATTCCGCTGGCGGGGAATTCACTGCCGTCAGGATTGGATGGATCGTTTGGCACGTTGCCCGGAATTAGCGTCGAATATATGAGCTTGCCGGTTGGGTCCACTTTCAGCACAAAAGCCCTGTCGTAGGGGTATCCAAGAGGCGTCGGCCCGATGGTTCCCGGCGTGAGCTGGAAGTTCGCGTCGTCGGTCACTCCCGTAAGGTAGGTGTTGCCCCCAGAGTCGACCGCGATGAGCGCTACTTTACTGCTACCGAAGGATCCCAGGCCACCCCCGATCGCCCCTGAAAACAGGAGCGAGGACCCATCAGCTTTGATCGCGGCGACAAAAAAGAGGGCGTTATTGATCCTAAACGAAGGGGACTGCACAGCGCCCACATTAGGGAAGTCACTGGAGGAAGTGGTCCCGCCGAGATGGATGTTGCCCGAGAGATCGAGAGCAATTGAATACGCCGCGGTCCCGCTGGAGCCGCCCAGGAAAGCGGAGTAAAGCAGCGTGTGGCCGGTGGGATCCAGTTTGGAAACGAAGGCCTGCTGTGTTTGACTGACATCCGAACACGGTGTGCACAGCGGGTTCCCCGAGTTCGTAATCGGAAAGTCGGGTGAAAGCGTATACCCTGCGGCATAGACATTTCCGGCGGAGTCGGTGGTTGTCGCTGTAATGGTGTCGAAGTTCGTGCCGTCCAGATAGGTGGAAAAGACCAGGGGATCAATCACCAGTGCTTCTGAGGAATCATAGGCGCCGACTGCGAAGCTGATGTCCCCGTTCTCGGCCAGCACGAACTCTGCCTTCACTGGTTTCTTCAACCCACGCACCTGCTGGTAGGCGAACGGCCGGACGAAATGCACCTCGGCCTCGCCGAGGCTTACCACCAGATCCCCGGAAGGTTCGAGGCGGCAAGGCGAGTCCAGGTGAAGGCGGATCCGCTCCGGCCGCGCGCCCGGTTGCAGAATGAAGTCGTGTTCCAGGCTGTCCCCACGTCCGTGGAATACGAGATCGATGCCCGGATAGATCCGCCGATAGCGCAGTTGTCCATATTGGGGAATATCCCTCAACCATCGCGACGGGTCGGAGCTGCGAAAATAGCTGGCGCGTCCCGGCAGAGGCTCCTCGGCTGAGGCCGTCGCCTTCGCCGACGAATCCAACCAGCGAATTCCCAGCCGGGCCATCTGCGATTTGCCTTGCGGAACAAAGATGTCCACGCCCCCCGCGAAAAACAACGTCTCCAGCGAATTGTGGCGGATAAGGAATTGATATCCAGCCGGCGCCTGGCCCTGGTTGCGCTCAAATGCCTGGGGAAGAGCAGGGAGCTGCCCCGTAACGGATCCCTGAGCAGCAACCTCCTGGCCCAGGGGTCCCGAGCACACAGCCAGGACAATAAGAAGGATAGAGAACCGGCGCGGCGGCAGCGACATGCATGGACCTCCGGATTGATTCAGGGCCTAAACTATACCGAAACGTGCACCACAGTAAAAGACGCGGACAGTACATTAGAAGAAGTGCAGCGCCTGGCATTCACTCAACGGCACGTTTCGCGTCAGGGACCCGTATAGACAAGTTTGCCGCCCACAATCGTTTTGATCACGCTCGCGTCCTTGATCTTCTCAGGGGGAATCGAGAAGAGGTCCGCATCGAGAATAATCACGTCCGCGAGTTTCCCCACGGTCAGCGAGCCCTTCTGCGTGTCCGTAAATTCAGCGTACGCGGAGCCCAGCGTGTACGCTTCAATGGCTTCCGCCAGCGTAATTTTCTGCTCCGGGATCCATCCGCCGGGATACTTTCCATCCGTGGTGGCACGGGTGACCGCAGCGTACAGGCCCAGCAGGGGATTGAGCGGCGCCACGGGCCAGTCCGTGCCGAAGGCCAACTTCACGCCGCGATCCAGCAGGCTGCGCCAGGCGTAAGAACTCTTTGCGCGCTCACGGCCGATGCGCTTTTCCGCCCAGCGGCCATCGTCAATGGCATGGTAGGGCTGCATCGAGGCGATCACCCCCAGGCGGGCGAAGAGGTCAAAATCGTCCGGGCGGATATGCTGCGCGTGTTCGATGCGCCAGCGGCGCCCGCGTGCCGCCTCGATGCCCCGGGGAGGGCCGTTGCGCCGCGCAATCTCCTCGTACATGGTCAGGATTTCGTGAATCGCGCGGTCGCCAATCGCATGGATGGCGATTTGCAGCCCGGCGGCATCGGCGGGCTGGGCCATCGAAATCATGTGGCCTTCCGGCAGCATCATGGCGTTGAAGAGCCCGTGAGTTTGCGGAGCATCGTTGTAGGGCTCGAAAAACATCGCGGTGGTGGACCCCAGGGAGCCATCGGCAAACCCTTTGAGCGCGCCGGTGCGAATCCAGTCGTTCCCGAACCCGGCCGTGATGCCCGCACCCGCCGGATTCGCGTACTGCGGAAGGGGAGTGATTCCGTAAATCCGCGCGGTAAGCTCGCCTGCGGCGAGCAGTTTCTGATAGACGCGCATTTCCGCGGCGTGGCTGATGTCCTGAACGGAAGTGAGACCGTAGCGGCGGGNCCGTAGCGGCGGGCTTCCCCGAGCGCCGCGCGGATCACGGCGGTGAGCTGCTCCTCGCTCGGCGCCGGGATGACGCGGCCGACCGAGCCTGAGGCGGCATCCTTCAACGCACCCGTAGGATTGCCCTGCGCGTCGCGGACGATCGTGCCGCCGGGCGGGTCGGGCGTGTTGCGGTCCACGCCGGCGAGCTGCAGCGCCAGGGAATTGGCCAGGCCCATATGGCCGTCGTAGCGGTCCAGCCATACCGGATTATCCGGCGTGACGCCATCAATCCATTCGCGCGTGGGCAGCGCGGCGCCGGGCAGGCGTTCGTGGTCCCAGTTCCCGCCGAGCACCCACTCGCCTTTTTTCAGTTTGCGCGCGTACTCCGCCACGCGCCGGGTGAACTCTTCCCGCGTAGTGACGTCGCTGAGCTGCACCTGGCTGAGCAGCGAGCCGCCGTCCACGAAGTGCACGTGGGAATCGTTGAAACCGGGCAATACGGAATGGCCCTGCGCGTCCAACAAATGGGTGTGCGGTCCGATCCACGCGGCGATGTTCGCGTCCGTGCCCACGGCAGCGATGCGGCCGCCCACGATGGCCAGTGCCTGCGCCGCGGGGTGTGCCGCGTCTACGGTGTGCACCTTGCCGTTGCGGATTACTGTGTCCGCGGGACCGTGCGCCGCCGGCGGCTGGGCCGTGGTCATGTACGGCAGTGCCAGCGCCGCCAGCGTAGCCAGAGCGCCCCACCAGTTCGCTCGTGCGAATGACATGAAACGACCTCCGGAAAAGTTCGGTCCGTCAACGAACGCAGAGCCTCGCTCGATTGCGCCGCGGCTGTAAGGGCACGGCGTGCCGTGCCCCTACGGCGTGCCGTGCCCCTACCGCGCGCCCCACTTCAATTTCTCGCGCAGAATTTCGAAATACATCTTGCCCGGCGGGCGCACCAGCCGGAACTTGTTGCGCGCCTTGGTCACCAGGATGCGGTCCGCGTTATGCAGCTCGACGCCCACCTGGCCGTCAATCGTCAGGAACGCGGGCTCTTCGCCACCGGCCACCACCAGCTCAATCTTCATGTCGTCAGGAACCACCAGAGGCCGGTTGGAAAGCGCATGCGGGCAGATGGGCGTAACCACGAATGCGGCCACGCGCGGATACATAATGGGTCCACCGGCGGACAGGGAATAGGCGGTCGAGCCGGTGGGCGTGGCGAAGATAATGCCGTCGGCCTTGTAGCTGCACGCGTAGCTGCCGTCAAGATAGAGGTCCAGGTCGAGGATGCGCGCCACAGCGGCTTTGTTCACCACTACGTCATTGAGCGCGCGGTGGCGCGCCACCACGGAGCCGGCGCGCTCGAGCGTCGAATCCAGCAGCACGCGGGCGCTGAGGCGATAGTTGCCGCCCAGCACCAGCTCCAGCCCGGCGTAGAGTTCTTCGCGTGGAAAACTGGTGAGAAAGCCCAGCCCGCCCAGGTTGATGGCCAGCACGGGAATGTCGTGCTCATCGAGCGCCCGGGCCGCGGCCAGCAACGTGCCGTCTCCGCCCAGCACCACGGCGAGGTCCGAGCGCCGGCCCAGTTCCGCGCGGTCCAAAGTGCGCGAGGGATCCCCGACGCAGTCCGCCGTTTCCCGGTCGTAATGAACGGTGATGCCGCGCTTCTCCAGCCACTGGATCATGCCGGGCACGATGGCGCACAGGTCCTCTTTGCGCGGCTTGGAGATGATTCCGACGGTGCGGATGTCCCCCATGTTTGGCGTGCGATTCTACTTCATCTTGGGCTCGGCTGCCGCTACGGCAGGGCCGCCGCGGCGGACGGGTCCATCCCTGCAAGGGCTGAATGCCGGCGCGTCAGGAGGGCTTACGGGAGCTGCTGGTGGCGGTGATGTAATCGAGCATGTCCCGCGCGCTCTTGGCCTGGGCGCCTTGCGGAGCGAGCTGCAAATACTTCTTCAGCGCTTCCGCCGTACCCGGTGGCGCAACGACCCTGCCGCTTTTGTCCGGCGTGGCCGAGGTAAACAGCAGCGCGCCCTTGATGTAATACGCATCGGCCCGGTGCGGATCTGCGGCGATGGCTTTGTCGCACGCCTCCATGGCGCCATCGAATTTCCGGGCATTGTAGTGGGCCACGCAGAGATCGAAATAGGCAGTGGCGGGGTCCGCGGAGAGCTCGGCCGCCCGGGAATAGGCCGCCATGGACTCGTCGTACTTCTTCAGCCTCAGGTACGCATTGCCTGCGCTGAGCAGCATGTCCGACATCCCGGTCCTGGCTCTCTCGCGGTCGGATTTGGTGATCGAGGAATCCTTGGGCGTGGTGTCCGAAACGATTTGCAGCGCGGCCTGAACTCCCTTGCTGAAACTCTGGGCCGCTCCTTCGTAGTCTTGCGCGTTCAATTGCGCGTTCCCGAGGGCCTCGAAATAGTCCCAGCGCGTGGGATCGGCGGCTACGATGGCGTTCAGAGCGGCGATCTCCTCCTGGTGGTCGCCCGCACGCAGAGCGGATTGGTACCGGCTGACCAGAGCGTCGAACTCAGCGTCTTTGGCGGACCGGGGCGAGGACGCAGAGGCGGTAGCGGAAGGAGCGGGCGCCTTACCGGGCGCGGAACCCGGCGGCGGTTGGGGGGGCTCGCCGGCGACGTCGATATCGAGGCGGATGGGGGCGTCCGGCGCGCTGGTGAGCGAGAGCACCTTACGGAACAGGACGCCGTCTGCGGCGTTCAGGATGGAGATCAGGTAGTCGCCGCGGGGGACATCGGAAATGGAAAATGTGCCGTACTTGTCCGTGGTGGCCCGGTAGGCCATGAAGGTTTCCTGATGACTCAGAACCACGCGCACGCCCACGGCGGACTTCCCCGCGTTGGTGATACGGCCATCCACGCGGGTCAGATCGGATTGCGGCCACACGGCGAAGGCACAAAACCCGAGGGCAGCGTACAGAGGAAGAAGCGTTTTCAACCGCCACCTGTGAGTGCTCGCGCGCGCAGGCATTGCAGGGAGTCTAACATCCGCACAGCGGGCGTGGAACGGGATTGGAAGTTGGACGGTGGAAGGAAGAGTTAAAAGTTCCGGGCAGACCCCGGACTCCGGCCGGCAACCGCTCCTGCAGCCCTTCCGCGGTTCACTCCGCACGGAGACCAAGTTGGGGAAGCTTTTGCCGCTTCAGGAACCAGCCCCGCTGGCTAAAGCCGCGAACCGGGTACCCGCACTCACTGGCCGCTGCCGGCCGCTGCCGCCGGCGCGGAGGCGATGGTGGTGTGGCTGGGCGGGGGCCCGCCATGCAGGGCGAGCTGTCCCGTCCGGCAGAGGTTGATGGCCTCGCCGAGGATGCGCATGGACTCCTGGGGCGCGTGGAATCCCATGGAATTTTCGGACATGATGAAGTCGATCATGAATTGCCCGCGGCGCTGAGCGTCCCGCGCCTGGGCGAGCTGCTCGGATGCGGCCTTGTCTTTGTTCGCCTTGATGTCGTTGATCAGGTCCATCAGGGCATCGAGCGCCGTGTTGCGAAGCTTGAAGTAATGATTCTGGACGTCTTCGGCGCGCGCGCGCATTTCTTCCTCAGAGAAGTGATGGCAACTCTGGCAGGCCCGGTTGATCTTGAGCAGCGGACTATTCACCTGGTGATCGCTGATCTTCAGGCCGCCCATGCGTGTATAGGGCATGTGGCAATCCGCGCAGGCCACGCCGGAGCGCGCATGCACTCCCATGCTCCAAACTTCAAATTCCGGGTGCCGTGGCTTGATCAGCCCCGCTCCGGTATCCGGATGCACCCATTCCTGAACCTTGGTCTCGTCTTCGAAAGCGATGACGTCTTCCACGTGGAGCCCTTTGGTCCAGGGGAAAGTGAGCTCCTTTTCCGCTCCTTTGAAGAAATAGGTGACGTGGCATTGCGCGCATACGTAGGAGCGCATCTCCTGCCGGGTGGCGGATTTGTTGACGTCATAATCGGGTATGCCCTGCGCGGCCTTGAGCGCCTTGATCCCCTGGATGAACGCCGGCCGGGTGATGCGCAGCTGCATGCTCTGCGGATCGTGGCAATCGATGCAGGCCAGCGCGAATTTGGCGAATTGCCGCGCCTCCTTGTAAGGCATGTGGTTCACCGCCTGAAACCCCTTGAAGAGGTCCCCGTTGCCGAGTTGGTTGTATACCGTGACCATCGAGGCGTGGCAGTTCATGCACGCCCCGGGAGGATTCGCCGCCTGGCGCGCGGTGAACGTCTGGTCTTCCAGCATGTAGGCGTGCCCCCGGCGTTCGCGGTAGTCCTTGGAAAAGGCGTAACCGGCCCACATCACCTTCAGGCGCGGATCCTCCTCCAGCTTGGACCGGGCCACCACCGAGCGGGGGTCCGCCTCCGTGGGGGAGTGCGGCAGCGCTTCGCTGCCCCCGTACTTGGTGCGTTGCATGTCCACCGTGCGCAGGTAGAGATCGTATTGCATGGGGAAATCTTTTCCCCAGATGGCGGGATCCGCGCTGGTGTCGTTCAGTTCCACCACCCGGTAGAAGGGATTCCTGGCCTCCTGCTTGCGCTGGAAGATGTTGATCAGCAGCGCGGTGACGGAGAGCACCGCAATCGCGGCCAGAACCACCGTGGCGCTGAACCAGCGGCGGGATTCTCCCGGGCTCCGAGTATTATCGTTCATAGGCGTAGGCCCTCCCGTGCGGTGAAATTGGGGCAATCTTCCAGGCGGTCTCCCCGGAGTGGCCCACGGAGGCATGACAGCGCGTGCACTTCATGCGTCCTCCGTGGCCCTGTTCCAGGTCGCCGTCAATCGCCTGCGTCAAAGCCTGATGACAGCGCCGGCACGCCGATTCCGCCACTTCCAGGTCGAACGGCGTGATCCGGATATTGTCCGGGTAATCGCCGGTGGTGAAGTAAAAGGAATGAAAGAAGCCGTTGCTGGCCTTTACAGCGTATTTCGCGGCGAGATTATGCGGGGTGTGGCAGTCGTTGCAGGTGGCCGCGGAGTGGTGGCTGGACTTCAGCCAGGAGTCGAACTCCGCGCGCATCGCGTGGCAATTCGCACACGCCACCGGGTCGTTCAGCAAATACGAGTAGCCCCGCGCGTAGAAGAACGCGTATCCGGCCAAGCCGCAGAAGGCTCCCAGCAGAATTGCGAGAATCCCGCCGCGCATGCGGCCCGGCAACGATTTGCTCCGTGAGGGCACCGGGAGAACTCCGCCGGAGGACGTTGACCTCCGCAATACAGCATGTGAAGGGGCGCAGGTGCAAACGCTAGCAGCCGAGGCTCGGGAGGGCCGTGATTCACGTCACATGCCACCCAACAAGTTACGAGTTGGGCCGCGAACCGTCAAGCGCGGCCGCTGATGGCCACGCGGTTTTTCACTCACCAGGTGGGGCACGTGGAAGAGGGAAAAACGAGGGTCCACGCTCTTTCAGCGCGGTCTCTGGGCGTGCAGGAAAAACTCCTGGTTGCCTTCGGCGCCGGTCAGGCGGCTGGGCCGCTCCCCCAGCACCAGGAGGCCGGCAGCCTCGGCGGCGGCGCGGACGCGCTCGATGGCCCGGCGGTGCAGCGCCGGGTCGCACACGATTCCGCCGCGGCCCACGTCGCCGCGGTGCAGCTCAAACTGCGGTTTTACCAGCAACAGGAAATCGGCGCCGGGAGCGCCGAGCGGCGCGAGCGCCGGCAAGACTTTCGACAGGCTGATGAAGGAAAGGTCCACGGTGATGAGCTGCGCGGGCTCCGGAATGTCTGCGGGAGTCAACAAGCGCGCGTTCTTCTCGATGGGGACGACGCGCGGATCCTGCCGCAGCTTCCAATCGAGTTGGCTGGTGGTCACGTCCACCGCATAGACTCGCCGCGCGGCGCGCTGCAACAAACAGTCGGTAAAGCCTCCCGTGGAGCAGCCCACGTCCAGCGCCACGCGCCCGGCGGGATCCACGCCGAAGTCTTCGAGAGCTCCGGCCAGCTTCTCCCCGGCCCGGCTGGCATACGCGGGCGCGGCCGTCACTTCGATTGTGGCGTCCGGCGGAGTCTGGGCGCCTGCTTTTGTTGCCGGTGCGCGCTCCACGCGGACGCGCCCGGCGAGGATCAACGCCTGGGCCTTCTGGCGCGACTCGGCCAGCCCGCGCTCCACCAGTAGAACATCCAGCCGGCGCTTGGGTGCGGGTTTTTCGAATTTCGAATTTCGAATTTCGATTTCCGTCTCTTCCTAGGCCCGGCGGGCCACCAGAAAATCCGCCACGGCGCGCAGCCGCGCAGCGCGTTCGCCAAACGGTGCCAGTTCGGCGTAGGCCTTGTCGCGCAGCGCGCTGGCCACTTCGCGGGATTTCTCCAGGCCGTAGAGCGCGGGATAGGTGGCCTTCTTTTGCGACTGGTCTTTGCCCGCTGTTTTGCCCAGCGTAGCGGAGGATTCTTCCACGTCCAGGATGTCGTCCACCACCTGAAACGCGAGGCCGATGTTGGAGCCAAAGCGGCGCAGGCGTTCGACGTCCGCGACTTGCGCGCCTCCGGCAATGGCGCCGGAGACTGCCGCAGCACGAATCAGCGCCGCCGTTTTCGAGCGATGGATGTATTCGAGCATCGCCGGATCAATAGGCTTGCCTTCGGCCTCCAGGTCCGCCACCTGGCCGCCGACCATGCCGTCCACGGTTCCGGCAGCCGTAGCGATTTCGCGCACCAGTTCGGAGCGGCGCTCCCCCGGCAATTCCGCGCGCGCAATCACTTCGAATGCCCGGGTCAGCAGTCCGTCGCCGGCCAGGATTGCCAGGGCCTCTCCAAATTGCTTATGGCAGGTGGGACGGCCGCGGCGGAGATCGTCGTTATCGAGCGCGGGCAGGTCATCGTGAATCAGCGAGTACGTGTGGATAAATTCCAGCGCGCAGGCCACGGGAAAGATGGGCTCGGTAGCTTCGGAGAAGATGCGCGCGGATTCCAGGCACAGGATGGGGCGGATGCGCTTGCCTCCGGCAAACACGCTGTAGCGCATGGCCTCGTGGATCTTCGCAGGCGGCGCGGACGCGGGCGGCAGCAGCGATTCCAGAGCGGCGTCCACCTGCGCGCGGTCGGATTCGAAGAAATCGGGGCGGGTCATGGCCGAAGAGCAGCGGCGCTGGCGCAACCACTCTTACCCGGCGTGACGCAGGAATGGGCTGCGCGCCGGAGGGAGCACGGAGGAACATAGAGGAGAGCGCAGCCAGGAGTGGCTGCGCCACGCATGGACTGCCGGCTCATCAGGAGGCTTCTTCCTCTTCGACGCCCTTGGGGCGGAAGGGCTCCGCGGCCAGTTTGCCGTCCGCGGATTTCAGCAGGATTTCCACGCGGCTTTCCGCTTCATGCAGTTGCTTCTGGCACTGCTGAGCAAGGTTGAGCCCCTCTTCAAAGAGTTTCATCGCGTCGGTGAGCGGCAAGTTCGGCAACTCGAGGCGCTTCACCACCTCCTCGAGCCGCGCCAGAGATTTCTCAAAATCCATGGCCGCGTTCTTCTCCCCGCTTTCCGGCGCATCGGCCGGCCGCGGCTTCCTGGTTTGAGGCGCGTTCACTCGTCTGTACCCGGCGGGGCCGGGCGGGCATAAAACAAATCCCGCTGCAGCACGCTGCCCGATTCTAGCGCAGGCTCCAGAAGCCCGCCAACCCTTTGTCTCGTCCGGAGACGCGCAGCACCGGCCGGGCAGGAGGCGGCGCGGGCCGCCGCTCCGTGACCGGAGCGCATACCGCAAGTTACGTAGGAATTCCGCTGGATTTATTCGTCCGCACGAAAGATCGAGAATCCAAGGTGGGGAGATTCGTGATGGAGACGCCGAAAAACGGGCAGGGGTCCGCGGAAACCCGCATTCGCGTGCTGGTGGCGGATGACGCTCCCACGGCGCTGAACGCGATCTGCGCGTATCTGGAGTTGGAGGGCGGGTTCGACATCGTAGGCACCGCCAGCGACGGACTCAACCTGCTCCAGCAGGCGGAAATGCAAAAACCGGACCTGGTGCTCGTGGACTTGCAAATGCCGCGCATGAACGGGCTGGAAGTGGCCCAGAGGGTCCGGGCCATGCTACCGGGCGTGGCGGTGATCGTATTCTCCGAATTCGAGGCGGCGGTGCTGAAGTCGGAGTGCGTGCAGCGCGGCGCGGACGCCTTTGTGCAGAAGAGCCAGATGCCCGAGCAACTGATGCGCGAAATCGCGCGGCTCTTTCCCCGGCCGCACCGGACCTGAGGCTGCCCTGGAGGTACTCGAGTCGTCCGCATTGCTCCCCAGGCAAGCTCCATTCTCGAGCGAACTTCGCTTCCAAGATCGCAGCATGAGGATTACGGAGAGGCGGCGTGCCTCGCGGGCCGCGAATTGGAGCTTCGCGGCGGGAATGACCGGCGCTGGATTTTGGCGCCAGGCCTGCCGCCGCGAGGAATGCGGCCCATGAGTTCGGAGGCTTCGAAACAGAAGGAGAAGCAGAAGTGATGGTTATGGCGCACGAAACGGGAGAGGACAAACCACTGCCGGGCATACAAGCGCAGGGCCACGCGGTGGTGGTCCTATCGGCCGATGGGCGCCTGCGCAGAACCTTGCAGGCCATGCTGGAGGATGCCGGGGAGAGCATCTTTCGCATAGACCACAGGTGCTCGCTCCCGGAGGGACTGGAGCGGCTCGCGGCCGGTTGCGATGTTCTGCTCCTGGACTTGAATCTGGCGGATAGCCAGGGGCTTTCCACACTCGTGGAAATTCATTATCAGTTCCGGTCGCTGCCCATCGTGGTTCTGGTTGCCCGGGAAGACGCCACCCTCGGCAAGCAGGCACGGCAGGCGGGAGCGCAGGACTACCTGTTGAAGGAAGATTTGAGCCCGGCGCTCGTGGAAAAGACGTTGCTCTTTGCGATGGAAGCCGCCAGGGCCCGGGGCACCCTGCGCCAGGCCGAACGGCGCTTTCAGGAGCTCTTCGACAATGCCAAGGATGTGTACTTCACGGTGGATCTGGAGGGACACATCACCTCCCTGAACCGGGCCGGCGAGTTGCTGTTCGGATACTCCCGCGAAGAAGCGCAAGGCATGAGCCTCGAAAGCCTGGTGGCTCCGGAGCACCTGCCCTTGTGCTGCGAAATGCTGCGGCGGGTGCGCGAGGAGGCGGAAATTCCCACGGGAGAGATCGCACTGCTGAACCGCGAGGGGCGCAAGGTGCTGCTGGAAATTTCCACGCTGCTCTTGTACCGCAAGGGCAAGAAGGAAGGGGTTCAGGGTATCGCGCGCGACATCACCGAGCACCGGCACCTGGAGGATTTGCTGCGGCAGTCACAGAAGCTGGAGGCCATCGGCCGGCTTTCCGGCGGCCTGGCGCACGACTTCAATAACCTGCTGTGCGCCATCACCGGGCATTCCGAGCTGCTCACGGAACGCATGGAGGCCGGGGATCCGGCGGTGAGCAATGTGGCGCAAATCAAGAAAGCGGCGGAGAGCGCGGCCGCCCTGGTGCGCCAGTTGCTGGCCTTCAGCCGCCAGCAGGTGTTTTATCCCCAAGTGCTGAGCCTGAACGAGATTGCGGGCGGCGTGGAGAAGCTCTTCAGCCGCCTGATCGGGGAGCATATTGAATTTGTCACGGAGTTGCCTCCCGGCCTGGGCCGGGTGCGCGTAGATCCCACGCAGATTGAGCAGGTGCTGGTGAACCTGGTGCTGAATGCGCGAGACGCGATGCCCGAAGGGGGAAGGCTGACGATCGCCACTTCCGAGTGCGAGCTGGAAGAAAACATCCCCTCGCGCCACGGCATCGTCCCGCCCGGCCCGTACGTGGTGCTGGCCGTCTCCGACACGGGCCTGGGCATGGACCCGGAAACGCAGAGCCGCATCTTCGAGCTGTTCTTCACTACGAAAGCCCTGGGGAAGGGCACCGGTCTCGGTCTGGCCACGGTCTATGGCATCGTGAAGCAGAGCGGCGGTTACATCTGGGTGTACAGCGAGCCGGGCCGGGGCACCACCTTCAAGGTGTACCTGCCGCGCGAAGATGGTCCGGGCAGCGGCGCGAGATCGCGCCGGCCTCCGCGGAAGTCGTATCGCGGTACGGAGACCATCCTGCTGGTGGAAGATGCGGAGCCGCTGCGCGTGCTGGCGCGTNGAGTTCCTGGCGGGCAGCGGATATACCGTGCTCGAGGCGCGGAACGGCAAGGAAGCCCTGCAAATCGCCGGCCACACAGAAAGCCGCATCCATCTGCTGCTCACCGATGTAGTCATGCCGGAAATCGGCGGCCGGCAATTAGCAGAGCAATTGAGGGAGCGGGATCCGCAGATGGCCGTTCTCTACATGTCCGGTTATCCCAACGACCGCATGATTCAATCCGGAGTCCCGGGATCGGGAGTGGTCCTGCTGGAAAAGCCGTTCACCCGGGAGTTGCTGCTGCGCAAAGTCCGCGAATGCCTGGACAGCACGGCCGGCGTCGCATGAGGCTCCGCTTGCACAGCCGCTAAACTGCGCCTGAGTTTTGACGTCTTCCGCCGTGGAGTTGGCCCTGTTTGCGCGCGGGGCCGGCAGAATCCATCACCTCCTTCCACCCTGTAGTATGATTCCGGCCGCACGGACCCGCAGTACGCGGGTGGCTGCCCGGCCCTCCTGTTCCCCGGGCCAGGGAGGGGGCGGCAGAGACATATTTTTCTGCTACGACAAATGGCCAGAATTTGCGTATAGTAGTCCGACCTAAAATGAAGATCTGCCGAGTCTGCCAGAACAGCTTTTCCGACGATTTGAACGTCTGTCCCAATGACGGGACCGACCTGCACAGCGCGACGGAGCTGAAGGAAGGCACGGTGCTGCGCGGGAAGTACGAAATTCTCTCCAAACTGGGCGAAGGCGGCATGGGCGCGGTCTTCAAGGCGCGCCACGTGCACTTCGGAGACATCTGGGCGCTCAAGGTGGTGGCCGAGCGCCTGCTCCAGGAGCCAGGCTTCCTGCAGCGCTTCCGCTCCGAGGCGCTCATCATGCGCGCTCTGAACCATCCCAATGACGTCCGCGTGCAGGATTACGACGAAACCGAGGATGGCCGGCCGTTCACGGTGATGGAGTACGTGGAAGGCACGCGCATGGACAAGCTCGTGCCCGCCGGGACGCAGATGGACATGGCTCGCGCCGTCAACCTGGTGATGCAGGTGTGCGACGGCCTGGGCGCGGCCCACAAGCTGGGCATCATCCACCGCGACGTGAAGCCCGCGAATATCATGGTGTGCCAGGACGCACAGGGGCGGGAAGTGGCCAAAATCCTGGATTACGGCGTGGCCAAGGTGAAGGAGCAGGGCCAGCTCTATCAAGCGGCGAAAACGCAGGCCGGAGTGATGATCGGCACGCCCGCCTACATGTCCCCGGAACAGGTGAAGGGTATCCCCAGCGACCAGCTCGATGGACGCGTGGACCTGTACGCTGCGGGAATCATTCTCTACGAGCTGCTTTGCGGCCGCGGCCCATTTGTGGAGAAAAAGCCGGTCATGATGCTCATGGCCCACGCCGGCACGCCGCCGCCGGACCCGAAGCAATTCCGCAAGGATTTGTCGCCCGCTCTCTCCGCCGCAATCCTGAAAGCGCTGGAGAAGGATCCGGCGAAGCGTTACGTCAATGCGGAGGAAATGNGGAGAAGGATCCGGCGAAGCGTTACGCCAATGCGGAGGAAATGCGCAACACGCTGGCAGCCGCTTTGGGCGGAGCACCCGCTGTGGCCGCGGCGGCGGCCGCGGCGGCGCCTGCGCCTGCGGCTCCCGCGGCTCCGGCACCCGCAACCGCACCGCCTGCTGCGCCTGCCCCGCCGCCACCGGCGCCTGCTGCCGCTGCCGCAAGGCCGCGTGCTGACGACCCGGATGCAACCGGAGAGCTGGACCGCAGCAAGCTTCCCATCCCGCCGCCCGCGGCCAAACCTGCCGCCCCGGCACACGGCGCAGCAGTGGCCGCGCACTACTCCGGCAAACTGCCGCGTGCGCACAAAGTGGTTTCCTACGAGGAAAAGAAGCGGAATTGGGGCCGGGTGATGCTGGTCGTCGTGGTACTGGCGGCGATCATCGCCGGGATCGCCTGGCTGCTGGCGCCGAAGATTCGCGGACTATCCCGGTCGTCAAATTCGGAACGCCGACCGGCGTCTGCGTTATTCGCGCGGAGCACGGCGGGAACCCGCGCCCCGTCTCTCCGAACGCTGCGGCTCGTCTGATCTTTCCCTGCACTCATAATTCCTGGGACAGCGCAGTAGGGGCACGGCATCCCGAAGCTTCGGGCCGTGCCCCTACGCCGTGCACTGCGCCGGCCCCACGCCGCGCCCGCAGAGCAAGCGATGATGGATTTGGCCAATCGCTGCGCTCGAAAACCACACTAACCGACATTTATTGCGAGAACTGCGGATCAGCGCTCCGCGGCGGGGACCAGCCGCAGGTGGTGAGCCACTTTGGGCTGTTCCGCGGCGCTGGAAAAGGCGCTGGGGATTCCCTGGCCCTCGTACCACGCGGGAAACTCGTCGCGGTAATTCGCACTGAGGAATTGGCCGGACTGGCCGGAGCTAATGTTCATCAGCGAATCATCGGAATTGGAGAGGTCGGCGACAAAGCGCATGGCCGGGCCGAAGAGAGGCGTAATCTGCTTTATGGAGAACTCGCTGCCGGAGATGGGCACCGGGCCGATGCTGAGCAGACGCTCGAGAATCCCGGAGCGCCCCAGCGGATGATTCATGCGCAGCACGTTGAAGACGCCCCAGGCCCACTCGCGCGGCTCAGGATGGTGCGACGCGTCCATCATTTTTTCGATTGCCAGGTCCGCGCTGGAGATGAGCAGTTCGTCATAGCTCTTGAATTCCGAGGGCAGCCAGCGCGCCGGGCGCTCGCGCAGCACGTTTTCCACGAAAACCCCGGCGCGCTGCCACTGATATTCGCGGACGGCCGGGCCCAGCCGCGAGCGCAGCAGGTTCGCCAGCAGCGCGCGCCGCGTGAATTCCAGAAAGCTCATTTGCACGGAGTCCTTGGCCGCAAAACCGTTCCAGGAATCCAGCGTGGCGAGCAACTGGCGCGCGCGCGGGTCGCGCGCCTCCGCCTTCCGGCGCGCTTTCACCAATTCGCCGGCGAGCTGCACATCGGGATAGCTATACGTGTCGGTTTGAATCGGGAGGCAGTCCGCCGGCTTCAAGCCGGCGCGGTTCTTCAGCAGGTCGTAAATGCGCGCGGTGCGGTAGGGAGCCATCCAATTGTCGGTGAGATACCAGTGATAGGCCGGTCCCACCACGCGCGCGTTGGCCGTGGCAACCATCCCCTCGGATGGATCGAAGACGCTGGGCAACTCCTCGGCCGGAATATACCCCGTCCATTCGTGGGCATCCGTATCGCCGGGAGCCGGCACGCCGCCCGCGGGCGAGCGGCGGATGGGAACCTTCGCGGCGACCACGTAACCGATGTGGCCATCCACGTCGGCATAGACCGCGTTCTGGGCAGGGCCGGGCGTCTCGCGAAGGATGTGTACGAATTCCGTCCAGTTCTTCGCCTGGCCCAGATCAGAGTAAGTGACGTCCAGGCCGCCGGGATCGGTGGCTGTCCAGCGGATCGCAAAGCCCGTTGAACCTTCGCGGCGGACCACGGGGCCGTGGCGCGTGACCAGCACGTCAAAGGATTGGTCGGCCTGGCCGCGTACGCGGATCACCTCGTGGCGCACCGCAGCCTGCTGCCACTCGCCGTTCACGCGGTATTCCAGCGGATTGGCAGGATTGAAGGTCTCGATGTACACGTCCTGCACGTCCGCGAAGTTGTTGGTAAAGCCCCAGGCGATGCGGTCATTGTGGCCAATCACCACCAGCGGCGCGCCAGGCAGAGTGAAGCCCTGCACATTCCAGCCTGGAGCCGTGAGATGCGCCATGTACCAGATGCAGGGCACGGCCCAGCCGAGGTGCGTATCGTTTGCGAGGATGGGCCGGCCGGAAGCGGTATACGTGCCATTCACCACCCAGTTGTTGCTGCCGCCGGCGGAGCGCGACGTTTGGTCGAAGAGCGGAAGCGGACCATCGGCGCTGCTCCACAAGCCAGGCGGAGCCAAAGGCCGTTCGCCGGCCGCGCCAGCCGGCAGGTTCGCCGCCGCGCGCCCGGGGCCTATCACCGCGGAGGGTTGGCCCGGTGATTTCTGTTGCGCGGCCAATCCGACGATGGGGTGGTCCCACGGGGAATCGGCGGTGGCGGCGTAAAGATCGTTTGCGAGTTCAGGCCCGACGATGCGGCTCACCTCCGCGCGGCGCACCTGGTCTTTCCAGAAACCGGTCAGCTCCTTGTACAGATTGGCGGCGATCAGCAGGGAATCGGCCGGGGTCCAGGGACGCGGCTGATAGCCCAGCACCAGAAATTCCGCGGACAGGCGATTGCGGCGCTGCTCGATATAGGCGTTTACGCCGCGCGCGTACGCTTCAAAGAGCGCGCGCCGCTCCGGCGCCATCCGGGCGACGCAGGCCTCGGCGGCCTGGCGGAATCCCAGGGCGCGATTTTCCTTATCGTGTTCGAGGGCCAGGGGCCCGAAAATCTCAGAGAACTCGCCAGCCGCGGCGCGGCGCAGCAGGTCCATTTGCCACAGCCGGTCCTGGGCCATCACGTAGCCCTGGGCGAGAAGCAGATCCGCGAGCGATTGCGCGCGGAGATGCGGCACGCCGAACTTGTCGCGCTCGACCGTGACTTCCGCACGCAGGCCGGACACGCTGGCGGTGCCGTCCAATTGCGGCAGCGCCCGGTCGAGCCGCCACCAGACGGTCCCAGCCAGGGCTACGACCACCAGAAGCCCGCCGCCCAGCAGCCAGCGCGCGACTTTGAACGGAAAGCGCATTGTGACCAGGAGGGAGACTCTAGCCCACCGCATACCGCGGTGCAATGCGGCGCTCAATGACCGGCGGCTTTGGTCCGCGGTGCAGTGAGAGCATACAGTCTTCTGGCGAGCGGCTGTGCCGCGGGCACGGCTTCCTGTTACACTCAGCGGCAGGCACTCATCGGAGCGCGTTTTGACCGCCCTTCGCCTGCTTACCGTTCTTCTGCTCCTGGGATGCAACGCATTTTTTGCGGCCGTGGAATTCTCCCTGGTGGCGGTGCGTCCCTGGCGCATACGACAACTGGCGGAAGAAGGGGACGCGCGGGCCCGCGTGGCAGAGACTCTGCTGCGTGAAATCGGCCGGGCGGTTTCCGGCGTGCAGGTGGGCGTAACCCTGGCCAGCCTTTCGCTGGGCTTTTTGGGCGAAGCCACCGTGGCGCATGTGGTGGAAAGCATGTTCGCGGGCATGGGAAGCCTGGTGGGTCCGCTCTTGCTGCACGGATTTTCCCTGGCCTTCGCCTTTCTCACCCTGACGTATCTGACCGTGGTGTTGGGCGAGTTGGTGCCAAAAATCGTGAGCCTGGACCGCGCGGAGCGCGTTGCCCTGCTGCTGGCGCGTCCTTTCAGCCTGTTTCTGCGGCTCTTCAATCCGGCGATTTCGGTGCTGGAAGGCTCCGCCCGACGCATCGGCCGGGTACTGGGGGTCTCCGGAGCGCAGCTTCATGCCCGGGTACATTCGCCGGAAGAGTTGCAGTTGCTGGTGGAGCAATCGCGCGAGCAGGGGCTGCTGGAGCCGGGCGAAGAGAAATTCATCCAGCGGGCCATCGAGTTGGACAGCGTCCAGGTGCGCGAGATCATGGTGCCGCGCCAGGACGTGCACGCGCTGCCCCTAGAAGCTTCCATGGAGGACGCCCTGCGCATGTTTGCCGTGACCCAGCGCTCGCGGCTGCCGGTCTACGAAGGCACCTTGGATCACGCCGCGGGCTTCCTCCACGTGAAGGATATGTTGTGGGTTCTGCTCGACCGGCAACGCCGGATGGAAGAGGGCCTCCCGCCGCATGAGTTCCATTTGCGCTTCCTCTTGCATCCGCTGGTGATTGCGCCGGAAACGAAGCCCGCGGGAGATCTGTTGCGCGAGCTGCGCAACAAACGCACGGGAATGGCCCTGGTGGTGGACGAATTCGGCACCATCCTCGGCCTGGTGACCCTGGAAGACCTCCTCGAGCAGATCGTGGGGGAAATTCACGACGAGTTCGACGTGGTGGAGAAGCCACTGGCGCTGGCCGATGGCGCGATGGTGGTGGACGGGGCGGTGAAAATGCGCGACCTGGAAACGCAGTACGCGATGGAGCTTCCCGAGGATCCGGCCTACGAAACGCTCGGAGGCTTTGTTCTGGCCCGCCTGGGATTCATTCCCCAGGGCGGGGAATCGTTTGAGGCGGATGGACTTCGATTTACTGTGCTGGAAGTGGACCGCAGGCGGGTGGCGCGCGTAAAGATTCAGCGCATCCCCGGGACCGTCAAGAGCGGGGAGAGAGCGGCGTCTGGCGCCGCATAGTGTCCTCAGTCAAAGATTCGCTGTGCAAGTCGGAATGACAACGGTTGAGCTTTTTCAACCAGCTGCTAGAGCAGTTCGACCACCACTTCCACGCCGCGCTGGGCGGCGAGGGTGCGTGAGGCGCTGCCGCGGTTCACGGAAATCTCCAGCAAGCCGCCCGACCCGAGAATGCCAAAAGGCTCGCCGGGACCGCCATCGCTGTATGTGTTCAGGACCTTGTGGACTTCCTTGCCGCCCACGCTGATTTTGTAGCGGCCATCTGGCAGAAAGGCCTGCGGGATCAGGTCCGGCGGAATATTGGTAATCAGATTGCCGAAGTTGTCCACCTTCAGCACCACGCCTTTCACCTTCCCATCAGCGGCGCGCGGCCGCGGCAGGGTGAACCGTACCGGGTCCATCACTTCCTCACCGAAACTCATGGGCTGCTGGTTTTTAGCCAGCCACGCGGCCACCGGAGCGAAGATGTCGCGCCCGTGAAACGTGTTGCTCACCGGCCGCAAGAAGTAATGATCCGAAGTGATGTGCCGGACGGTAAAGGACTCCTCCCGGTCGTAAACCATGGAAAGCACACCATTGTCCGGAGCCACAAAGAAATGCTGATCACCGGTCACCAGGATCGGCCGGCGCGGCGAACCCACTCCCGGGTCCACCACCACCAGGTGAATGGTCTTGGGCGGAAAGTATTTGTAGGCCATCCCCAGGGTCAACGCGCCATCCAGAATGTCGCACGGCAGCACGTGGTGGGAGATATCCACCAGAGTGATTTCGGGAAGGATCTTCAGCATCACGCCTTTCATCGCGCCTACCAGATGGTCGTGAGTGCCGTAGTCAGTAGTCAGGGTGATGATGGGTGGGTGCAAATCTCCCCCGTCTGCTGTGAGCAGGCTTCCGCGCGTCTCTTCGGCACGCTAGCCAACCCGCCAGGCTTTGTCAAGAAGCCCCGAGCAGTCCCGTGCGGGAGGTGCATCAGCGCGCAAGGGGCGGAAAGCACTCCGGCTATGCGCGTTCACGCCGGCTGCTGTTGGGTAAGACAATGCAAGGTGCCCAGGCCCAGCACCAGGTCCACGGCATGAATGCCGATGACCGGCCGGTCCCGGAAGAGCGCGCCCAGAATCCCCAGCGCGACGCGGTCCTGCGGGTCATTGAACGTGGGCACCAGCACTGCCGCATTGCCGATATAGAAGTTGGCGTAACTGGCAGGCAGGCGCAGGTCTTCAAAATAGAGCGGCGCGGGCATGGGCAGGCGCACTACCTGCGGCTTGGACCCGTCTTCCAGCCGCATCCCCTCCAGGCGCTCGCGGTTCTCTTCCAGTACGCGGTGATTCACATCGCGGCCATCCTGCTCCTGGGCCAGCACCACCGTGCGCGGGTCCACGAACCGGCAGAAGTCGTCCACATGGCCGTGGGTATCGTCTCCGGCAATCCCCCGGCCGAGCCACAAAACGATGGTCGCGCCGAGGTACTCCCGAAAGGCCGCCTCGAGTTCCCCGCGCGACACACCGGGATTGCGCGTCTGCACGCGCGGGTCGAGCAGGCATTCCTCCGTGGTGAGCAGCGTCCCGCAGCCGTTCACGTCGATGCTTCCCCCTTCAAGCACCAGTTCGCGTCCCGGAATGCCGGCCGGTACGAGCGGCAGGCGCAGGGCGTGCGCTGCGCGGGGCGGCACCTGATTATCCCGCCGCCAGTCCGGATATTTCGCCCAACCGTTAAAGCGGAAGCGCAGGATGGCCAGCGATGACGGGTGGTTGCGCGGCGTGGCCGCCAGCGGCAGGGAGGTACGGAGAGCGTGCGCATTGCGGACTCCCGCGCGGCGCCGCACCACAAAGATGGGCCCGGAATCGCGCGTCCAGCCGCGATTGGTTGGGAATTGGAAAAACCGCGCAGCGGCCCGCGGCACTCCCGCGGCCGCCAGCACCCGTCGCGCCGCCGCCTCGTGCCGCGCGGAATTCACCAGGATGTGAAGTTTTTCGCCCGGCGCGAGCTTGCGGCAGATTTCCGCGTACACCCAGGGGATGACGGAGATTTTTCCCGGCCAGTCCGTGGCGTTGTGCGGCCAGCCCAGCCAGGTGGCGGCGTGCCGCTCCCATTCCGCGGGCATCAGGAGAGTACGGAAGCCCTGGCCAGCGGACCGCTGACCGCGACCACCCTTCGCTGGCGGCATCATGGCTTCGGCGGCTCTGCCGGAGAGTCCAGAAACCGGTGGGTAATCCCCGCGTATGCGTCCACACGGCGGTCACGAAGGAATGGCCAATTCCGCCGGACGTCTTCGAGCCGTTCCAAGTCCACTTCCGCCCGCAAGATCTCTTCTTTGTCCGCCGAGGCGTCCGCGAGTTCCACCCCAAAGGGATCGGAAATAAACGACGAACCCCAGAACTCGAGTCCCGGACCGCCCGCGGGTGCTTCGCGTCCTACGCGGTTCACCGCGCCCACGTAAAGCCCGTTGGCAATGGCATGGCTGCGCTGGATGGTGCGCCAGGCGTTGCGTTGCTCCGGGCCGGCCGTTTCTTTTTCGTGCGGATGCCAGCCGATGGCCGTGGGATAAAAGACCGCCACCGCGCCGGAGAGCGCCGCAAGCCGCGCGCCTTCCGGATACCACTGGTCCCAGCAAATGAGCACAGCGATGCGGCCGTAACGGGTATCAAACGCGCGGAAACCCAGGTCGCCCGGGGCAAAGTAAAACTTCTCGTAGTATTGCGGATCGTCCGGGATGTGCATTTTGCGGTAAATACCGGCGATTTCGCCGCCGGCATCGATCACCACGGCGCTGTTGTGATAGACGCCGGGCGCGCGGCGCTCAAAGATGGGCGCGATCACCACGGCATGGTGCTTCCGCGCCACCGGAGCCAGCGCCTCCGTGGAAGGTCCCGGCACGGATTCCGCCAGATCGAAGAGCGCCGGATCCTCCTTCTGGCAGAAGTACTGTGAGCGGAACAGCTCCGGCAAGCAGATCACCTGCGCTCCGCCTCCCGCCGCCTCTTCCACGCGCGTTACCGCCTTCGCCAGGTTCTCCCGCATGTCCGGCGCGCAAGACATCTGCACGAGCGCGATGGTGAAATGTTTCACCTCTGCCATAGCGGAGACTTTACTAGAAACAGTGGCGAGTGACGAGTGTCGAATGGCCGGCGCCGATCACTACCGCGGCCTCCGGGCGGTCCGTCCTGAAGCGGGACTTGTGTAGTTACCGCCGGGAAGGGGAGGGGGCCGGGCTCTTGCTGTGAGTATTCGGCCCGCGCTAATCTTTCTTCGAAGCCTCGTTCCCTCGAAAATATGAAGCGCGAAGTTCTGCTCTACGGCCTGATCGGTGGAATCCTGATCGCTTTGCTCAAGTGGGTCGAATACCGCTTCCTGGTCATCGAGTACTCGATCGAAATTTACGCAGGGCTGATCGCCGCCACCTTTGCCGTCCTCGGCATCTGGCTTGGCATCAGGCTCACGGGGAAGCCCAAGGTCGTGGTCAAGGAGGTTCCCATCCCCGGCGCGGGACCCTTCATCCGTGACGAGCGCAAGCGCGAAGACCTCGGTATCACCCCCCGCGAATTGGAGATCCTCGAGCTGATTGCTCAGGGCATGAGCAACCGGGAAATTGCCGGCAAGCTCTTCGTCAGCGAGAACACCGTCAAGACCCATTCCAGCCGCGTTTTCGACAAGTTGGGCGCCCGCCGCCGCACCCAGGCGGTCCAGCTCGGCAAGCAGTACGGCTTGCTCCCCTGACCGCCCCACCCAAACGCATGATTTTTCGCCCCGCACCCAAAATCACCCGAAAGGATGACGACAATCCCGGGCGGCCGCGCTACTTTCAGCCCGGCATGCAAGATTGCACCCTTAGGAGCCAAAAATGAAAAAGACCATTCTGACCTTCGGCTTGATTTCCGGCGCCGTCTCCGCTCTGTTGATGGCAGCGTACGTGCCGTTCCTGGACCGCATCGGCCACGAGCGCGGCGCCTACTACGGCTATACCGGCATTGTGCTCTCCTTCCTGCTGGTCTTCTTCGGCATCCGCTCCTACCGAGACAGCGTGGGCGGCGGCCAGATCAGCTTCGGTCGAGGCTTCGCCCTCGGCATCGGCATCACGGTGATTACCTGCCTCTGCTACGTGGCCGCCTGGGAGGTGATCTACTACAACTTCATGCCCGATTTCTGGGACAAATATGGCGCCTACGCGGTGGGAAAACTCCAGGCCGCAGGCGCCAGCCAGGCCGTCATCCAGGCCAAACTCCAGGAAATACAAAAATACAAGCAGCTCTACGCCAACCCGCTCATCAACGGCGCATTCACTTTCCTGGAGCCTTTTCCCGTCGGCCTGGTTATGACTCTGGCTTCCGCGGCCATTCTCCGCCGCAAGCCGCAGCCGGCCTGACCGCCGCAGCCGGAAGCTGGGCGAGGCGAGAACTCGTCCGGCTCTGTGGATATTGTTGTGCCCGGCGTCTGGCAAGTGCGTTTATCGTGCCGCCTGCCCTGAGCGCCGTCGAAGGGAATCCCCGCGCAGGCACCAGCCTTCCGCCTGCGCCTTGCTACCATTTCCCGCGGATGGAAACTAATTCCACCTCGAAGATGAGCGTGGCGTTGGGACCGATGGCATCGCCTGCGCCGCGCTCTCCATAGGCCAGATCCGGAGGAATGACCAGCTGCCACTTTGAGCCCACGGGCATGAGTTGCAGCGCTTCGGTCCATCCCTTGATCACGCCCTTCACCGGAAAGGTGGCAGGTCCGCCGTGCCTCGCAGAGCTGTCGAACTCCGTGCCGTCAATCAGCGTCCCCCGGTAATTGCAAACCACAGTGTCTTCGAGGCCGGGCTTGGGCCCGGTGCCCGCTGTGAGGATTTTGTATTGGAGTCCGCTGGGCAGGGTCACCACGCCGGGCTTGGACTTGTTCTCGGAAAGGAATGCCTCGCCGGCCTTGCGGTTGGCCTCCGGCACAAGCCTTCTTTTTTCCTCCTGCTTGGCGCGGATTTCGGATTGCAGTTGGCGGAGCGCGACCCCCATTTCTTCCTCGGTCAGCAGAGTCTTGCCGCCCGCCAGGCCGTCCTGCAGGCCCTGAAGGAGCGATTGCGGATCGATGGCCTCAGCCTGTTTGTGGAAGTTGACGCCCAGGTTCATGCCCAGCGCGTAGCTGAGCTTGGCGGTCTCGTTTTTAAAAGGGGAAGGCGCCGCAGCGGCCGGCGGAGTGTTGGAAGGGGACGCGGTGGGAGCCTGCTGCGCGGCGCCGGGAGCCGAACCTTGCGCCAAAGCAAACCGCCCGCCGATTGCCATTCCCGAGATCACGAAGACGATTGCTGCCAGGGTATGAATTCGCATGCAGGGATTCTCCCATTCGAGGCGGTGGAGATGCAAAGCCGGAATCGCCGAAGGTTGCCGGTTCAGTTTGCCGCCGGAGTGATCTCCGTGACCGGCAGGTCCCAATGGGCCTGTAGAATCTCGAAGCGGCGCTGCTCCTCGCGTTTGTGAGTCTCCTGGTCCGGCCAGAGCTGCCGGATTTGCGAGGCCTCATCGGGGTTCGGCGTTGTTGCCGCGGTCGAGTTCCGGAAGCGGATGGTGACGCGGTAATCCCAGCGCGCGTCCTCGGGCATATGATTGGCCGGCGTTTCAATCTTCACGGAGACAATGCGTCCCGATTCCACGCCCTTTTTGAGCAGCGGGTAATGGTTCTTCAGAAAAAGCTGCAGGAACTCCTGCTGATGGCCCCACTGCACCTTGTAGTAGTACTCCATGGTGTATGGCCGGTCCGCGGCAGCTTGCGGCGGCGCGCCCTGTGCCGCGAGCGATGTGGCGATTACAGCCAGGGCGAACAACAGGATGGTGGACTTCATGGTGCCCCCGCGCAGCCAGGATCCCGGTGACCGCGGCTGAAATTGTAATCGCCGCCCGCCAGGGCCGCAACGAGGCGGCGCACGGCCCATCGACAGCACGCGGGACGCTACTGGCGCGGGAATCGCTGCTGCGGTAATGTGCGTTGGACCGGTTGCGGCACTCACGCCGCGGCGAAGCCGCGGTGCGGCGCCATCCGGCGGGCACGGAAGCAGAGAGGGATTATGGTGGTTACCACCGGCTACACGGATATTCCAAACGCGGTTGGCGTGATGCGCACCTTTGTGGCCGCACCCAAAAAGGAAGGCCGCTTTCCCGGGATCTGGTGCTACTCGGACATTTTTCAACTCACCCCGCCGATGCTGCGCGCCTGCGTGCGCCTGGCCGGATACGGGTTTGTGGCCGCGGCGCCGGAGATTTACTGCCGCATCGAAGCGCCGGGCACGGTCATTGCGTTTGACGATGCCGGACGCACACGCGGCCTGGACGATGCAGCAAAGACCCCGGTGGCGCATTTCGATGCGGATTGCCGCACAGGCCTGGATTGGCTCGGCGAACATCCCAAAGTGGCGCCGGGAAAGATTGGAGTCATGGGCTTCTGCATCGGCGGGCACCTGGCGTTTCGCGCCGCACTGCAGCCGGAGGTGCGCGCGACGGTCTGCTATTACGGTACGGGGATTCACAGCGGGAAACTGGGCAAGGATGCCGACGCGGGCTCGCTCGGGCGGACGAAAGAGATTCGCGGGCGGCTGCTGATGGTATTCGGCACCAGCGATCCGCACGTGCCGGAGGAGGGCCGCGCGGTGATTGACGAAGCCTTGACCGCTTCCGGCGTCCAATACGAAACGAAGCTCTATCCCGCGGAACACGCTTTCATGCGCGACGAAGGGGCGCGTTTCGATCCGGAAGCTGCCGACCAGGCCTTCGCCGAGATGATCGGGCTGTTCCGGACCACATTCTTCTGATCGCGCCAGGGCTCCAATGCTGAGACAACCGCTGCACTCCATGCTGGCGAACGCCTGGCGGTGCCGGTGTCCACGCTGCCAGCAGGGTCCCCTCTTCCGCGCCTGGCCTAACCAGGTACTGCCGCACTGTCCCGTTTGCGGGCTTGGCTACTTCCGCGAGCAGGGGTATTTCGTGGGCGGAATGGTGGTTACCTACATCCTGGCCATGTTGGTGATCGTGGTGGTGTCCCTGGTGTTGTTCTTTGTTGTGCCGGAGCATGGATGGCTGACGGAAAATCAGAAGATTGCCGCCTGGTTTGTATTTTCCATCGGGCTGACGCTCGGCTTTCTGCGCTTCTCCTATAGCTTGTGGATTTCGATCGATTATTGGATCGAGCCGTGGGGAGCGGATGAAAGCAGATAGACGCATCCTGCCGCAGCGCCCTCCGGAGGCGGGAGGGTTGTCACTTGCGCGGCATGCCGTTGCCGGCATGGTTGGAGCACGGTAGGCTGAAGCATGGTTATGCGAGCCAGAAAACGCTCCGGCCAAGCACGGTCTGGCCGGCGGCGAGCGCGGCCCGCTGAGGCGGCCCGCGCGGTTGCTGTGCGCGCCGCTTCCGCCTTGCCGGATGAGGGAGGCATGAAACGCGGCCCAGCGGCCGCCGGCGGCCTCCCGGTTTGTCTGCTCTCTCCCCATCCTTTCGTGTTGGAGAATTTGCACGCAATGCTGGGACCGCCGAAATTCCGCGTGCAGGCGGAGCGCGTTGAATTCCTGCCGGGAGCGGCCCCGGAGGCGGAGAGAGGAAGTGCCGTGGCGGCGCTGCCCCAGGCCGCGGTGTACGTGGTGGACGCCAACGGACCGCCGCGTGCCGTGGCTGCCTTGATTTCGCGGGTGAAGGGGGAGCATCCGGACGCGCGGGTGATCGTAGTGGGCGATCAACTGGCGGAAGACGCCGCGTTTCCGTTGATGCGCCTGGGCATCCGCGGCTTGATCCGCTATGGAGATGCTTCGGCGCAACTGGCCACGGCCATTCGTTCGGTTCACGAAGGGGGTTACTGGGTTCCGCGGCTGCTGCTCTCGCGCTTTGTGTTCGGCATTCTGGATCAACCGCGAGTGCCCATTCCTGGAGAGGTGCGGCGCCTGAGCCCCCGGGAGCGCCAGGTGTACGAGGCGCTGCTCGAGAATCTCTCCAACAAAGAGATTGCCTCACGCATGAATCTCTCCGAGCGCACGGTGAAATTCCACGTGTCCAATGTGCTGGCCAAATACCGCGTGCGCCGCCGCGCCGATTTGATTCTGCAGAACTACCATGCGCGGGCTCTCGAATCGGCCCCGGGGAATTCTGCCGGCCTGGCCAATGCGGCGCCCGCCGCCCTGGGCGCGGCGAAACGCCCGGGGGACTAAAGCCGAATAGTGCTCCTCGCGCGATTCCGCCAGCACCACGCACCACTTTGAAGCAGTCTTCTGCCCGTACCTGTCCTTCCGTTCAGTGCGGGGAACAGCTCGCCGCGCTGGACGTTAACCCGCCTTCCCGCCAGTAGCGCGTTCCTATTCCCGGGTGTACGGTCAAAACACGGCACGGGATTGGCCGCAGCCTCCCGGCCACTGGGGCGGTCATGGCAAGAATGGTGGCGGTACCTTTGAAAGACGAAAAGGAACAATCGGAAGCTATTCAGATTTTTCGGTTCGGGCTGGCGCACCTGAGAGACGGCCAGACGTTTGAGGCGCTTTCTGCCTTTCGGCAGGCAGCCTCCCTCGAGCCGCAGAACCCATACTTCCTTTCCTATTACGGACTGGCGCTGGGGCAGGCCTCGCGAAGTTGGGAGGAGGCGGAGGCGCTCTGCCTGGCGGCTTTGCGGATGCGCAGGCAGGTTCCGCAGCTTTACCTGAATCTGGCGGAACTGTACCGCTCCCGCGGGCGCGTGGCCGACGCGGTGGAAATCCTTACCGAAGCGATGCGCTACACGGCCCGCGATAGCCAGGTGCAGGATGCCCTGGCGCATTACGGCACACGGCGCCCTCCGGTGCTTTCCTTCCTCTCACGGCAACATCCCATGAATGTTTTTCTGGGGCGCTTCCGGCACCGGGTTTCGGGAGTGCTGCATCGGCGCCCGAAGCACTGAGCCATTCTTCCCATCCCGCTCTCCCTCCTCAGCAAAGCGCGGTGCGCTAGTCATCCCCCGCCGAATCCGGCTTCACCCCGTCGAAAGCAATCTTGAAAGCAAGGGGGAGAGTCCCCTGCGCCGGCGGTGAGGTGCGAGGCAGCACGGGCCGGCGTCGAGCCGGAGGTCCAGCACGAGACAAAGGTGTTGACAAGGCGGAGGGGAAGAGTGTAGCTTTCCGTGGTTGCAATTGATTTGCAACTAGGCCGGCAGCGGCTCCGGCGACCCGGCGTGGCCCGCCGCGGGACTCTCGCGGGTTCCCACCCAAGTGGAGGATGCATGGATCGGAAGGGCTCCAGCCAGCGCCCAACTGATGCAAATCATTTGCAAGTAGGGGTTCCGCGCTTCGCCCTCGACTTGCTAGCCGCCCCTCTTCTTGCGTTGCTTGTCCTTTCTCTTTTTGCGCCACCTCTGGCACGGGCGGACGAACCCGTCTTTGGCTTCACCTATACAACCGATCTGCTCCCGAAGGGCAAAATCGAGTTGGAGCAATGGTCCACCACCCGGTTCACCAAGGCCACCGGCAATTTCTGGCTGCAAGAAAACCGCACGGAGTTCAGCTACGGGGTGACCGACCGGTTCCAGCTCTCGCTGTACCAGGATTATTCGTCGAATTCTGCATTCCATAACGGGCCCTTTGCCGCAACGGCTCCCGGTGAACCCTTCTCGTTCGATTCACCTGGTCCCGATGTTCATTACCACTACACCGCGTACATTTCGACGGATGTCGAGGCGATCTATCGGTTGCTCAGCCCTTACACTCATTTTCTTGGTGTCGCCGTTTACTCAGAGAACAGGGCAGGCCGAGACTTTTTCGAAACGGAGAACAGGCTCTTGTTGCAGAAAACTTTTCGCGACGACCGCCTGATCCTCGCTATGAACTTTACCTATGCGCCCGAATTGAGGAACCAGAGGCCGGGACCCCTGGTCCTCAACGAAACAGACATGAACCTGGATTACGGCGCCTCGTACCGCTTTCGACGGAACTGGTCGGTCGGAGTTGAAGCTCTGAATGAGCGCGAGTTCGCCAGCTGGAGTTTCTGGAGGCACGAGATAAACGACGCCTACTTCTTCGGGCCCGCCATCCATTACGGCGGGAAGCGCTTCTTCGTCACAGCCACGTTCGTCGAACAGCTGCCTTGGGCAACCACTCACTCCAGCACGGTACCGGGCGCGATTGTTGGCGGGCGAGACTATGACAACGATTTCGAGAGGTATCGTGTGCGCATCAAGGTCGGCTGGTACTTCGGAGCCGGAGCGAGGCAATGAAGTCCAGATTCCTTTTCTTGCCGTTAGCGGCCATTGTGATGCCGGGCGGTCCCGCTTACGCCACCGTGTATCTGACCATCGAGCAGGCCCAGGCACTGCTCTTTCCCGGCGCAAGCTTCGAACCCCGCGCCGTCACTCTGACGGACCAACAGGCAAGAGCGATCGAACGAGCTTCGGGTGTAAACGTCCGGACCAAGCAGTTGAGGGTGTGGCGAGTTTCTACCGGAGGCTGGTTCATCGCCGACGAGGTAGTCGGAAAGCATGAATTCATCCCCTTCGCCTTGGGGTTGGATGAGCACGGTGCTGTAAAAGGAGTCGAGATCCTGGAATATCGGGAGGCCTACGGAGATCAAATTCGTCATCCCAACTGGCGTCAACAATTTGTCGGCAGACGGCCCGGCGCGAGGCTTCGGTTGGACAAAGACGTTCGCAATATATCGGGGGCGACGCTGTCGTGCAAGCACGTGACCGACGGGGTGAACCGTCTTCTCGCTACCTATGAAATCGTCCTCAACCAATCCGGTCGCTGAGCGTGCCCAACCCTGGCTGGGCACGCTGGTCAGCGTTCGCGTGGAAGGGCTGCCTTTCTCGCGGGCGCACCGTGCGATCGGTGCAGCGTTCGCGGAAATAGCGGCCGTCCACCGATTGATGAGCTTTCATGAAACGTCCAGCGATGTAAGCAGGATGAACCGTGACGCTTTGCGCCAGCCTGTGCCGGTGCATTCGCACACACTCGAGGTATTGAAATGCGCTTTGGAGATCGCCGCCAGCTCGAACGGCGTTTTCGATATCTCCGTTGGCGCTGAATTGGTGAAATGGGGATTGTTGCCACGTCCGGCCGGTGCACCACAGCGCCCCAAGGGTACGTGGCGCGACATTGAAATTCGGAGAGATGGCCGGGTCGCGTTTCATCGCCCTTTGTGTATCGATCTCGGGGGCATCGCGAAAGGCTACGCGGTGGATCGTGCAGCGGAATGTCTCCGCGGCTGGGACGCAAAGCAGGTGGTCGTGAATGCCGGGGGAGACCTGCGCGCACGCGGGCCGCGCGTGGAACGCATTGGTTTGAAACTAGAGTCCATGGCCGATTCCGTGCCGGTAGTCGAATTGAGGGACGGCAGTGTCGCCAGCAGCAACGGTCATCGGAGCCGTCGTTGGCGCTGGGGCCGGGTCTGCGGTCCGCACATCCATGGCGTCCGGCGCTGTCCGGCGCCAACAGACCGTTTCGTCTGCGTCGTAGCTGAGCGCTGCGTTGTTGCTGATGCTCTAACCAAGGTCGTGATGGCGGATGGTCCGCACAGCATGGGCCTGTTGCGGCAGTTCGGAGCCTCAGCTCATTTCCATGACTCGCGTTGCGGGTGGCAGCATCTTGAGGGAGGGCCACAACAATCATGAACAGCTCGCAAGGGGAATCGGTCTCTCTCGGGAGTCCAAGGCGGCTTGCCTTATACGTCGTCGGCATAGGGGTTTGGTTGACGGGAGGGGTATGGCTCGTATTTCACTACTTTCTGATCACTCAGGGAGAGTTCGGGCTGCAAGCAAATCCCCTCGAATCATGGTGTCTCAAGTTGCATGGAGCGTTTGCGTTCGCGGCCGTCTGGGTCTCTGGGCTTCTCTGGGGCGCGCATGTCTCGAAAGCCTGGCCGTTGTCCCGACGGCGATGGTCAGGCAGTGTGATGACCGGTCTCGTGATCTGGCTTACGATGAGCGGGTACCTGCTTTACTATGTCGGGAATGATTCAGCCCGCGCAATCCTATCCCTCCTTCATTGGGCGATTGGTTTGGCGTGTCCAATTGCGTTTCTCTGGCACCGTTTAAAGTTGCAACCGCGGCGCGCCAGGCTCATGGAGTCATACTTCACGTCTTTCCGCCGCTCACCGGGCGAAAGTGGGGTCGCAGATTCCAAGCTGGGGCCGTTGCCAGCATTCGAGCAGCAGGAAGCTGGCAGTGAAGACAGCCGTTGATTCCGGTAGCGTTTCAACCGGGACAATGCACGCACGGCTAAAGGACTCTGCGGGCGGCTGCGGGAGACGCCTTCCCGGGTTTGATGCTACGGCGGAGGCGCGCCAGCGCGCCGTGGTGATGGAGGAATCCCGATGGGGCAACTGCAAAAGCGGGGCGCATGGTTATTTTGCTGCAGGATCCTCCTTGCATGCCTGGTTGCGTGCGTAGCCTGGGCACAGCAAGCCTCTCCTGTTATCACTGTCGACCACGGGCCGAACGCGGCCCAGCAACTCACCAAACCCTACGTAGTCCTGGTTTCGTTGGATGGGTTCCGCTACGACTATCCGCAAAAGTACGGAGCACGGCACCTGATGGATTTGGCCGCGCGGGGGGCCAGCGCCCCGCGGGGGATGCTCCCCCCGTACCCGTCCATCACCTTTCCCAGTCACTACACGATCATCACCGGCCTGTATCCGGAACATCACGGAATTGTGGCCAATGCGTTTTATGATCCCGCCCGCAAAGAAATGTACAGCTACCGGGATTCACGAACGGTGGCAGACGGGACCTGGTACGGAGGGACGCCGCTCTGGGTGCTAGCCGAACAGCAGGGTATGCGCGCCGCATCCTGTTTCTGGGTGGGTTCGGAGGCGGACATCCAGGGCACGCGCCCCAGCTACTACCTGAAATACGACCAGACATTCCCAAATGCCAGGCGGGTGGAACAGGTGCTCTCTTGGTTGCGGTTGCCGGCGGAGCGCCGCCCGCATTTCATCACCCTGTATTTTTCCGACGTGGATACCGCGGGACACCAGTTCGGTCCGGACAGCGCGCAAGTGGCCCAAGCTGTCCAGGATCTGGATGCCGAGATCGGCCGGCTGGACGCGCGAATCAAGCAACTGAATCTCCCGGTGGATGTGATTGTGCTGGCCGACCACGGGATGGTGAAGGTGGAAGGCCCCGCGGTTTATCTCGACGAGTACGGCCTGATTCCCGCGTGGTTCGAACGAATCGTGGGCGCGGCGCTGTACCCCAAATCGGAAGCCGACGCCCAGAAGGCCTACGAGGCATTGAAGGGAAAGAGCAGCCGATTTGCCGTGTACCGGCGCGCCCAGGTCCCGCCAGACCTTTACTTTGCCGCAAGCGCGCGCGAGGGGGATCCAGTGATTGTCCCCACTGGTCCGTACTACATCGCATACGCGCGAGACCCGCAAAGGCCCGACGCGACACCTGTCGGCGCCCACGGATACGATGCCCGACGGATGCCGGAGATGAACGCGATTTTCTTTGCCGCAGGCCCCGACATCCGCCCGGGAGGAGTGCTTCCGCCGTTCGAAAGTGTGGATGTGTACCCCCTGGTGGCCCAGTTACTGGGTTTGGAAACTGGCAACCTGAAGACTGGGCCGATCGACGGGAAGCCATCAACGCTGCGCGGGATTCTGAAGAAACAACCATAGGCGCTAGGCCGCAATCCAAGGGGCTCGCGCCGGAGTCGAATCCTGGCGGCGATGCTGCCGGCGGCACGCCAGACGGGTGTAAGATGCCGCGGGCAACGACGCGTGCGAACCGGGAGAATGAAACTCGCCTGTCTGTCTCTGGTGCTGCTGACGCTTTTGCTTCTGTTAGCCCCCACGGGGCTGGGACAAAAGCTGCCCTGGCATCCCAAACAGGGCGAGGCGCTCTCCGGCGTGAACAAGGTGATGCTCGATACGCCATCTGTCCGCGTGGAGAAATGGACGGCCACGAGCGGAAGTTACGCCGAAGGGACCGCGGACCATGTGCGCAGGACCATCTGCGGGTCCATGGATCAGATCCTCGAAGAGCGCCAGGTGGTGGTGGAAGATTACATGCTGTGCCTGGGCGAGAGCGAGGCGAGCGTGGAGCGGCGCCAGGCGCTGGCTGCCGCCGCCGGACGCTTCCGCGACCTGGCCAACGAGTGGGTCGGTTTCCATCGCACGGAGCAGAAGCTGGAGTCGTTCCATCTGGGCGAAGAGCTGGAGGTCACGAAAAAGCTGCCGGTGGACGCGCTGATCGTGGTGGCCGCCAGCGGCATCCTGACCACTCGCGGCGCGAGGGCCATGTCCGATATCGCGTCCATTTCGGGCGGAGGAGGTCCGGCGCAGAGTCTGGTTCTGCACATCGGCGTGATCAAGCCCCAGACTGGGGAACTCGTCTTTTTCACCGAGAACGCCATCGGCGGCGATTTTCTGAAGCATCCGGAAAAGCTCGAAAACTCCATTGAAAAGGCATTGAACGAAGTCTTTCGACGCACGAGCGCGCCGCAAAAGGATTCCAACCCTTAGTGCGGCGGGCGGCCGGATCGCCGGGCATGGGGGCGGGTTCCTCCAGCTCTGATGCCTGCACACGGCCCGGCAGGTGCACCAGCAAGCAGGAGCCACACCGTGAAGCGCTATCTCATGTATGTGAACGGACAATTTGTTCCGGCGAAGTCCGGCAGGTGGTTTCCCGTGTACGATCCGGCAACCGAGGAGGTGATTGCCGAAGCGCCTGATAGCGTTGCGGAAGATGTAGATGGCGCGGTGCGGGCGGCGCGCCAGGCCTTTGAAGACGGGCCGTGGAACCAAGCCACGCCGCAGGAGCGCGGCCGCGTGCTCTTTCGGCTCGCCGAGAGAGTGCGCGAAGAAGCAGCCTCGCTGGCGGAGCTGGAAACGCGCAATAGCGGCAAGCCGATCGTCGAATCGGAATTCGACATCGCGGACGTGGCTACCTGCTTCGAATATTACGGCGGGCTGGCCACGAAGGTGATGGGGCAGGTGAACCCCGTCCCGGCCAATGCGCTCAGCCTTTCGCTACGCGAGCCCATGGGCGTGGCCGGGCAAATCATTCCCTGGAATTATCCCCTGCTGATGGCCGCATGGAAACTGGCGCCGGCGCTGGCCGCGGGCTGCACTTGCGTGCTGAAGCCGGCCGAGCAGACGCCGCTCACGGTGCTGGAACTGGCGCGATGGTTCGAGCAGGCCGGGCTGCCGCCCGGAACAGTGAACATCGTCACCGGGTTCGGAGAGACCGCGGGCGCTCCCCTGGTGGCGCATCCGGATGTGAACAAGATTGCCTTTACCGGCAGCGCCGAAGTGGGAAAAGGCATCGCGCGCGCGGCCGCGGATTCGCTAAAGCGCGTGAGCCTGGAGCTGGGAGGGAAATCGCCGAATATATTTTTTGCGGATGCGGACTTCGAGGCGGCTATCGATGGCGCGCTCTTTGGCGTGTTTATCAATCAGGGAGAAGTATGCTCGGCGGGCAGCCGGATTCTGGTGCAGCGGCCCATCTATCAGAAGTTCGTGGAAGCCATGACCGCAAAAACAAGAGCCATTCGCCTGGGTCCGCCGCTCGAGCGGGAGACAAAAATGGGGCCGCTGGTGAGTCAGGAGCAGTATGAGCGCGTGTGCGCCTACATCGATGTGGGCCGGCACGAGGGAAAACTCTCCACGGGCGGCCGCCGGCCGCCGGGAATCGAGCGCGGCTATTTTGTCGAGCCCACCATCTTTTACGATGTGCCCAATTCGGCGCGCATCGCCCGCGAGGAGATTTTTGGTCCCGTCGCAGCCGTGATCCCTTTCGAAAACGAGGCGGAGGCGATGCGCATCGCCAACGACACGCCCTACGGCCTCGCCGCCGCGGTGTGGTCGCGCGATATCTTCAGGGTCTTCCGCATCGTGAAGGCGCTGCGCGTGGGGGTCATTTGGGTCAACCACATGCAGCCCACCTATGTGGAAGCTCCCTGGGGCGGATACAAGCAGTCGGGCTACGGCCGGGAGCTCGGTCCCTGGGGGATCGAAGAATATCTGGAAACGAAGCAGGTCTTCGTCAATTTGGAGGAAGCCCCCATCGGTTGGTACTGAAGCCGCGGTGGGACAGGCATTCTTGCCTGTCTCCATCTGGCTCTCGTATTCTTGCCCGCCCCGAAGTCTGCCTGTTCGCCGATCGCTGGCCACCGGCCTCATGGTCGGCCCACAAGGTGTAAACTGAATCTTCAAAAGCGGAGAGGAAACCATGGCGACCACAACGGCGACCACGCGGGATACCCCGGCAGGCAGCGGCCTGTATGACTGTCCCATCTGCATCGGCGGGGAATGGCGTGCGTCCGCGGGACGGCGCGAGACGCTGTTGAATCCAGCCACCGCAAAACCGATCACCGCCGTTCCATACTGCACCCCGGAAGAAGTGCGCGCGGCCGTGGATGCCGCGCAGGCGGCGTTTGAGGGCTGGCGGCAAGTGCCGGCGGTGGAGCGGGCGCAGCTGTTTTTCCGCTACCGCGAGCTGCTGATGAAGCACGCGGAAGAAATCGCGCGGATCCTCACACTGGAACACGGGAAAATTTTGGATGAGTCGCGCGCCTCGCTGGGGCGGGGAATTGAAGCCGTGGAATTTGCCACCAGCGTTCCTTCGCTGCTGATGGGCGATACCCTGGGCGACATTTCGCGCGGCGTGGACACCGTCACCCTCCGGCAGCCCATCGGGGTGTGCGTGGGTATTCCGCCCTTCAACTTTCCCGCGATGGTGCCTATGTGGATGTACCCAATGGCCATCGCCTGCGGAAACACGTTTGTGATGAAGCCCTCGGAGCGCGTCCCGCGCACCCTGGTTCGCCTGATCGAATTGCTGTACGAAGCGGGACTGCCGAAAGGCGTCTGCAACGTGGTGCACGGCGCGAAGGAAGTGGTGGACGCGCTGCTCGAGGATCCGCGGGTAAAGGCGGTTTCTTTTGTCGGCTCGAGCCCGGTGGCGCGGTACATCTACGAAACGGCCGGGAAGCGCGGAAAGCGCGTGCAGGCCATGGGCGGAGCGAAAAATCACCTGGTGGTCATGCCGGGATGCGACCTGGGCGCGGCGGTGAAAGCGGTGATGGGCGCGGCTTACGGTTGCACCGGACAGCGCTGCCTGGCCACCAGCGTAGTGGTTGCGGTGGGCCAGGCCGCTGACCCTTTGATCGCAGAGCTGAAAAAAGCGGCGGCACAGGTGGCGATTGGTTCCGGGGACGACCCGAAGACCGGAATGGGGCCGGTGGTCAATGCCCCGGCCAAACAACGCATCGAGCGTTTCATCCAGGAGGGTGAGCAGGAAGGCGCCCGGCTGGTGGCGGATGGGCGCAAAGCGAGTTCCCACGACGGCACCCAGGGCTATTATCTTGGCCCCACCATCTTCGATCACGTGCGCCCGGAAATGCGCATCGCGCGCGAGGAGATTTTCGGGCCGGTGCTGTGCGTGATCCGCGCGAAAGACCTGGAGGAAGCCCTGGGCATTGTGAACCGCTCCGAGTTCGGGAACGCCACTTCGATTTTTACCGCCTCCGGCGCGGAAGGACGGGAATTTGCCGCGCGGGCCCAGGCGGGGATGGTAGGCGTAAACGTAGGCGTGCCGGCGCCCTCCGCGTTTTTCCCGTTTGCCGGCTGGAAAGGTTCCTTCTACGGCGATCTGCACGCGCTGGGCCGGGATGCGGTGCAGTTCTACACGGAAACCAAAGTGATCACGTCGCGCTGGCCTGCCCTGACGTCGAAGACCCTGGCGCAGGAAGGGAAGGAAGGGCCTGCGCCCGCCCGTGAGCACAAGATCACCTTCTAAATCGAGTTGGCCCTCTTCGGCTTCGCGGCATCAGATAAAATACAAGCCGTCATCCAAGATGAAAGTGAGTCCAGCCGTCTCCGAAGGCGCCACGGACCCAGGCTCTCCCGCCGGGCCCCTCCGCGCTGCTGAGCCGCCCCGCGCACCCTCCGGCGGCTTTCGAGCGATGCGGCACCGCAACTTCCAGCTATTCTTCGGCGGCCAGTTGGTTTCGCTCATTGGCACGTGGATGCAGAACGTGGCGCAATCGTGGCTGGTCTACCGGCTGACGGGTTCCGCCGTGCTGCTGGGAATCGTCGGCTTCGCTTCGCAGATTCCGGTCTTTCCCCTGGCACCGATCGGCGGCATCGTGGCCGACCGGTTTCCCAAGCGCTACGTGGTGATTGCCACCCAGTCCAGCGCCATGGTGCTGGCGTTCGTGCTGGCCTGGCTGACGCTGGCGGATAAGATCCGAGTATGGGAAATCATCGTCCTGGCCACGCTGCTGGGCGCGGTGAACGCTTTTGATATTCCCGCGCGGCAATCCTTCTTCGCCGAAATGGTGGGCAAGGAAGATCTCCAGAGCGCCATCGGCCTGAATTCCACGATTTTCAACGGGGCGCGGGTGATTGGCCCGGCCATTGCCGGAATCTTGGTGGCCCGCTTCGGCGAAGGCCGCTGCTTTCTTTTCAACGGTATCAGCTTCATCGCCGTAATCATCGCGCTGATGGCCATGCGCGTGCAGGACCGCGCCGGGGCAGTGACCGGCCGCGCGGCCTTGCAGGATGCGCTGGAGGGCTTCCGCTACGCGCTGGGGTCTCCGACCATTCTCTCTTTGTTATTGCTGATTGCGCTGGTAAGCGTGGTCGGGGTGCCCTACAGCGTGTTGATGCCCATTTTCGCGGACCGCATCCTGCACGGGGGAGCCAGTGCCCTGGGGCTGCTGATGGGCTCGACCGGTGTGGGGGCCATCCTGGGCGCGCTCACGCTGACCATGTGGCGGGGAGTCCGCGGGCTGGGACGTGTGGTGGCTTCGGCCGCGGGCGGATTTGGCGCCGCGCTGATCCTGTTCTCCTTCTCGCGGAGTTTCTGGCTCTCTCTGGTTCTGCTGATGCCTGTGGGTTACTCCATCATGCTGCAGTCCTCGGCCACCAATACGCTGCTGCAATCCATGGCCCCGGACCATCTGCGCGGCAGGGTGATGGCTCTCTATTCCATGATGTTCATGGGCATGGTTCCGTTTGGCGCGCTGGGAGCGGGCTTCACCGCCTCGCGGCTTGGGGCGCCGATCACCGTGGCATTGGGAGGGGCGGCCTGCCTGGCCGGCGCCATCGTTTTCGCGCGGCGCCTGCCTTTCCTGCGCGAGGAAGCCCTCCGGATGTTGCGTGCCTCGGGAGCCATCGCAAGCGAGGACGTGACTTCCCATTGAGTTTGAAACTGTTTGACTCAGCAGCGATCACATCCGAAAGAACCGCGCCGTTGCGAAGCAAGAGCTGCGGCGCCCGCCTTGTGCCTCCGCCACCCGCCGCGGGTGAAAATCACAACCTATAATCAGCATTGCTCGGCTCCTTTCTTCCGAGCCTCGGCCCTTCGATCAGCGACGAGGTTTCGTCTGCAGAAGGAGCCGATGCCATCATCAAATCAGCCCCACCCCTGACCGAAGCCTTACCCCTCTCAACCTGGTCTCTACGGTTTGGGCTTTGGTTTCTGGGTTGGCTTGCGGCAATTCGAGACCCCTAGCAATGTTGTCTCGGTGCCGGGAGATTCGAAGACGATCACGCATGCGGATCGCGGGTTCGTGCCACGCGGGATGACCCGTCTATATTTCTCAGGAAAGTTATGGTCTGAAAGCACGATTGTCCACGATGATTCCTCAAGTTTTCCGGTGCGAATGTCTGAAACGGTCAGTGGATCCCCGCCGATTTCGGTCTGGAAGGTGAAAGTCGGGGCCGCTGCCGCTTGTTGGGGAACAAGAAGCTTGGATTGCTCAACGGGGAGCGTCGTGGCGTGACCTCCGCTCGTAAGAATCACTCGCGACGGCCCGGCCGCGGGCTCTCCATTATAGATGACATGCAAGGTTACCGCGTATCCCGGTCCTTGTGCTACCGCGGCGCCAGTTGTAAGTACGGCCGCGCATAACCATACGATGATTTCGTGCGCTCTCATGGACCCCCCGCCCTCATGAAATCCTTGAGTTTTATGGGTTCCCCAATCTGTCCAGACGTGTTGTAGAAATAGACCTTTTTATCCGCTGCCCCTACGACTATATTGATGTTGTAGTGCCCGTTAGAAACGTCCTGCCCCGGGCCCGTGGACGGTCCTTGATTAAAGCTAGAAATCTTATTGCCTTCCACAACGACGCCTTCGGGATGCACATGCCACTGGCCCTCAACGTTTGTCACGCTTGCTCTTAGGTTCGGATCGGCTGATTTCTCGACGTCGATGTTGGCTTGGCCCTGCTTGCGCGGATCCACAACCGGGCCAGGGGCCGCCGGCACAGCGACCTCCTGTCCGTCCTTGTTCTTTCCTCCTCCCTCCTCATGGAAACCGCCCTTTTCAGCTCCAGCGGCCTTCGACCACGAATTGCTCGCTTTGACCGAATCCGCGATGGCCTTTTTCACGGACCGCGGCACCTGAACTGCAAGGCCCGCCGGTGTCATTGCCTTGGACTTGGCAGCATTGCCCGTCTGGTTCGCGGCGGCGGGCGCAGCCGTCTCCTCCTGCTCCGTCTTGGGTGCGTTGCAGCCTCCCGGCCCTTGATCGCACTCCTTCTCCTCGGGAGCGGCGGAGTCGTGCCCGTCCAGATCGGCGAAGGATTCGGGATCGTCCGCTAGCATGGCGTATAGGTTCAGCGTCTGCGGGTTGGTCAGATTCGCGTACGGCACCGCAACCGGGACTGCGCTCCAATCGGCCGACAGCCAGCGGCCGAAGCGCCAGGAATAGTAGCGCGCGCCGAAGTCGTCGTTCTGCGTCTCCGTGTCGCGCTCCTTGCCTTCAAATTTGTAATTGTTCGCCGCCGGGCAGGAGTTGGTGTACGTGCGCTCGCCACCAAAGGGG
>OCOJ01033308.1_pt2 | contig 57868 bp, 61 predicted proteins | sample 1539251 | NCBI WGS metagenome assembly OCOJ01 (sample SAMN01911457, study PRJEB22624) | soil metagenome | biome: Soil | place: Malaysia | collected 2012-04-30 | depth RA_metagenome m
GAGGCGCGAGAACACCGTCACGCGGGTGGAGCATCCGACCCGCCTCGACCGGGCCCGCGCCGTAGGCTACCGTGCGAAGGGCGGTTTCGTCCTCGTCCGGGTTCGGGTACGTCGCGGCGGTCAGCGCAAGCGTGCGATCATCGCGGGTCGTCGTCCCAAGCACAAGGGGGTCCTGCGGATGACCCTCGCGAAGAGCCTCCGCCGGATCGCCGAGGAGCGCGCCCAGAAGCACTACCCGAACCTCGAGGTCCTCAACTCCTACTGGGTGGGCGAGGACGGGAAGCAGAAGTTCTACGAGGTCATCCTGGTCGACCCGTCCCACCCGGAGATCCTCGCAGACCCGAAGGTCCGCTGGGTCGCGGAGCGAGCGAACCGCGGCCGCGTCTATCGCGGGCTCACGAGCGCCGGGACCGAGGGACGCGGGCTCCGCTGGAAGGGGAAGGGCGCGGAGCGATTCCGCCCATCTCGAGCGAGGAACCGCCGGGAGACCCGACGGACCCAGACGAAGGTCATTCCGTAGGAGCGCGGTCGCCGCCGTCTTCCTCCGCGACCTCGAGAAGATTGGGAAGGGACCGATTCCCCTTCTCCGCCGTTCGGGCGGCCCATCCGTAGAGCCCCTCGACGTGCACGAGCTCTCCGCGAAGGACCCGGGCGAGCCGCCGGCGGTGCTCGAGGTCGGGGCCGTCCCGGCCCGAGCCGAGGAACTCTTTCAGTCGGCGGGCGAGATGGCCGCCCTCCGTGTCCCAGTCGGTGAGGATGATCACGTGCCTCGCGACCGCGAGGTGCTGCGCGGTCTCCGAGAGCGTCCGACCCCGGTGGACGAGGACGATGGAGCCGCGGATTCCGAGCCGTCGAAGCGAGCGGCGGTCTCGCTCTCCCTCGACCACGACGACCGTGCCCGGCGCGCGGCTCTCCAGCTCGAGACGCGTCCAGAGCTCCCAGAACTCGTCGAACACGGTCGCGGGGTCCCGACCCGTTGCCATCGCTCGCCCCGTGCCTCTCCGTTCGCCGGACGGCGGTCGGAGACGATACGCAGACCGCACAGTTCGTATAGTCCTTCGGGTCTCGCCCCGGCCCCGAAGGACAATGCCCGACCATTTCACGCAGCTCCTCGAGTGGCGCCGGAACGAACTCGCGGTTCGTGGGCTCGCCAAGATCCTTCCCGACTTCTATACCGCGACCGCATCGTACCTTTCCGAGCTCCGCCGCTCGTACGAATCCGAGCTCCGCGAGAACCCTTCGGGACGGAAGGGGGAGATCTCCCGCCAGACGTACCAGAGAGCGATCCAGGTCGCCCGGGACATCGTCGAGGGCCGGGCCCAGAAGGTCCTCAACGCCNGCGTTCCAGGCAAGCCTCGGGGGCCCCCGGGACCTCCCGAACTCCCTCCCCGAGGAACGCGCGATGTTCGACCAACTCCTCGGAGTTCTTCTCGAATTCCGGAGGACCTCGTCCCCCTACCTCGAGCCGTCCGCGGGACCTGCAGTGACGGTCGCGACGCGTCCCTCGGAGCCNCCCCGCAACTCCGGTGCCTTCCGCCCCGACTCGGTCTCCCGCGGCGGCGCCGGCCACCCGCGCCCGACCGTCTCTCGTCTACGTCCGGGTCCTCAAGGACTCGCGGCCGGTCGAGGTTGGCTCGGAGACGATCCAGCTGAAGGCGGACGACATCCTCTCACTTCCGCCCGAGACGGCACGGCTGCTCGTGGATGCGAAAGCGGTGGAACCGGTCGAGAGTTCGTCAGTCCGTCCCGTTACGTAGCGGCGCGGACCGGCGGGCGATCGGGGGGCGCGAGCTCCAGCGCTCGAAATCGTTCGAAGCCGAACAGGAGGCTCTTTCCGGCGAGCCGTGTCCGTACCTCCACCTCCGCGTTGGGAGCCGAACGGAGCTCCGCTTCGAGGAGATGCGGGAAACCCCATGCCCCGAGCGCCTCGGCCTGGCTCAGGAACGAGATCTCGCGGAGACCCGCGGTCCTCGCGACCGCCCGGATCCGGCTGAAGTTCACGAACACCGAAAGGTCGGAGGATCCGGGGTCCGCGAGGGGGTCGTCCACGGTATGATGACGCTGCACTGCCGCGAGCGTCCCGCTCGGATGGGCGGCGAGGAGCTCCGATTCGTCCATCCCGTAGTCGAGAAGGATGCAGAGCCCGGCCGCGAGGTGGTCGGCCACCTCCCGTACGAATCCCTCGGCCATCGGCGAGACCTCGAGGAGCGACCCCGTGGGAGGCGCGGACGGGAGCGGTGGACCGGGGACGGCTCGAGTCATCGGGGCTTCGGCCCCCGTGATTCCCTGCGAGGTCACTCGGACTCCCGTCTCGAGCCACCGACCTCCGTCCCATCGCAACCGGCGGGCGGGTTGTGCGTCCAGGAGCTCGTTCGCGACCACGACTCCGTCGAACGGTCCGTCCGCACCGACGCCGGAAGCGGCGCGCAGGCGAATGCCGACCTCATCGCTCACCGCCGAGAGCCGTTCGAACGAGCGGACCGCGAGAGGGCCGGAGCGCTCCACCACGACGTACTCGACTCCCCGAGGCCGGGGGAGGCGTTGGGCCAGTGCGCGAAGGATCCCTTCCCCCAAGGTCCCATCACCGGGACCGACCTCGACCACCCGGGCCGGTCGGTCCGGGGGGAGCTCGGCGAGCACGGCTTGGACCCGTTCCGCGATCGTTCGCGCGAAAAGCGGGCTCGCATGGGCCGCGGTGTAGTAGTCGCCGGCGCGTCCGAAGGGGGAGCCGTCCCTCGTGTAGAATCCGATCTCGGGGGCGTAAAGGGCGACCTCCATGAACCGGTCGAACGGGAGGAACCCGTCCGCGCCGGCGACGCTCCGAAGAGTTTCGAGAACGCGCGTGCGACGCACGGCCAGGGTCGTCCCTCCGGCCGCTCGGGTCATCGTCCTTGGGTCAGCCGATGTACCCGAGGTCGTCCCGCGGGGCCGACGGCGTGGCGGTCGTCGCCTCGCCCGACCGGGATTCCGCCTCGTGGATCTTCTGGGCGATCCGGTCGACCTCGTGCGCCTTCGCCTCGAGCGCGGTGAAATCGATCTCGATCCGGAGCACCTTCGCGAGCACCTTGAGGACCGCCTCCGCGCTCCGCGGGTCGACGAAGTAGCCGCTCGTCTCGCCCATCAGGCAGACCCCCTCCATGTTGAACAGGCGGCCGAGTCCGAGGAAGAGACCGCTCGCGCCGATCAGTCCGCCGCCCGGGTCGTTCCGCGAGAAGACGACCCCGTGCTTCTTCATCTCCTCGACCTGGCCCGCGCTGGTGGCGGCCCCGAGGACGCGGGGAGAGTCGACCACCCGACCCTGGGCGAACCCGGCGAGCGTGAACACCTCCCGAACGCCGAGACCGTGACAGTAGTCGAGGACGCGCTGGGTCAGTTCGTACTGGCCCTCCGGGCTGATCCCCTGGTAGTCCCCCCCCAGGACGAGGATGTCGCGCGGCGCGGTCGCGGGGGCCTTCCAGTAGTGGAGGTCGTTCGAGACGAGGCGGATGATCCCCTCCTCGCTCACGTAGACCTGGGGCGGGAAGAACTTCGAGTAGATGGTCGCGAGCGGCTTCGCCTTCAGCTGCTCGCGAAGGTAGTCCGCGGCGAGCTTTCCCACGTTGCCGACTCCGGGGAGCCCTTCGATCAGGATCGGGTCACGGAGCTCGACCTTTTCGAGGGTGCGGATGACGACGTCCTCCACGGGAACTCGACCTCGCCCAAAGGAGCCGGGGTGGACCGATAAAGGTACGCTTACCGCACCGTAGGTCGCTATCGGGCCGCGCCCGACCGCTCCTGGACGTGCCAGCCCGCCTCGCCGAGGACCGTGTCCCAGATCCGGGTGAGGTCGGGGCGGTTCGCGACCTTGTCGATCGAGAGCGAGTGCTCGAAGTGGTCGTGCCGGGGCTCGGCCTTGAGCTCGAAGACGAGGTCGGCGAGGTCCTGAAGGAGGCCGAAGACCGACCGGTCGTGCGCGACCGAGTGGACGGTGATGAGGGCGTGGCCCCCGATGGTCTGGCAGCGATGGCGAATCTGCCGGGCGACGGTCGTGAGCTCGTGGGGCTCCATCACCTCGAGGAAGAAGTCGACCGAATCGACGACCATCCGAAACGGGGAGTCGAACTGGGCGAGGTCGGAGAGCATCCGGTTCGTGAGGCTGAACGGAGTGAGCGCGCGGTCCGTCGGACGGGTGTCGACGAGGTCGTCGAGCGAGATGCCTCCTTCCCGGGCCCGGGCGATCTCGAGGCCCCGGACCAGCACCCGCTCGAAGTACTCGTCCGCGAGGTTCACGATCTTGATCTCGCCCGGGTCCCAGCCGAAGTCGTCGAACGCCTTGCGGACGTCCTCCGTCCGCTCGTAGGTCGTGTAGAAGAGGACCGGGACCTCCCCCACCCCCGCGTGGGCGAACTGCTTCGCGAGGAGCGGGGCTCCCGAGCCGGAGGTTCCCGAGAGGACCGCGAGCCATCCCGGCGGGAGCGCGGTCCAGAGCGGCTGGTCGATCTCGGGGATCCCGAAGATCCGCTGCGGCTCCGCCATCCTACCGACCCACCCGGCCCACGTCGATCGTCTCGTCGACGACGAGGTTGAGCATCTGTTCGATCCCCGTCGTCTCCTCTTCCGTCGTCTCGAGGACGATGGTGAGCACCTGTCGCGACTTGAGGTTGTTGAGCAGGATGTGGAAGAACTCGCTCAGGAGCTCGGGCTGGTTGTGGATCGCGAGCGAGTTCACGCTGTCCACCACCACGATCGTCCGGGGGTGGGGGAACTTCCGGAGCAGGAACTCGATCCGGAGCATGATCTCCTCGAGCGCGCGCGGGCTCTCGACGTAGGTCGCGTTCGGGAGCGGCTTCGCGTAGTTCATCATGATATGGCTGATCGCATCGACGAACGAGATCCGGTCCTTGGGAACGTCGAGCGCCTCGGCGAGCGTCCAAACGAACGCCGCGGGGTTCGTGACCGTGAGGTAGATCGTGTGGGCATCCAAGTCGCTCCCGACGTCGCGGAGGGTCGCGTTCAGGACCGCGAAGTAGTGGTCCGCGTACTCCCGCGGGTCGAGCTTGAGCGCCACCGCGCTCCCGCTCGGAAGGGCTCGGAGCCGTTCCCCGAGGTCGACCGGAGGCACGGTCGCTTACCCTCCTCCCTCTCGACCGCCTTTCAGGTGGGGGGCCATCAGGAGCCCGATCGGCGTGAGCTGGATCACGAACTGGGCGTGCGAGTGCGCGGTCCCCCGCATCTTGATGATCTGGAGGACCCGGAGGATGTCCCCCATCCGATGGACGTTCGAGAGCAGGATCACTCCGTCCACGATCGCCTCTTCCACGCCGTGCAGGGAGTAGCGACCCGGCGTCGGACCGATCTCGCTCACGAGGAGGGACGTGCAGCCGAGCTCGTTCAGCTCCTGGCCGAGCCGGAGCATGAAGTCCCGGATCTGCTCCTCTCGGCGGATCCGGTAGCAGACCGAGGTGAGGCTGTCGAGGACGAGACGCCGGACCCCGAGGGACTTCACCAGGTCCCGGATCGTCCGGAGCAGGATCCCGATCTCCTCGCTCGTCATCTCCTCTCGACCGAGGCCCAGGCGGTCGTAGACCGTCGGGAGGTCGACGAAGACGAGGGAGCCCTGGTCGACGAGGTCCTTGTGGAAGAACTCGAACGTCGAGAGGTTCTGCATCAGCTTCCGGGACGCTTCGGTCACGGAGAGGAAGAGCGAACGCTCGCCTCGCTCCGCTCCGCGAACCAGGAACTCGAGACAGAGGGTCGTCTTCCCGGTGCCGACGCTCCCGGCGACGAGGACCATGTTCCCCCGCGGGATCCCTCCCTCGAGGATGCTGTCGAGGCCCTCGATCCCTGCGGGGCATCGCTCGAGGACCGTGGCGGGCGGGAGCAGCCCGTCGGCCGCCGGTGTCTCCCGAGGCGCCGGGGGCGGGGATTCCATCGAGGAAACGAGCCGTTCCGACCCTAAGAGAGTTGTGGGCGTTCGGCACCGCCGGGCTCGGACGGGCCGCGTCGGTCGCCGGAGGAGGCCGGAATCCGGCTCGGGTCCAGCGTCCAGACCGAGCCGACCTCCGACCGGTGGCTCGAGACGATCGCGCCGGCACGGCCCAGTACCGCTCCGGCGGCGCGGGTCGCCTCCCCCCGGGGGTCGACGGCGGACCGGAGCTCGTCGAGCGCCACGGTCAGGACTCCGCCTCCGAGGTTCCCCTCCGCGCGGGACCGGATCCAGTCGAGGACCTTCTCCGCGGACACCGGCTCGGGCTCGTCGGGTGCCTCGCTCGTCACCGGACGAGAGCCGGGGAGCGCGTCGGACCGCGGGTCCTCGTGCATTTCGGATTTCGAGCTCGGCCGGCCGGTGGTTCGGACCCACTCGAGCGAGCGGCCCTTCCCCAGGAGGACGGCGGCATGGCCGCGGGGAAGGGAGAGCAGTTCCTCGGCGGAGAGTCCGCGGGACGCACGGGAGAGTTCCTTGGCCTCTTCGGGAGAGCCGCGGAAGGCGACGAAGTCGGCGACGTTGGTCCACACCGCGTCCGAGACCGGCTCCGGAAGTGAGCCCACGGTCTGGGTCGCGAGGACCACGTGGACGTTTCGGCGGCGGGCGAGCCGGAGCATCTCCGCGAGGCTCTCGTGCGAGAACCACTGAGACTCGTCGAGGATGACGAACGTCTTGGAGTTCGGCGCGCGGGCGAGAAGCTCCGACCAGACCAGCGCCAGGTAGACCGCCAGAAGGTAGCGGGAGGCCGACTCCCCGACCGAGGATGCCTCGCCGGAGACCACGACGACCCGCCCGGGTTCCGTGAGGTCCCTCGCGTGCATCGTAGGACTCCGGGAGCATAGCATCCGATCGAGGACCGGGCTCCGGACGACCTCGAAGAGAAGTCGACGTGCCCCCTCCGCGTCCTCGGGTCGGTCCCGGACCCGGTCGGCGAGTTCGCGGACGAGCTGCTGCGCCTCCGGGGGGACGACCTGCCTCGTCCTTCCTCCTGTCGCGAGGAGGGTGTGGGCATCCGCGAGAGTGCCCGACGGAAACGCCGCCGCAGCCGCCACGGCGCGGGTCAACATCTCCTCGAGGCGCGGACCCCAGAAGCTTGACTCCACGTACCGCCCCGCCCGTACCCGGCGGAGGGCGTGGACGATGTCGCTCAGCCGTCGCTCGGAGAGGACGGGGTCCGCCGTCGACCGAGCGATGCCTTCGAGTGCATTGATCGCGCCCTCCCTGTGGCTCGGAGCGATCCATACCAGCCTTCTCTGCGCGTCGGGGGACAGGGAGGTTCGGAACCCGGCGGCGGTCTCTCCCAGCGGGTCGAACAGGATGACCCCCCCGAGTTGAGTCGCCCGCAGGGCGATGGCAACCAGCGTGGAGCTCTTCCCCATCCCGGTTTCGCCGAGCACCGCGAGATGTCGTCCCTCCCCGGGTTCGACGGGAGGCCCCACGATGCGACCGCTCGAGGTTCTCCCGAGCGGAAGGATCGGGAGCCCGGGTGGGACCAGTGACCCGGCTCCTTCGACCGGGCAGTCGGGGGTGGGGAGAAGCGACGCAAGCTCCTCTTCCGACACAGGGAAGGAAGGGTCACGCCAGGGCCAAGAGAGGTGAGTCCGAGAGAACCGAAGCCCGTTCCCCGATTCCGTCCTCGTCGCATCCTCGAGCGCCCCTCGTACGACGGCGGGCAGGTCGGTGGTCATCGAAGACAATCCTCCCCGGGCTCGAACGCAGAGAGTGGCCTTCCAGAACAATGGGCAACGTCGGTCCGGCGCGCTGCCGTCGGACGGAACCGAACGAACTCCGGTCGAACGGCCGCGCGGGTCGGCTCTCGTCCGCGGAACCGGCTCCGGGATGCTGGCCACGACTTTCGGAGCCGCTTTCCAGGAGGAAGGAAGCGCCGCGAAGGACCACCGAAGAGAGTACCCGACCGGGAGCGAGCGCAGTGCGAGGACCACGCGGTCGGTCCCCGAAGGACCGAGACCCGCCTCGTGCAACGGTTCGGGCCAGGACCGCTGGCGACGACCCCATTCGAGTTCGACCCACCGACCGCCTCCCTCGGACTCAACCCGGAGCCACGCCGACCGCCCGTACGAGGGCAGGAGGACCCGGGTGATCCAGCGCGCGCTGGAGGGGTCGGCGCAGCCGACCGTGAGTCGAGGCGCCGGACCAGTAGTCACCCGGATGTCGAACGACACTCCGATGCCGTGACCCGCGCGGAGGGAGGCTCCCAGCCGCGCCCAGAACGCCGAGACCTCGTCTTGCCGTCGATGACTCTCTCCCGCGGTCCGGTTCAGCTCCCATTCCCATTTCGGGTCGGCCACCGAGGGGCGCGGATTGAGGAGGGACATCCCGAGGGAATCCCCGTCCCGAAGGTGGGCGTGGCGGTGCTGACGGAAAGTGAACGATGCACCTCCGCGTCACACTCAAGTATCTAGGGCGCCCCCCGCCAGCAGGTTCGTTCCGGTCCGTATGTCGGCGCTCGAGGACCAGATTGCGGCGGTCGAGGAGGAGATCCGGACCACCGCCTACAACAAGGCGACCCAGCTGCACATCGGACGGCTGAAGGCGAAGCTGGCCGTCCTCCGGCTCGAGCGAGAGGCCCGGGCGAAAGGAAGGGGAGGCGGCGTCGGATACGCTGTTCGCAAGAGCGGGAACGCCACGGTGGGGCTGGTCGGGTACCCCTCCGTGGGCAAGTCGACGCTCCTGAACCGCCTCACGGCGGCCGACAGCGAGACCGCGGCCTACGACTTCACGACGGTGTCGATCATTCCCGGAATGCTCCGCTGGGGCGGCGCCTCCATCCAGATCCTCGACATGCCCGGCCTCATCCCGGGCGCCTCGCGCGGTAAGGGTCGGGGGCGCGAGGTCCTTTCGGTCGTCCGCTCGACCGACCTCGTCCTCTTCCTGCTGGACCCGGACCATCCGAACCTTCGCGCTCTCACCTCCGAACTCGAAGGCGCGGGCGTGCGGATCAATCAGAGACCACCCCGGATCGTGGTCCAGCATTCCGACCGGGGGGGACTGACGGTCTCGAGCACCGTTCGCCTCACCCACCTCGCGGGGGGCGCGGCGGCCCAGATCGCTCGGGAGTTCGGCCTTCACAACGGATCGATCGTGTTTCGAGAGGATGCCACGGTCGACCAGCTCATCGACGTGCTCGCGGGGAATCGAGTCTACATCATTGCGATCATGGCGGTCAACAAATCCGAGCTCCTCAGCGCGAAGCAGCGGGCCGAGCTCACTGCAACCCTCCTGCCGTACGAGCCGATCTTCATCTCCGCGCGCACGGGGGAGGGGATCGACACGCTCGTCGACCGGCTCGGGAACGCGCTTCGATTCATCCGGATCTACGTGAAGCCCCCCGGCCGTCCCCCGGACCGGGAGGAGCCGGTGATCCTCCGATCCGGAGACACGGTCGCGGGCCTCCTCCGGAAGCTTCCCGGAGAGCTCGACCGCGGGTTCAAGGCCGCTCAAGTGTGGGGTCGCAGCGCGAGGTTTCCGGGACAGACGGTCGGTCGGGAACACGTCCTTTCGGACGAGGACGTCGTCACCGTGCTCGTCGCTCGCGGCGGCGCCCGCGCGGCCGGCTAGGTCGTCCCGGCACAGCCGAAGGGAGTCGTTGGTCCCGTCCCCAGCGGCCCCCGACCATGAAGTGTCCGCGATGGAATGGCTCGAGGGCGACGGACGCCGCCAGCGTTGCGAGCTCCGAAAGGTCCCGCTGCGCTTCGGCAAGATGTGCCGTGGAGGAGCGCTCCCGGCCCATGCTGGCAGTCTTGAGCGCTAGAAGGAGCCGACATCCGTCGCGGCGATGGAGCAGCTCGACGTTCCTTCGGAAGATCTCGAGCTGGTCGGGCTGCGCGACGTCCGCGTAAACGCCATCGACCGGGGGAACGAGTGCCGCGTACTCCTCCGGCGCTCGCGCGTCCGCCAGGACCGGGCGCAGGTTCGGCCAACGTCCCGAGAGAGCGAGCAGCTTTCCGAACGGACGGAGGCTGCGTTCGACCGCGTAGACCCGTCCGTCCGGGCCCACGAGGTCTGCGACGTGCGACGCGGTGGTCCCGGTCGCGGCGCCGAGGTAGAGCCACAGCTCTCCCGGTGCCGGGAGGTCCCCGGACCATCCTCGAAGGACGGCGGCGGCGAGCTTCGAACGGGTGGGGTCGAACTGGCGGAGCGGCCGTCGGTCGACTTCCGTCCAGCGCTCGCCGTAGACTGGGGGCGGGTCCCCGACGGTCTCGGTCCAGAGCTCTTCCCGACCGTCGTGAATGGTCTCGAGAAGTCGGGACGCGCCGGGATAGGGGCGGAACTCTCGACCGGACCTCATCGATGCATCCTCTTCAGAGAGTCGATGCGCCGATCGCGGCGGGCGACGAGCCCGGCCGAAATGTCGCGATGCGTGGTGGCGTCCGCTCGCACCGCGATCGCCGCGATCGCGGCGAGGCTCCTCGCGTACGCACCGCGTCGTGCGAGCGGAACGTCCGCTACGCGCTCCGCCCGATAGAGGAGCCCGAAGCGAGGGCCTCGCCCGGGGGACGGGCGGCGTCGGCTGCCGAGAAGCTGGATTCGGGCCGAGGGCATGCGTGCGAGCGCTCCCACGCTCCCTGCCGCCGCGACCAGTCGGGCCGCCGCCCGTGGGCCGACGACCGCCGCGAGGTTCGGGACGACCCGCCGGGCCTGTTGGTCGACCGCCCGACGAAGCGCCTCGGCGAGGTCCCCGAGGGCCCCGCGGGCCCGCTCCCAGGCCGCGAGATGGAGGTCGAGCGGGGAGTCCGGCACCCGGACGAACGACTCCGCCGCCCGCGACTCGCGTCCGACCGCCCGTTCGACCCGTTCCTCTTCCCGCGCCAACGTGATGAGGACCTCCTCGGGTGCCCGGAGCGCTTTCTCGAGCCGAAGCTGTCCGAGGGCGAGGAAGAAGCGCCGCTCGACGATCGGGTCGGGGGAAGGGATCGCCGCACGCGCCCGCCGCAGCTCCTCGATGGTCGTGAGTTCGACCGGCCGGTGGAGGGACTCCCCGAGCGCGCCGGTGAGCGCGGAGGGGAACGCCTTCACCGGGGTCCCCTCGGGGAGCGTCTCGACGGCCGACCGGAGGCGGGCCGGCACGTCCGCCGCGGTCAACGCCTCGAACCGGGACGCTGCCGCCTTCGGGTCGGGGTCGAGGAGGAACGGCCCGAGCGTGCGATTCCCGTCGGCGCCGACCAGATAGAGGAAGGGACCGCTCCCGACGACGAGCGCCGGCCGCACGCTCTAGAACTCCGCGAGGGACTTCTGGTAGCGGTGGCGTTCCTCGGGGACCTCGACGGGATAGCGACCGGTGAGGCATCCGAGGCAGAGCTCGTCCGCCCGCAGTCCGATCGATTCAACGAGTCCGGGGATGGAGATGTAGTGCACGCTGTCCGCTCCGATCACCTTCGCGACCTCGTCCTCGCTCCGGCTGGACGCGACCAGCTGCCGTCGGTCCTTCATGTCGATCCCGAAGTAGCAGGGAGCGCGGATCGGGGGACATCCGACGCGGACGTCCACGCGGACCGCGCCCGCCCCGCGCGCCATCTGGACGATCTCTCGGAGCGTGGTGCCCCGCACGATCGAGTCGTCCAGAAGAACGATCCGCTTTCCCTTGAGGAGTCCCGGGACCGGGTGCAGCTTCACCTGCACCTCCTGCTCCCGGCGTCGCTGGTCCGGGAGGATGAACGTCCGCTCGACGAACCGGCTCTTGATCAGTGCCTCGGCGTACGGGATTCCCGAGCCCGCCGAGAAGCCGAGGGCTTGCGGGCGGGCCGAGTCGGGGACGGGCACGACGAGGTCGGATTCCGCGGGCGCTTCCTTCGCGAGACGGAGCCCGATCCGGTAGCGGACGTCGTACACGGGCTGCCGGTCCACGACCGAATCCGGGCGCGAGAAGTAGACCCACTCGAACATGCAGTGGGCGCTCTCCCCCGTGTTCGGGATCTTCGAGGTGTGGGCGAGCTGGCCCCGTTCGAGGACGAGGACCTCGCCGGGCTCGACGTCCCGCACCGCCTTTCCCCCCATCATCTCGAGGGCGACCGACTCGCTCGCGACCGCAACCCCGCTCTCGACCGTCCCGAACACGAGGGGGCGGATGCCGAGCGGGTCACGGAACGCGAACACGCGGTTCCCGACCAGGAAGACGACCGCGTAGCCCCCGATGAGGCTCGCGCACGCCCGGCGGATCGCCGCCTCGAGGTCCCGAGTGTGCCCGTACTCGAGCGCGATCGTTTGGGCCATCATCTCGGTGTCGGCGTTGCCGAGGAGGTCGACCCCCTGCGCCTGGAGACGGCGACGGACCCGCTCGAAGTTGACGATGTCGCCGTTGTGGGCGATCGCAGCGTCCTCGTCGCGGATCTTCACGATGATCGGTTGCGCGTTCTCGAGGTCGGTGGCGCCGGTGGTCGGGTAGCGGACGTGGCCGATCCCGCTCGGCCCGCGAAGGGAGTCGAGGAGCTCCTGCGAGAAGATCTCGTGGACGAGCCCCATTCCCTTCTGATGGTGCATCACGTTGTGGCTCGTGGTCGCGATGCCCGCGGACTCCTGTCCGCGGTGCTGGAGGGCCCGGAGGCCCCGGAAGAGGAAGGGGGCGGCGCCCTTCCCTTGGAGCGAGACCCCAACGACACCGCAGGCGTCGCGAGCAGGCATGGTACGACCGAGGAGCGGAGGACGGCCTCCGGTCGTACCCACTCGACTTCGGGTCTTAAGCGGTGCGCTGTGAGTAACTTCGACTTCAGCCGAAGAGGGCGGAGAGACCCTCGGCCGCCTCCTCCTCGGAGACGCCCTTCTCTTCCTTCTTCTCCTCTTCCTTCTTCTCGCCCTTGCCTTCCTTCTTCTCGGCAGGCGCGGCGGCCGGCGCGGGCGCCGCGAACGTCTCGGCCTTCGCGAGGACCTCGACCAGGTTGACGCCCTCGAGCGACGCGAGGAGCGCCTTCACGCGCGCCGCGTCCGGGGAGACCCCGGCCGCGGTCAGGACGCCCGTGAGGCCCTTCTCGTCGATCGGCTTTCCGGCGGCGTTCAGCAGTAGCGCACCATACACGTACTCCATGTTCTCACTCCGTGGACTCTGGGGGAACCCTCAGTGACCCATCAAGCGGCCGACCGCCGCTGCCTCCCGGACCGCCTTCGAAAAGAGCGGTTCGATCGTTTCCTTCGTGACCGTACCCGTCGCGATCGCGAGCCCGAGCGCCCGACGGTGCGCGCGACCGAGGAGGCGGGGGATCGTCTCGGTCGTGGGGTATCCGAGTTCGACCGCGAGGCCTATCGCGAGCGCGGCGCTCCGGGCGAGCTCGGCCCGCCGCTCCTCTAGGTCGACCGAGAGGACCTCGGGAGGATAGAACGTCGTGCCGTCGACGACGGCGCGCAGAGTGAGCCCGACCTCGAGCGGGAAGATCTCGAGCCGGGTGAGCAGACCTGCCACCTCGCGTGAGATCGGCTGGCCGGCCCGGACGATGGTGGTGTCCTTCTTCAGGATGACCTTTCCCTTCTCGATCGCCGCCGGAAAGCCCGCGTGCTGGAGCTCCCCGACGATCGGACCGGGCTTGAAGTTCGTCGTGCCCGCGGGAACGAGGATGTCCGCCGGGGCGACCTCTCCCCCGCGTGCGGGCGTCGGGGAGCGGGTCTTGAGGAACTCCTGGAAGAGCGAGAACGGGTTCCCCTCGGCGGAGAGGATCGCCGTCGGGTCTTGGACCTGGTCGAGGAGGGGGCGGAAGGCGGGCCGGGTTTCCATGGCCTTCTCGATCGCATGGCGAATGGCGCTGTTGGTGGCCACGGTGATCGGGTGCTCCCGGCGACGCAGTTCGCGCCGCATCGATTGGAGCGCCGCGGCCGGGACCCCTCGGATCCCGACGACGGCGACCATCGGCCGCGCGACGAGCGTGGCCGCGAGGGCGTCGACGCGGGCGATCTTCTCGGGCGGAACGGATCCACGGCCGGGCATGGAAACCTACCTACCAGAGCCGGACGGAGGGTCCCATCGTGGTCTTGACGTAGACCGACTCGATGTTCGTCCGTCCGCGTTCGAGCTTCCCGACGATCCGGTTCAGCACCGCGTCGACGTTCTGGGCGATCTCCTCGGGCTTCATCGCCCGGGTGCCGACCGGCGCGTGGAACGTGCGGTTGCCCTTCGAGCGGATCCGGATCGACCGCTTGAGGGCGTTCACGAGGTTCGTGGGGTCGCTTCCCGGAGGCACCGGGCGCGGCATCTTCCCGCGCGGACCGAGCACCACGCCGAGCCGCTTTCCGATCGTCGGCATCAACGGCGCCTCGGCGAGGAAGAAGTCGACCGAGTTGACGACCTTCTTGACGTTCTTCTTGTCCTTCGCGAAGTCGTCGAGCTCGTTCGAGGCGACGACCATGTCGGCCACGCCGCGCATCTTCTGGCAGAGCTCGGGCGAGCCAAAGACCGCGACCTTCACCGTCCGGCCCCGTCCCTTCGGGAGCGGTACCTCGTCCTCGAGCCGGTTCTTCGGGACCGTGAGATCCAGGTCCTTGAGGTTGACCGAGAGCTCCACCGTCTCGGAGAACTTCCGCTCCGCTGCCTTTGAGAGAGCTTCGGTGACTACCTCTACGGCAGAACGGTCGGCCATCGTCTCCTCCGATACGCGGGAACGCGGTCGCGCGAGTAGGCTTCCCTACTTAAGCGTTAGGTTCTCGCTCTCTCGGCGGAAGGGCGAGAATCGCTCCTTCTCGCGCGGTGCGCGTTTTGAGTACGAGCCTGAGTGGTCCGGCGGCAGAGTCCGGCTCAGGAGCCCGGCCTTCGCCGGCGTTCCCCGAGGGCCGCCCCAATAGCTTTATAGCAAACGGGTCTCGCAGCCCGCCGATGCACTATCCAAAGACCGTCTCGACCTATTGCCCGAAGTGCAAGACGCACACGGAGCACGAGGTCGAGAAAGGAAAGAAGCGGACCGCCTCCGAGCTCAAGTGGGGGCAGCGCCGGTTCCGGCGCGCGACCGGAGGGTACGGCGGGTTCCCGCGCCCGAAGCCCGAGGGGCGCGCGAAGGCCGTCCGGCGCGTCTACCTCAAGTTCCGCTGCAAGAAGTGCAAGTACACGGTCCAGCCCGCGAGCTGGCGCGCGAGCCAGCTCGAGCTCGTGGAGAAGCATTGACGGGAGGCGGCACGATGCGAGGACCGTCCCCATTCTGGGTCGTCAAGTGCCCCGACTGTTCGACCGAGCAGACGATCTTCAGCCGACCGGCCACGGTGGTGAACTGCTCCGTTTGCGGCGCGACCCTCGCGACGCCGACGGGCGGCCAGGCGAAGCTCCGGGGCGAACTCGTCCGCCCGGTGAGCGCCTAGCCGGGGACGCGGACGTCGGATGCCCCTGCGCCCCGAGTTTCCGGAGGAAGGCGAGCTCGTCATCGGGACCGTCACGTCGATCCGGAACTTCGGTGCGTTCGTCACCCTCGACGAGTACACGAAGCGGGAGGCGTTCATCCACCTCTCCGAGGTCGCCACGGGCTGGGTCAAGTACATCCGCGACCACATCCGCGAGGGCCAGAAGATCGTCGCGCGCGTCCTAAGGGTCGACCCGACGAAGTCCCAGATCGACCTTTCCCTGAAACGGATCAACGACCACCAGCGACGGGAGAAGGTCCAGGCGTGGAAGAACGAGCAGCGGGCGATGCGGCTCCTCGAGCAGGTCGCCCAGCCGCTCAAGATCACCGCGGCCGAGGCCGCCGACCAGTTCGGCCCCGTCCTCATCGAGAAGTACGGCTCCCTCTTCCAGGCGTTCGAGGTCGCCTCCGCCGACCCGAAGCGCTTCCAGAAGGAGAACGAGAAGGCGCCCTGGTCGGCCGCGTTCCTCAAGGTCGCGAAGGAGAGCATCGTTCCGCCGCACGTCACCATCCTCGGGACGCTCGAGGTGAGCGACCCGGCGCCGGACGGCCTCGACCACGTCCGTGCGGCCCTGCTCGCCGCCGAGAAGGTCGACCCGGAGGCGGTCGAGGTCCAGTACGTCGGCGCCCCGCGCTACCGGATCCGCGTGCAGGCGACCCAGTACAAGATCGCCGAGGAGACGCTCAAGCGCGCGACCGAGGCGACCCTCAAGTCGATCAAGAGCGCCGGCGGGCAGGGGAGCTTCGAGCGCGTATGACGAACTCGGTGCTGCGGGTCTGCCGTGCCTGCGACCGCTACAGCTACCTCGAAACGTGCCCGGTCTGCTCCGCGCCTACCCGGACCCCGCATCCGGCCCGCTTCGACCCAGGAGACCGCTACGGGAAGTACCGGCGAATGCTGCTCGAGGTCGTCGAGGAGACCTCTGCGAGGACGGCGTGACGATGTCCGCGAGCATGCACCGGATCAAGGTCGTCAACGACGTGAGCGACCTCGTCCCGATCCTGCGCGCCGTCGATTCCCCGGTCAAGCTCCGCCTCGTCCAGCGTCTCGGGGAGAACTGGCTCACGCTCGAGGACATCGAGCGCGAGTTCGGCGCCGACGGCGTGAAGGCGCTCACGTTCTTCGAGAAGCTCCGCCTGATCGACACTCGTTGGGTCGCTCGGGAAGGTCGGCGCCAGCCCGACAAGAGCTACCACTTCTACTACTCGACGATCAACATCAGCACGACCTCGCCCCTCACAGAGATCTCCGAGGTGCTCGCGATCGCGATGATGCCGCAGCGCGAGTACTCGAAGCTCGAGCAGAAGATCTACAACGCGGTGGGGCCGGAAGGTCGCTTCTTCTCCGACGTCGCCGAGGAGCTCGGGATGAGCCCGACGCGGCTCAAGGCGCTCGTCAAGCGGTCCGAGAAGCTGGAGTACCGTGGCCACCGGATCGAGCGGTTCGTCCAGGAACCGACGCCGGCGTAAGCCCCCTCCGGAGGTCTCCGTCCTCCGGGTCGGGCACCGACCCGGCCGGGACCCTCGCCTCACCACGCACGTCGCACTCGCCGCTCGGGCGTTCGGCGCCCATCGGATGTACCTTCACCCTCCGGACGACCGCCTCGCCCAAACGGTCGCCTCCGTGACCCGCCGCTGGGGGGGCGAATTCGCGGTCGTCCCGGTCGACGACTGGAAGAGCCTGGTGCGCTCCTTCCCGGGCGCCGTGGTTCACCTCACGATGTACGGTCTTTCCCTCGAGAGGGCCCTCCCGAAGATCGCGCGGCACTCGTCGGTTCTGCTCGTGGTCGGAGGCGCGAAAGTTCCCTCGGAGCTCTACCGTTTCGCCCGGTACAACGTGGCGGTCGGACACCAACCGCACAGCGAGGTCGCGGCCGTGGCGGTGGCTCTCGAGCGGCTTCTGGGACTCCCCGCCCCGGTCGGGCCCGGCGAGGCCCCCCAGCGGATCGTGCCTTCCGCGCGGGGAAAGCGGGTGGTGGGAGGCCGCTCGAGACGATGACCGAGGAGCTCCCGCCAATCCCCGCCGCCCACTTTCCCATTGCAGCGCAGGCACCGGGCAAATGCATCGTGTTCGGCGAGCACGCGGTCGTGCACGGCGCCCCCGAACTCGTCTTCGCGATCGACCTGATGACCCAAGTGTTCGTCCGCGACGGGCCGGCGATGCGCCTCAACGCCGACGCGGAAGCACTCTCCCGGAATCCGTACTTCCGCTCGGCAGTCGATCTCGGCTGGAGCGGCCGATCCCCGGTCGAGGTCCGGGCCGTCTCCCGGATCCCGAAGGCGGCCGGGCTCGGTTCGTCGGCGGCGTTTGCGGCCGCTCTTTCGGCGGCGTTCTTCTCCGCGAGCGGCGGCGTCGACCGCCCGACGTTGGCCCAGCGGAGCTTCGACGTGGAGCGAGGGGCCCAGGGCGTCGGAAGCCCCGGGGACACGAGCACGGTGGTCGCGGGCGGATTCATCGCCGTCAACGGGGGGCCCGGAGACCCCCTCTGGTCGATCCGGTCCACCGACCGTCGTTGGGAGATTCGTAGAGTGGGCGACCCGGGCTGGGTGTGGGTGGTCGCTTACAGCGGCATCCCCCGCTCGACCGCGGACGCCGTACGCGCGGTGAGCGCGAAGCTCGCGGCCCCCGGCGGGCCCGAGCTCCTCGAAGAGTTCCGCCGCGTTGCCGCCGAGGGGATCGAGGCGGTCGGCCGGGGTGACCGGGGGACGGTCGCCGAACTGCTCGGGCGGAATCAAGAGCTCCTTCGTGCCGTCGGCGTCTCCCATCCCCGGCTCGAGGCGCTCCTCGAAGCGGCCGCGCCCGCCGCGGAAGGAGCGAAGCTTACCGGCGCCGGCGCGGGAGGCTCCGTCCTCGCGCTCCCGGTCCCCGGGAGGGAGACTGAGCTCGTCCGACGCCTCGCCCGTGCGGGCGCACTCCCGTTCGTCGTTCGCCCGGTGCCGGGTGGCGCATCGACCGTGACCGCCTAAGGGTCCTCCTGGACCCGATCCACTCACCTACTTCTTCGCGACGATCCGAACCACGGAGTTCGGGCCGAGCGGATGGTCCGCGGCCATCGCGCGGTGGGTTCGTCCATCGATCGCCCGGATGAAATGCTCGCCGAGGTCGGTGTGCACGCGGTAGGCGACCGCGCGTGCCGGGGTGTTCGCCGGGACCAGGAACGCGTCCGGAAGGACTCGACCCTGACCGTCGGTCCAGTGGGTCTCGTCCTCGACCGGATAGACCACGATCATCCCGAGGCGGGAGTAGATCATCTCCTCGAGCGCCTGCTGCACTCCGGTCGAGCCCCAGGCGAGGAGGATCGTGCGGATCCCTTCGAGGGCCTTCGACTGGGGGGGAGTGAGACGACTCGGCTCGCGCACCTGGAACGAGGGGTCCCCGGGTCGGTATTCGATGAGGCCGGTTCGTGCCGCCCGCCGGAGCGTGAGCTCGGCGTCCGCCGCGGTCGGAACCGACGGGATCGGTTCGATCTCCTTCGCGAGCGCCTCGGCTTCGTTCTGCGTCGCACGGTCGCATTTGTTGGCGGCGACGAGCCGGGGCTTCGAAGCCTCGAGGAGCCGCCGCGCGAGGTTCGTCCGGTCCTCGTCGGTCCACCGCGACGGATGGGTCCTCTCGAGCGGAGAGTTGCGGAGCGCGGTCGCGATGGCGCTCGGCGATATCGATAGGCCGGTCAGCCGCTCGGCCAGAAAGTCCTCGACTTTCTTTCCCTCGAGCTCGGTTCCGCGGGCGTGCCGTGCGAAGTCCCGGCTCAGGATCTCCGCCACCCACGCCACGAGCTCGTCCTCGAGCCATCGGACCTCCTGGCCCGGGTCGTGACTTCCGTGTTCCGCGAGCCGGCCCTCGTCATCCGTCGAGCCGGAAAGGTCGACGACCTGGATGAACCCGTCCGAGGCTCGGAGGTCGTCGAGAAACTTGTGCCCCAGGCCGCGCCCCGCATGAGCCCCGGGGACGAGCCCCGGGACGTCGACGAGATTCACGGGGACCCAGCGTGTTCCGTCGACGCACTTCGCGTTGCCGGGAGTGCACGCGGTCCCCTTCTCGGGGTGCGGACAGGGAGCCCGGACCGCGGCCACGCCGCGGTTCGGCGTCACGGTCGTGAACGGATAGGGAGCCATCGGGACGTCGAGCAGCGTGAGCGCGTTGAAGAACGTCGATTTCCCGACGCTCGGCTTCCCGACGATCCCGATCTCCATGCGCCCCTCTGGCTGCTTCGACTACACCGAGTAGTCAGGTGGGGTCTCGGAGACCCCCACCGCACGGTTGGTCGCCAGCGCGAGCGCGAACAAGAGCCCGCTCAGGCGGTTGGTCCAGCTCAGAAGCTCCGGTGGTAGCGGCTCGGTCCGGTTGAGCGCCCAGACCTCCCGCTCGGCCCTCCGAGCGATCGTCCGAGCGATGTGAAAGAGCGCGGCGGGCCGCGAGCCTCCCGAGAGCACGAAGGTGCGCAGGTGGGCGTGCGAGGGCCGCAACTTCTCGATGTCGGCCTCGAGCCGTTTGACGTGTCGTGCCTCGATCCGATGCTTCGGCTTCGCTTTCCCGCCGGGGGGAGTCGCGAGCTCCGTCTGGGCGATGTAGAGCTCGCTCTCGATCCTCCGGACGATCGCCCGGATGTTCGAGAGTTCGGGAGGAAGTTCGACCTCGATGAGACCGAGAACGGCCCCGAGCTCGTCGAAAGCCCCGTACGCGTGGACGCGCGCCGAGTCCTTGTCTACCCGTGCACCACCGGCGAGAGAGGTGGTCCCGCGGTCACCCGTGCGGCTGTAGAGACGCGCGATACTCTCGCCTCCGGCCGCCACGGCAGCTGGTCCAGAGGAGAGCTCAGACCGTGGACGGGACAGTACGAGATGTGCAGCACCTCATTATGCTTCGCGTCCTGTCGGCACAGTCGGCAGATGAATCCGCTCCGTTCGCTCCAGGCGATCGCCATCGACTCCATGTTGCAACCGTTCCCCCCGCTCGGAAGCTAGCGCCCGAGGAGCCCCCGACCCTCCCGGTCCGCCCGCTTTCGTCCCTCTCGTCGGTCATTCACCGAGCGCGCGCGTTCGCGCAGCGCGGGAAGGCGCTCCGAGTGGGTTCGAGCGAGCTCCGCGAGCCCGAGACTGGTCGCGAGGGCGATCGCGCCCTCGATGTCTCGGGCGTAGCCGTTCTCAACGATCTCTTCGAGTTCTCCGCGTAGGGTCGGAGGAAGTTCTACCGTCCCCGGACGCGGCTCGCTCGCCGCTCGCACGAGCGCTCGCACCGCATCGGAGCGGGTCGAGAGATCGTGGTCGCGCTGGAAACCGGCGAGAAGAGACTCCTCTTCCTCGGTGAGGCGCACTCCGAGAAAACGAGTCGCGGGAGCTTCGGCTCGGGCGTTCCGCACGTGTTTAACACAAATTAAACATGTATTTCAACATTTCTATATTTCGTAAAACGGTGAGGGGCCCGGAGTCTCCTCGCTTGCAAGATCCCACCAGCCGACTTTCCTCCGCTCCGGGGACCATAGATCACCATCCTTGCTCCCCCGAATGCTGGCAGGTCGTCACGGGGTTGGATGGCGGACGCTGGTGTCACGTCGCATCTCGGGGGCGGATCACGATTCCCGTCCCCGTGGGCCGTTCGACCTCCCTGCCCATTCTCCGACCGCAAGCACGACCAGGAAGAGAGTCCGGACCCGGTCAACGGGCCCGACTCGGGATGAGCTATGCTCCACCGGTCGGGAAAGGATTCCCTGCGGCTGATTGACCGGGGCAATCCGGGCAGGACCTCTCGAGGTCGCGTTCGTCGGGGTTTCGTCACAGAGTTGGGGAGGAACAGGACGGTCATCGACCCTCAAGAACCCTGGGCGGGAGGGATTCGCGGCCTCGCGCGCAGGATGAGCCTCTGGAACGCTGGTTTCAGCGCCTTGAGCACCGGCGCCGCCTCGACGGATAGCTCCGCGAAGAATGTGCCTACGCTTCTGCTCTCAGGACGCGAGAACGGAACTCCGGCGGCCAACGCCTCGGCGCCCGAGCGGTCGCATCGGGCACGGGGAATCGTACTTCACAGAAGCATTATCCCGAGCCCGGGAGTGAACGAATGCGGAATCAGGTGGGTGCTTGCGCGAGGCTCGGCGCTTCGGTTCTTCGCCTCTCTCCGAGGAGAAGGCGTGTCGGAAACTAGCCAAGGCAGGCTGTGACCCGGAAAGCCTCCGTCTCCTCGTACTCCACGTGAACTCCACTTCCCCGGACCCGGGCGAACGTCCGCGGAGGTTGGCCGAGCTCGCAGACTTTGCGAGGGCCATCGGACCCCGCGCGGCCGAGGACTACTTTCACGCGATTCGCGAGACAATGGCACTGGTCGAGCTGACCGACCCGAGGGTCCTCGAATTCGCCCGGTCGGTTGACCCGCACACTGCCGAGTGGTACTTTTGGGCGATCTGGGGTACAAAGGAAGTGCGCGACCTCACAGCGCAGCGGGTTCTCGACGCCGTCGACTTCTTCCGCGCGATTGGGGACCCGGCCACCGTCGAGTATTTCTTCGCGATTCGGGAGACCAAGGCCGCCGAGAAGCTCACCGACCCACGCGTCCTCGCTTTTGCTCGTTCGATCGGGAGCGATGCGGCCGTCGAGTACTTCGGAGCGTGCTGGGAGACCGGCGCCATCGACTCGCTCACCAGCCCGCGGGTCCTCTCGTTGGCTCCCTGGCTGAAGGGAGACACAGGGAAGGAGTACTTCCAGTCGGTCCGGGAGACGAAAGCGGTCGAGGAGCTCACCGACGAGCGCGTGGCCGGCTTCGTCCGTCGGATCGACAACCGGGTCGCCGAGGACTACTTCCGGGCCGTCCGGATGACCCGCGCGGCGAGGGATCTCACGAGCGACCCGGTGACCGTCTTCGCGGAGGTCATTGGAACGTCATGCGCCCGTCAGTACTTCCGTGTCCTCGCGAACACCAAGGAAGTCGAAGCCCTCACCTGCGAGCGGCTCCTACGAACCTCGGCCGTAATCCGAGCGATCGGGAGCGACGCCGCGCTCGACTACTTCCTGGCGGCGGCCACCAGGAGCGTCTTCCCGGACCCTCCGCCTTCTCCTTCGAAGGGAGAAGCGTCGACCGACTCCTCGGTACCCGTGCTCACGCTCCTCGACATCCCCCAGTACGACCGGTATCGCCCCATGGCGCTGCTGGGGGTGTCCGCTCTGTTCTGGTGGGGCGTTTGGGGCTCGGGCGTCCTCACGCTCGCGACCACAGCCGGCCGACTTGCCCTCCTCGCGGGCCTGGGTGCGTGGGTTGCCTGCTTGTGGGGGACCCACCTGCTGACGGGAATGATCGCCGAGCGAGCATCCGATGAGTTCGTGGAGCGTCGTCGGCGGCTCCTGAACGAGCACGGAATCCGCTGGCACGATTGCCTGTCGGGCGACCGACACTGCCCTAAGTGCTGGAGCCCGTCCCGTGCTCACCGGGACGATCGGTTCGACTACGGGCGTTTCTGCCGTTGCCCTGCGTGCTAGTTTCGGCGTTCGGCCCCCGCCGGGTTCCTTGAAGGTCCCCCGCCGGCCCTACTGGTCGCCGTAGACGAGCTCACCGTGGAGCTCCTTGTCGAGTCCCGTCACTTCGACCTCTTTCGGCACCCGGACCTTCATCGTTCGGTCGAGGCCGACCAGGATCAGGTAAGTGACCGCGAACGCGTAGGCGGCCGCGAAGGCCACGGCGGCGAGCTCCTTGCCGAAGAACAGGTTGCCTCCGAAGAACAGCCCGTTGGCTCCCGCGCCATTGATGGCGAGGGACGCGAAGAGGCCGAGCAGTGCCATCCCCAGCATGCCTCCCACGCCATGGACGCCCCAGACGTCGAGAGCGTCGTCCCAGTGTCGCCGGTTCTTGAACGCGATCGCGAGATAGCAGACGATCCCCGCGGCCAGGCCGAACACCATCGCCGCCGTCGGGGAGACGAATCCCGCCGCGGGCGTGATGACGACCAATCCGGCGAGTCCTCCGGTGAGGAGCCCGATGAACTTCGGCTTCCCTTCGATCGCCCAGTCCAGCATCATCCAGACGAAGCTGGCGATCCCCCCGGAGACCGCGGTGTTGAGGACGGCCACGACGGCCACGTCGTTCACGGCGAACGCGTTCCCGGCGGTGAAACCAAACCACCCGAACCAGAGAATCGCCATGCCGATGCCGGCCATGTACAAGTTCTGCGGCTTGTCGCGAACGTATCGGCTTCCGAGATAGAGCACGGTCGCGAGCGCGCTCATTCCGGCAATCTCGTGGACGACGATCCCGCCTCCGAAGTCGAGGACCCCCCACTGCTCGAGCAGACCGCCCCCCCAGACCATGTGGGCGATCGGATAGTAGACGAACAGCTGCCAGCAGACCAGAAACACGAGGTAGGCCCCGAACTTGACCCGGTTCGTAAACGCGCCCGTGATGAGCGGCGGGGTGATGATGACGACCATCATCTCGTACGCAAGGAAGATGTAGAGCGGGATGCCCGGGCTCACCGGCGAGGGCGAGCCGGACGACATGTTCTGGAGGAACGCCTGGTTCAGGTTGCCGATGATCCCGTGGAAGTCTCCGCTGAAGCAGAGCGAATAACCGATCGTCACCCAGAGGAGCGTCGTCACCCCGAGGGCGGCGAAGCTCTGCATCATGATCGAGATCGAGTTCTTCTGACCGACGAGGCCCGCGTAGAAGAAGGCGAGCCCCGGTGTCATGAACATCACGAGCACCGTCGCGATGATCATGAACAGCGTACTGCTCGCGTCAAACCCTACCATGGAAACCGACCTTCGGAACGAGGCCGTGCCCGAGGTCCGACTGGCTCCTCGAGAACTGCCCGGGACTCATCCCGCGTCGCCAGGTTTTCATCTTTCTGTGTGACCGAGATGACTCGCACTAACGGCTCCTACAGCACCCGTTCGCTGGTCGGACCCGGCCCAGGTTCGAGCGCGTCCCGAGCGTCCGCGCGAGAAGACCTAGAAACGTCGGCGCACGCCTCTTTCGGCCGCGAACGGGTCTGAGGGGCAAATGGATGCGAGGAATCGGGAAGCGCTGTGAACCGTAGAATATCCCGGCGAAGACCGATCGTTCGAGTCCTCCGCCATGGCGTTCCTCCGGGCATCCCACCTCCGCTTGCGCGGAAGCGGATGGGAAGTCGCCCCCCGTTGATGTCCGAGTCGGGGAGGGTGAAGAGCTCCTCAGGCCCGGGGGGGAGATGGACCTCTGCCCTTTCGAACAAGAAGCGCGAAGGCCACCATTGCCACCGCGATCGCGCTGACCGCCGTACCGATGAGGACCCAGCCCCAATCGATTGATGAGCTCGCACTCGTCCCGCTCGTCGTTCCGCTATAAAACTCCACAGCGATTCCGCTAATCGACACGGCGGACCCGCAGACGAAGCCGAACGTGACCGGCGCGGTCCCCGTATCGTTGTAGGCGTACAGTGCCGATTCGGTCCCCGGATTCCATCCCGTTCCTTGCTGTCCTCCGGTCAGCCAGTTTCCGTTGGGGGTGGGCATTGCGTACGCTCCGGACGGTCGATCGGAGCCGATTATCGCAAGAACCAGGGACGGAGAGTGAGCGGCCGGATTGCTCACGTCGAGGAGCGTTCCCGCTAACGTGTTGTTGCCCGTCCCCACGGAGCCGACCTCGGTGCCCGCGGCCAATTCCCCGGCTCGACAGGTTCCAAACTCAACGTTCGAGATCGTCACCACGATCGTCAGGGTTCCTCCGTGGTCGGATGTCACGTCATAGAATGCGACCGATTGAGCGGGCGCGAACTCCCCGGCGACGTACGCAAACTGGTCGAATCCTCCGTCGGACACCGAGGTGATGAGGTCCGTTCCTGCGAGGTAGTTGACCACGACGTAGAGCAAGCTCCCCGAGGTCTCGGAGAATCCCGATATCACGCACGTGGTCCCAGAGCCAGCTGTGGTCCCCGCATCGCCGAGGCACGGCTGTCCTCCGAAGCAGTCACTGACCGGGGGTGCCCCCGAGACCATGGCTGGGGCCCGAGCCGCGGTGTCCACCCCGTTCGACATGGCAACCACCGCCGGTACGCTTGACAAAGCCGTTAGGGTTGCAGTGCTCAGCGTGAGCATCCACAACGTCCGGAAGCGTGCCGTTCTCCGACTGTAAGCGACCACCCGTCGTTTCATTCCCTGCTACCTCCAGCGTCGGAGGCCGACAGCCCCCCGAGCGACTCAGAGGGTCCTCTCCACGGCCCGACAGTCATTGATTGATGCCTACTTGATGCTCTCGATTCTCGGCCATACACGACCCTGGGGGAGGCCGCCGAGGCGGGCCGAGAAAGGGTAAGCGGTTCCCATGAATTGCGGGTTCGATGGACGAGAGTCCCGGCCGCGTCATCCTGGTGATAAACGGCCGGGTCGTGGAAACGGGCTACCGCGCGCGAGGATCCACGTCCCCAACTGGCGCGGAGGGATGGCGCGCCGTCTCGCTGTTTGGCGGGACCTTGCTGCCTCTGGGAATCCTGGCGGGATTGAACGAAGGTGGGGCGGCCGCCATCGCGGGCGTCGTGCTGTTCCTAATCGCTGGGGTTGCCGCCGGAGCCGAGCGGTACCCCCTCGCGGCTGCCGTGGGGTGCTCCGCGATTGTCTGGGCGGCCACGGGCATATCGCTGGCCCTTGGGGTCGACACTTGGCCAATCGGGACCCTGACCGGCGCCGTCGTCGCGGGACTGGTCTTCGCGTTCCTGGGACTTCTTCGGGCGCGATCTCTCGGCCGGACAGGTCGGTGAGACATCGCGAACGATTCCTCTCGCCGGTTGGAAGTTTCGTTGCGCACACTCCGACGGCGAGCGGACACTGCCAGCGGGCAGATTCCCGACCCGCCACGCAACCACGTTCCGAGTCGGCTAACCCGACCTCACCAGCAGCTGGACATCCCACCACTGATGCCAGATTGCGCCGACGGCATGATCCGCCGAGAAGACGGGCGGAATCGCAGCCCCGCAATCGGAGGGGATGGGCGCAGCGAAGAACTGGAAGGCGATCCCTGAGGGCTCGGTACCAGTGATGTTCAGAACCGGACAATCCATTGTGTTGTAGCCGTTCACTACAAACAGGACGGAAGCGAGCGAAATCCGGGCAAATTCCACCTGACCGAACCCGACGCCTTCCCACGAGATCGCGACGTTGCAGTCAACATACGCGACGCCATTGAGCTGCACCGTTCCTTGGTCAGGGCAAGCCGGTGACTCGGGAGCGAGGTTCAACGGAGCACCCGCTGGGGATGAGTTGCTCACGAGCACAAGCACCATCGCCACAAGCAACGTCGAGGCGGCAACTACCGCCATCACGGAGTACTTCTCGAGCGCACTCATGCGCGTGGTCCTCCTCGATCGCTGTGCCGTCCACTCCAGAGGAATCCTATGGCGGCACCCCGTAAACCCCTATCGACGTGCGGTCGGGCGGAGGCACGCGAGTTCTGCCGGCGCACGAGAGTTTGCGCCCACGGGGCGTTTCAGAGCCTCTGATTCTCGCTTAAGAACAGGTTAGCGACTGACAGCGCGATGAAATACGTTGAGTTCCGAGACAGTGTCGGTGAATACCTTCGGGAGCATCCTGCAGGCTCGACGTGGAAGGTCCTGAGATCGGACCTGCGACTTCCGTACGAGATTCCCTGTCCAACGTGGGTTCACCGGCTGGAGGATGAGATTGGTCTCTCACGAACGGACGGACCGCGGGGTAAGATCTGGCGTGTCAAGTCTTGAGGGTACCACTGGAGTGCAAGAAGGGGCGTGACGCCACCCCCCGATGCTCGCTTGACGTGAGGCGTGATCGCCCTCAGGCCCGGCCGTAGCTGGAGCCGAGTTCAAGCATATGGTTCCGGCCCCGCACGACCTCCAGCACGTGATTAAGTTCTGCATGAAGACATTGACGAGTACGAGGCGACGCGGGCTTGAACACATGCTCGAGCCGCAGCGCCGAGAGGTACTCTCGGTGGTAGCTCGCAATTCGGACCAGGGCGGCACGGCTCTTGAGTTCAAGCTGGCGTCAACGAGAGCTCTGCGATTCTGGGGGTCAGGGAGACCGCCTGTGTAAAACGGCGCGCGTTCTCTGGGGAAGGAACGCCTTCCGACCCCCGGACAAACCGCGTTTGGTCGTGTACTTTGTCAGTGCGTCGCCGGGACCGCTCGTCGCCCGACGAACACCAGAAACAGTCCCAGAGCAAAGATGACTACCCCCGTAAACTCGAGAATCCCCTGCCGACCGACGAAGGGTGTTCCGAGGCAGGGGCCGATGTAGCCGGTGACACAGACGACGACCCAAACGAGGCTAAGAATCAGGACCAGACTGCCCAACACGGTCAGGCCAAGACCCCAATCGCGAACGACCTCCCGCCACGCCACATCGTCCGGGACCGCAGCGGGTCAAATCAGTCCTTGTGTCTAGGGGTGCACGTGCAAAGTGCGGCTTGCTGGCAGGCCGCTTGCCACCCCCACGCCCGGGACTCTCGGGGGATAGCCACTCTTCCGATCAAGGGCGGCGAAACACGTGTCCCACTTCCAAGACCGCCCTTGAGACCGGACAAACCTCTCGCATCGGTTGACCAATAGGCATCGTGCAAGAGCAGTTGCACCCGAGAAATCGGAGTCCGCAACCATCCGAGTTTAACTAGGGGGGACCTCTTCGGAGTCTCGGGTGCCTCTGTGCGCGGACTCGGATCGGTCGTGGTCGGGCTTCTTCTGGTGAGCATGGCGCTGGTATCGGGCCTGACCGTTGCAGGAAGCGCCGCAGCAAGTTCCGTTCCATCATCCGCACCTCTCCCCTTCTTCGTCACCAATGTCCAGAGCACCAATTGGGCCGGATACGCAGTGACCGGCGCCGCGCACTCCGTGACGCGCGTTTCGGGCTCGTGGGTCGAGCCCACGGTCGTTGGGTCGTGCCCTAGTGGCGCCCGCTACTCGTCGTTCTGGATCGGCATCGATGGTTACTCCTCCAGCACCGTAGAGCAGACCGGCACGGACGTCGATTGCACGGGTGGCCATGCGTCCTACTACGCCTGGTATGAATTCTACCCGGCCGGCTCGGTCAGCATTGGCTCCGTGGCGGTATCGGACGGCGACCACATCTCGGCGAGCGTGTCCTTCTCCACCAGTTTCACGGTCAAGCTCACGGATGTGACGAGCGGCAAGTCGTTCTCGATCACGAAGTCGGTGAGCGGTGCCCAGCGGAGCTCGGCCGAGTGGATCGCGGAATCGCCGGAGATCTGTTCTTCCACCTGCAAGCTGGCCAGCTTGACCGACTTTGGTACAGTCCACTTCAGCAACGGTCGCGCCACTGTCTCCGGCACTTCGGGCGCCATCGGGAGCTTCTCGAGCGTAGACAAGATCACCATGACCAATTCCGGCGGTACGATCACGCGGGCGTCCCCGAGCGCGCTCAACACGGCCGGGACCAGCTTCTCCATCCGATGGAAGCACACCTGACCACGCTCTGACCTGGTTCGTCCCCGGCAGCTGGGGGATTGGCCGGCAGTTGCAGCAGATGCTGCACCCGCTGACCGGGAAGGCGTACGGCAGGGGGTTACACCCGTTTCACGACCTGGGCAAAGACGCTGGATCGGTCGACCTCGACAATCTGCGCATGTTGACCGAGGCGGAAGAACACGTTCGAGAACTCGTCGCCGGTAACCGTTGAGGAACGGAAGCCGTCTTTGCACACGATAGTTCCGGGCGTGGTCCGCTCCTCGTCGATTTCGCCGACCAGTCCCGCCCGCGCCTGGTCGCGAAACCACTCGAGCCTCGGGCCCCAGAACTCTGGCGAGTAGCTCGAGAAGAGAATCAGGGCTTCCGGTTTGGCAACTCTAATCGCTTCGGTCAGCAACACCTCGGCAGGCAGTCCGAACGCCGAGATTCCGTTCTGGATGCAGATGACCGCATCGAACGAGTCATCCGAAAAGCCAGTCCGGGAGGCGTCCATTCGGGCCAGATCACAGTTCGATTCCCCTCGGAGGAACGCTCGAGCGTGACGCAACGACATCGACGCGTTGTCGCACCCAACCGCTCGGTCGACATGGGAGGCGATTTCCTTCAATGCCCGGCCATAGCCGCAGCCGAACTCGATGATTCGACCCTTGCCTTGAACCGCTTTCACGACGTGTTCGAGCTCCGCGCCAAGGTATTGCTGGACCCTCGGAGAAGCGAGGTCATAGACGTGTTCGAGTCGCGTGCCTGAGAGGTGCTCCTTGTAGTACCCCGCCATTCGCCGAGTGAAGGACGAGCGTTCAGTTCAAGATGGCGCTACTCCGAAGACTGCGCCTCACGCGGCATTAGACGGTGGACAACCTCGCATGAGGAAAGGCAGTTCTCGTTCGGGTTCCGGGTTGTCTTCGATGCTCCCATGTCCTGGGATCGTCAGCAGTGGCCGCTGAGTCGGTCCGATTCCATGAAAGGCTGTATTCTTCCTCGACCACTTCCTAGCATTCTTGAGAGCGCTGGAGAACGTCGGTCCCGAATCAGCTTCTGGATCGTTTGATCAACCGATTGCAGCTCGAAAATCGCTTGAAATCGCCTCAGGTCTCGAACGGTGTCGCCTGAGAGGCGAATCGTCGTGCCAGATCCCTTCCTCGAGGCCGTCACTTGTCTTCGCAGTTCCATATCCTCCTTATTCATGAACCTTCCAGGACACTTCGGAAAGTGCACGGGTTCTCTCGCTCAAGCGGCCAATAGCCTGCTGCAAGAGTGGTTGCACGCTTCGCTAATCTATCCAGCCAGTCAGCCCTAGATATGGAGCTGTAGCTGCGCGACACGGCAATCCGAAATCTGGACTCAGTCCCTCACCCACACCAGTTCCAGTCTGAATTGACGGATGAGCACGTTGTGACAATCGCCGTGATCGATACTGCGCCGTCGTCAGAAACTGTCGCGTTAGCGGGTGGATCAAAGATAATCTCCCAACTGAGGGAAAAGGTTCCCGGATAAATCAGAATGAAACTGGAACTCGTGACGTGCGGAGGCGGACAGGGGGCGGCGCCGGGGCAGGAGTATCCCCCGACAGGTTCCGCCGGGATGGTCGAAGTGACGAAGAGTCGCATGGCGACCTTCGGAAAAGTAGTGTTCATGCGATACGTGAAGAGTGTTACGGAAACCACTGAACCCGCGGAGAACGAGAAAGGGCATTGGGCACACGAGTCGTTCACGGCAGGGCCGATCGCACCGATGGTTCCGTTCTCGTATTCAAAATTCCGATCGATTCCAGTCATCGACAGTACTTGCGGGGTCGAGACCGACGATGATTGGTGAACGTCGGGCCAGCCAAACCCGACTGACATCGTCAGTAATCCGGCGAGAATTGCGGTCGTCACCGCGAGGATGATCGTGAGGTAACGGAGCCTGGCGGCACCCGGTCGGGTGAAGCGCCGGCCCTCAGTTCCATTCGCATCGGTCATCGTGGTCAGACGAAGTCGTTCCCGCTACATCCCCTTTCGGGAGAGAGCCGTCGTGCGGCATTGTGTGCAAGAGTGGATGCACCCTAGTGAGGTCGGGTTGAGTCGAGCCGCGTTGTGAGAGCGATATCTTGCCCTCCGACGAGTCACAACTCAGGAGACCATCGGAAGAATCATTCTGCCCCGGGACGATCCCAGCGCTGGCCAATCAACGCAAGCGCCGAACGACCTCGGATAGAGTCCGGGAGGTGACTCCAGGGTTTCGATCGATCAGAATCACAATCAGACGGCCTCCGATGGTTGTGTAGAAGACGCGATGCGTACGGCCCAAGTGAAACCGCCACACTCCCCTGAGTCCGCGAAGTTCCTTGACCGACACACCGGGGTGCGAACGATAGGGGGCTGCTCTGAGAAACTCAAGGTCCTCCCTGAGTTGTCGACGCAGGAACAGTGGTAGTTTGACCGCTTCGTTCAGGGCGCGAGAGTCAAACTCCACCGAGTAAAGACTCAAACTCGTAGCCTCTCGAAGGCCTTGTGGGCAGGGACCAACTTGGCTCGCCCTGCATGGAGCTCGGAGACGCGCTCCCGAAGCACTCGCATCAGATCATCGGGGTAGTACTCTTCGGCGAGCTCTTGGAGTAGCTCGTCATACGTCTCGTCGGGTCCTTTCATCTCCTCAAGGAGCCGGCGAGTGCTTGATCGGATGGTAATCGTGGTCGGTGGGTCTGTGGTGGCCATCAACTCCAATTGTGTCTCAATTGCAGATAAACCTTACCGGGATTGATTGGGAAGTGAACGATGAGGGAAGGCCGGCACGGTCTTTGGGAAAGAGTGGTTGCACACCATGGTTGCGCCGAACCTGGGAGTATCTTGTCGCCTAGGACCAGTCCCGCCCAGACAGCAAAGTGGTGGCCTAACCCAGAAGGTTTTTCCCAAGTAGCGAGCCGGTAGTGCTAGGGATGCGCCATGCGGCGCCGACCAAACTTTGTCACATCCACGAGAGCATCAGTCGCGGTCGCACCAGCGGTGTTCGCGATTCTGAGTTTAATCGCGGCCGCTGCACCGTCCTTCGGGTTCCTGTGCTCAGACGGTCTTGCGGAGCCACGACCAGGGCATTCTTCAGTCGTTGAATCGAGAGCGGACGGAACAGACCGGCCTCTCGCTCCACGACCCACGCCCCAAGGCTCGCCGCCCGACGTCCAGGCTCGAGAGCGAGCCTCTACTAGGGAACCGGGTTCGAAGGACTTTGCCGCGTCGGCGTCAGCGACCTATGATGTTACGTTCACAGAGACGGGACTGCCCGCGGGCTGGCCATGGTCGGTCCTCTTGAACGGGAGCGTCCGCATCGGAAGTTCGAACACGTCCTCCGTCGGCTTTCTCCTGACCCCGGGAACATACACCTATTTCGTTCGAGGTTTCGTTGCGATCCCTCTCGAGATGCCGTTCATGGCGCACTTCCCAAGCGGTCAGATTCGGATCGTAGCATCGAACCTGACGATTCCCGTTCATTTTTCGCCGACTGCCAAGTTGAAGGTCGTGGCAGTCGGCATCCCCGCTAACGCGAGCTGGAACGCGTCCGTGAATAGCTCGGCACTTGGGTACTGGGGAAACATTTCAGGGGTCGGGCCCACTGCTCCTGCCACATTACTGATGATCGTCTTTGCCAATGGGACCTACTCCTACCGGATTACCTTCGCAGGCAACTATAGCCATTGGGACTCGACGGGATCAATCTTCGTGGGCGTCGCGACCGCTACTCTCACCATCCCCACCGGCGGAACAACGGGAGCGGTCGACGCTTCGACTCTCGACGCAATTGCGATCGTCCTTGTTTTGATAGGCGCGGGATCGATAATACTGGTCCTGTACCGGAGGCGGCTGGTCGGACCCCCTGGGTGAAGAGTCCCACTGGCGACCTACCACCTGGGTCGCAGGGGCGAAGGACTCTCCCGTCGCGCGAGTGCAAGAGTGATTGCAACCATACGTCGGGGGTTTCCGCCGACGAGAACCGATTGCCGGGAGACCCTCGCTAGGATCGGAAACTCAGACTCGAACATTTGATATGCTATTGTTTATATAAGCGAACAATTATGGACATCGCATGTCGGTCACGGCCGCCGAGTTCGAGGTCCTCGCGGAACCAACGCGTTTGAGGATCGTGGAGCAGCTTCGGCCGGGCGAGCGGACCGTGGGCTCGCTGGTCTCCGCTCTCGGAGTGTGCCAACCGGGAATCTCTCGGCACTTGCGGATCCTACACAAGGGAGGGTTCGTCCGGGTCCGGGCGGAGGGGCAGAGGCGATTCTACTCCCTGCGGCGACAGCCGTTCCGGGACCTGGACTCCTGGCTTCATGATTATCGCGATCTCGTCGAGGCCCGGCTGGACCGAATCGAGAAGTGGGTCGAGTCGGAGCCTCCGGATTCCATCTCCCCAAAGCGAACGAGGCGGAGGGGCTAGAGATGGAAGCAGCAGCAAACAACCGAACGAGCGCCCAACCCGTGCCCGTGGTGTCGCAGCCGAACGAGTTCGAGAACATGGCGACCCGACTGTTCCGAGCGCCGCCGGAGAAAGTGTTCCGGCTGTTCACCGATCCGGCGACCGCGGCCGTGGTATTCTCGCCGAACCCGGAGGATGTGACGATCGAGAAGATGGACTTCCGCAAAGGAGGTCGCTACTCGATTCGTGTCAAGGTCCCTGATGGCTCAACAGTGAGATTCTTCGGGGAGTACCTGGAGGTGGACCCTCCTCGCCGCGTGGTCAATACGTTCGAGGTCAGCACCCAGCCCGGTGTCGTGGCGACCGAGACCGACGAGTTCGAGGCAGTCGGAGGGTTCACGCGCGTGACAGTCCGCTGGAAGTACCCGACACGCCAGGCACGGGACCAGATGTACGGGCCAGAGATGGTGGCAGCCGTTACGGCGATGTGGGAGCACGCCGCCCGGATGGTGGAGGGACGGCCATGACTCGAAAGATCACGGCCAACATCTACATGACCATTGACGGTCGAGGCGCGTTCCCGAAGTATCCGGGCTACGACATCCCGACCGGAAGCCGGGACGAGCCCGACGAGTTCTTTCGCTCGATGTGGACGGACCGCTACGACGACGTGACCACCGTCATCATGGGACGACGCTCGTTCGTGGGTCACCGGAAGACCCACTCCGAGAAGAACCGCAAACCGACGGACCCGAAGTTCATGTTCGAGTACTCGCGGTTTCTCGACCGAGTGGACAAGGTCTGCCTCTCCCACCGCTTGAAGAACCCCAACTGGGAGAACTCCCGAGTGATGAAGGGGGACCTCGCCACGATCGTCCACAAGCTCAAGCGAGAGAAGGGTGGGAACATCATCGCCGAAGGGGGGCCACGGCTCAGCTTCGAATTCATCCGCCGGGACCTCGCGGATGACTACTGGTTCCTCGTGATGCCGGTCATCTACGGTCAGGGCCCCCGGTACTGGTGGCCGCTCAAAGAGCAGCGGAATCTGAAGCTCCTCTCTTCGAGCCACATGCCGTACGGCGAGCTGGTGCTCCATTACGAATCCAACCGGGAATAGGCGATGGCCCCGCGACCGCGTGGGGTCTCGCGCGAGGTCGAGCCTCCGGAGGCTCGGTGGAGGAGAGGTTGAATTCGCTCCCCGTCTCAAGCACTGATCGAGCCGGGGCTACGGGGTGGTTCGGGATGCGCAACGAGCTTTCGTCGTCAGTAGGTTTCGACCGCTAGCCCGGGGACTCGCGAGAATCCTCGGTCGTGCGTGAGGAGACGTTCGCCAGCCTGAATGGAGATGGCTGCGATGAACAGATCTCCCTGGCCGAGCGGAATACCTCGGCGCTGAAGCTCGGAACCCAGCCGCCCCGATTGGTGATACGCGGCGCGGTCGAACGGGAGCAGCGGAAGGCTGTCGATCAGCTTCTTCGCACGACTCAAGTATGCTCCCCCCAACCGATAGGCGCCGATCATCACCTCGGCCGCCGCGGGCGCACAGACGCATCTAGACTCCTCCGAGCGATCGAGCTCGGCGGCCTTCGCCACTGCTCGTGGTTCGCCAGCGAGGAGGTCGATCAGGAACGAGCTATCGAGGTTGACCACGCGTGCCTCCGACTCTCGCGAGTCGCTGTACTTTCCTTCGGGAAAGGCGATCAGCGTCCCGGAGGTACTCTCGCACCGCCTCTATCTCACCTTCCGGCGCACCCTTCCACGCCCCTGCGAACGCGGTGAGAAGCGTCTGAGAACCAGTGAGCCGTCGGACGACCTCGCTGAAGCTCTCGCCCCCCCGCTTCAACGAGGCCAATGCATCGTACGCATCTTCCGTCAGAGTGACCGTCTTGACCGACACATTTGTGTTGACATCAACACACTTATTTAAACACAATCAGAAGGTTTCCGGCGTGGTTCCACGGGAGATAGGCAAGCACACTTCTTCAGCATCTCTCCGGGTCGGAGCGATCGCCGCAATCTCTGTTGCAAGAGTGCAACGCCGTGCTCCCGTGGGTCGGTGGCGAAAGTGTCCACTACCGAAGGTAATCCTTCCAGTCCTCCGGTACCTTCGAGCCGTAAGCCACTTCATTCACACCGAGGAAGCTCGCCAACTCGGCGATCTTGCCGGCGATTGCCTGCGCCACGGACCGGTCCTTCGGGGCCGTGGGTTCGGCATATACAGCATTCACAATGAGTTTCCCCGCTTCTTTGTCGAGGCGCGGGTCGATGCGCCCGATGAGCTGATCTCCCCAAAGGATGGGAAGGACATACGTGCCAAACCGGCGCTTCTCCTTCGGCAGGAACTGTTCGCGGACATAGTTGAAGCCGAATAGCCGGTTGAGCCTCGTCTGGCTGTAAACAAGGTTGTCGAACGGCGGCAGGAGCGAGACGCGGGGCTCCGGTGGATTTGCCGCCAGCGACTCGAGTAAGGCCACGTCCTTCACGTGGATGTATCGCTCTTCCGGCCGTGTGACGGGGTCGTCGATGATGATGCGCTGGATGACATCGTCCTCACGAAGGCGTTCCAGCGTCCCCGAGAGGTCGCCGTAACAGCCTCGAATGTAGTGAAGGTGAATCTCCCGGGGGGTGGCAGTTCCCAGGGCGCGAATCGCCTTCTCCGCTGCCAAGCGTTCGGCCTCTTCCGCGGAGAGTGCATGCCGGTCGACCCAGGCGGGCAGAAAGCTCTCCGATCGTCCCCACAGATTCTGGGCTCGGTCATGGCCGACGATCACGACTTTTCCGGCCATGAGAAGGTGGTAGAGCATCTCCGCCACGTCGCTCGCAGGCGCCCAATCTCCTGCGTCGCGGAGCGTGCGAACGTGATCCTCGAACTGAGCGACCGTGAGGGGGCCCGCCTTGAGCTCTCGCATCACCCTCTTTCGCAGAGTGTCGTGGGTGCTCAGGAACTTGCGAGCCTCTTCGCGTTGCCTTCCCCAGGAATCGGAGAGGGACTCCGGGTACCTTCGCATCAGGGAGCCGTACAGGGGAAAGTCCTCGGTCAGTACAATGGCGGCGAACGGGATCCAGTGCTGCAGCAGTTTCCTTTGCTTCCAAAGCAAGTCATCGAGGTCGGAGAGTCGAAAGTCGCCTAGCCGTGCCCAGAACGAGAGAACGTGCGATGGCGCGACGATCGGTACCGGGTCCCATTGGACGTACGCGATATCCCGGACCAGCTTGAGAATCGACTCCTTCGTCGTTCTCCGCGGTCGAGTGCCTCCCAACCCCTGCGTGGCGGCCGCCAGCCTTCGGACGGCAGTGAGGGAGGCGGTGATGGGCCGATCATGGCGAGCTCGTTCCGCCGATTGCATCGCCCTCCGTCGACTCGCCGAGGTCACGTTCCGAATCTCCGCTCGCTTCGCGCGGACCGTCCCCAGGTCCGACCTACGGAAAAGCCCTGGCGACGGAGGAACGAGGATGCAGCGAGACTGCGGCCAGGTCCGGAGGCACGATTCCGAAGGGGTACGGGAGCGAGATTGACAGCGGTCCGGCACACAAGCTCATGACCAAAGAGTAATCCCACACGTTCGACTCCACGCGCTCGAGGGGTCGGTGTCAGCGAACCCGCCCTACGCCAAACTGGACGAGCCTCCCGCGGCGCCCCCCACGGAGACTCCGCCGCCTATGGATTCGTGGCCGCCGCGCCGAGACTGGCGGCCGATGCGGTGGCACCCGAAGGAATGGTGGCGCAGGAATCGAGCCCTGGTACTCGGAACGGTGATTGTGATTGCGGTCATCGCGGGAATCTGGGCCGCCGAGACGGTTCCCGTGGTGTCGACTTCCCTCAGCTTCGCGATTACGGTGCCCCTGAGCAAGGTACCAGACTATCAGATCTACATTGGCTCAGCATTCTTCGGGGGCTCCGCGGGCGGCACGGTCTCGGGAACGGTCTGGGCTCCGGCCGGGACGGTCGAGACGCTTCGTATTGTATTCGGGTCCGATTCGTTGTGGTTGAACGCCTCCAGCGGAAACTTCCACCTCACGTCGAACGAAAAGTACGCCAACGGATGGGTCTGGGTCGAAACATTCGTGCCAACGACGATTTACGTCAACGGCACGCAGTCTTACTTGGTCCCGTTGATTTGAAACCGACTGGATTCGGGTGGCTTCGGTGCGAGAGTTCTCTCCACCGATCAGGCTCAGCGGCGACCGAAGAGCTCGAATGGGGGCTGATTCTACGCAGGCACCCCGAAGCCGGAAAGAGTACGGTCCACCAGCTTCCGGACAGTCTCCTCGGTCTCCAAGGGGTAGGTCCAGCCGAGATGCCCGGCGACCTGGCGCGCGAGATCGGTGTAGAGGTGGTCGGTCTCCTTCAGGGCCCGCGCGAGGTCCGCCGGGTCGTATCGTGCGAACGTAGCGGCTAACCGGACCTTCACGTCGGCCGGTGCCCATGTATCGAGAAACCGGCCGTCGTGCCAAACATCGAGGGTGCCGGATTCGCGTGCCAGCGAGCTCCACTCGATCATTCGGACGAGGAGCAGTTTGAGGTATCCGTCGCAAGCCATCTTCGCGGTCCACGTCTCCCCGCGTCGGAGCTTCTTCGCGTCCCACAGGACGTGGTAGAGGAAGTCGGCGACGTTCGCCTGGAACTTCGATTCGGGCGGCAGCGCACGGCGTTCGTTGGTCCGGCCCGCGACCACGGAGGAGAGTTGAGTGAGGCCCCGGTCCTTGTCGACGAGGACGACGAAACCTCGGCCGAGAACGCTCCGCCCCTCGGGGCTTCGCGTGAGCGAGGAGATCGCGGAGGCCGGAAAGATGGCGAAGTCGACGTCCTTTCCATCCGAGAACAGAACGCGCCGCTCACGGCTCCCGCCCACGGCCGTCGACTCGACCATCGACAGAACGGCGGAGCCGAAGCGCTGGAACCAGTCGGTCGAACCGATCAGGCGAGCAGGTTCAGAATGGAAGATTGCGAGGTCCAGGTCCGACCACTCATCGGCCGGCACGTCGGAACGGGCCTGCGACCCAACGATGAGGGCGGCACGCACGTCGGGGTCGCTCTCGGCCCACTCCCGAAATCGCTCGACAATGGAACCGTACCACCGGGCCCACATGCCCCGGCATGGAAACCAGCCAATAAACGGAAGCGGGAAGAAGGAGGAAGAGGCCCGTGGGAGAGCTCCTTTCCCAACGGCCCCGAGTCGGACCGGCCCGGCAGACCCCGATCGCGGGAGCCGTCAACCCACCGGCTTGGTCATGGCCATGACCTGAGCGGAGAATCCGAGCTTGGTGTACAGCGAGATCGCGTGCGGGTTGTCCAGGAAGACATAGAGTCCCATCCGTTCTGCGCCGAGTTTCGCGGCTTCGTGCGAAAGGCGCTGAAAGACGGCGGTCGCGTACCCTCGCCGACGCTCTTGAGGGTCCGTCCAGATCCAGTCGACCCAGAACCGGATCTTGCCACCTTCTTCACGGACGAAGTACCACACCTCCCCCACTTGCTTCCCGTTGCTTTCGTCGATGACCTTCGCGAAATGATGGCCCGGGGATTCCCGTCCCCGGGGGAGGAACGTTTCGAGTTCGACTCGAGCCGCCTCCGTCGCCCGCTCCTTCGTCCAGACTCCACGGTGGACGGAATCGGCCGCACGTCGGGCGACCGTGCGCTCGAACGATTCCCGGAACTCTGCTTCGTTCATCGGGACGAGACGGACCATGCCCAGGCTATGGCGGCCGCTCTTAAGACGCCTCAGCGAGAGGTGGCCACCTGACGTACGGCCCCGGAGCGTGAGGCCGGTTGCGGCCACCAATCGTGGGTCGTTCTCACATCGGCCGGATCGTTGCGATTCTCCCCTCTTCCGGTCCGTGTATACTTCTCCCGGGTCGAACCTGTTCCGCCGATGATTGTCGGCCGGTCGACCGGGTAGGTCGGCGATTCCAATCGGCAACTCCTTAATACGCCAGAATGCGCATATCTACACATCACCGAGTAGCGTTCATGGCGCACACCCACGCTTCTGGCACGGATGCTGAGAAGTACCCCGGACCGAGCCAAGCGGAACTCGGGGGCCTGGCGGCCTGGATGAGTGAGAAAGAGTTCTCCCAGCTGCACGCGGGCTCTCGTCCGGTCCGGCCCACATCGACTCCGTCTGCCCTGCGACCCCCCCACCTCCGACGCCGTGAACGCTACTCGGGACCCAGTCGAGAAGAGCTCGGCGACCTAGCATCCTGGCTGGATTCCCCCGAGCCAGTTCCGGGCCGGCCAAAGCCTGCCGACCTCCAGCCGCGTGCGTCGATGCGTGCCGTCGAGTCCGGGTTGCGTGTATCGGAAACCCGCGGCGGAGAAGGTCCCTCCCGTTCCGGTCCCGCGCGGCCGCCGGGGGACGTGAGCACGGATTCCAACACCGATCCGTTCCTGAACCAGCTCGAAGAAATCCAGGCCGCGCTCCGGAAGCGCACGCGGGCGTGAACTCGGAGCCCCAAGTCGGGGGAACCGAGTGGTGTTCTCGAAGGGTCAGACGTCCTTCGACATGAGCACGTTGGTGGGACGGAATCCCAACCGACCGTAGAGGGCCTGAGCCTTCGTGTTGGTGGCGAAGACATGCAAGGCGATGCTCGTGGCGCCCAACCGTTGCGCCTCGCCCTCGAGAAGTCGCAAAGCCTCGGTCCCGAAGCCTTTGCCCCGGAACGGCTCGTCCACGCCGACCCAGTAGATGAAGAGCTGGGGTCGAGCACGATCCTTCTGCAGCGCGTACCAGATCTCCCCCACTCTCCGCCCGCCGTGGTCATCATCAATGATCGTCCGAAGGAAGTTGTCGGGCGTGTGAATGCCCTTGGGAAGAAGCTGCTCGTGCTCTTTCTTAGAAAGTTCCAGGGCGTGGCGCTCGTCCCAGTTACCGGCTTCGACATGGTCCCGAGCGTACTCGGGAATCGACCTGGCCAGGTAAGCCTCGAGTTCCTCATCGGTCATCTCCCGAAGACGAACCATGTCCGCTCGCAATTCGCCCGATGATAAGACGCTGACCTGAACTCTGAGTGGGCACACGATCCCGGGAGGTGTTGGGACCGGTTCTCCGGAGCCGACGCGGGCGCAACCACCGTTGCAGTGATCGTGTCGCAAGCGGCCAGCGGTTGGAGGGTTCCGGTGGGGGTTGGCTAGCGGCGGCGTCGGCGACGGCCACGACGGGTCTTGGCGGGGTGGCGCGCTTGACCTTCTTCGCCCCCGCCCGAGGGCGCGATGCTTTGCGTCGCGTCTCTCTTCGGATGAAGGCGCTGGGGGCGCCGACCAGCCAGAATACGTTCCCGTCCGGGTCGGCGAACTTGGCGGATCCTCCCCATTCGGTCTTCCGAAGCGGCTCCGTGAACATCACGCCGGCCGCCTCCATTCGACGCACCATGGCTTCGATGTCGTCGCTCATGAACGCGATACCGGTGTTGCCCGGCTCGACCGGTTCGAACCCTTCACACAGGTGGATCACGAACCGTTCCCCGGGCGGCGCGACCAAGACCGCATGTCCCCCCGGCCCGTCCAGAGTGTACACCGCGAAGCCAAGCTTCTCCGTCCACCATGATGCGCTTGCCTTCGAGTCGTTGACCGTCACCGCAACGTCCGCGAGCGCGATCATGTCCTGTCAATCCGCGAAACCTTGTCCCCCCGTTAAGGGTTGGTGAAGAGGTCCTGAAACGGGGAGCGAGCGGTCTCGGTCCCCGCCCAACCCGAGAACTTCGAGCCCGCGCGAGGCCGCGACTCCGGCCGAGTCACTCGGAGCGGTCGTGACCTCGAAGGCGACGAGGAGTCAGCTCGTCCTGAATGTTATCAATCTCGGCCAGGACCCCATTCGTCTCTCGGTCCGTCGGCATCTCGTCCTCCGCGCCTCCCTTGCTCCAGGGAACCAAAGGAGGGGGGTGCGTCACCGCGGCCCGGGAGGAAGGCCGTGATTCTCCGGATGAGGTCACTTGACGCGCCTGCGGAATAGGCTCCGGTCGAGGGACGCGGTCCCCATGTCCCGACGTTGGAGGCGGGCTGGAGCTGCGACCCATTCCGATGAACCATGAGATCCCAGCGCCGACCAGGGCGACGGCGCCGGCGATGGTGAACAGGGACCANGAGCGGGAGCCAAGAGAAGGCCGCACCGAACCCCGCGATCCAGGTCACCAGGCCCGCGAGGAATAGGGCCACCGACCCGATGAGAAAGGGAAGTGCTTCGTTCAGCCGTGATGGCAACGCGGGCTTCGCGCCGAGGGCCGATGCCCGTCGGCCAGACCTCATGGGGAACGCCCCTCCCTGAGGTTCCACCGGGGTTCCGCCTCATCACCCTATCGTTCAACGCACAAATCCCCCACGCGGAGAACTGAGCCCGACCCCGCGAGTCTGCCCGGGCCTTGCCACCGATGGCTGGGACGCCGAGGGCTCCGTCGTGAGGCGCTCCGTGCACGTCCACGGCGTCCGGGACAGACCTCCGCCAGCAGGCTGGGGAGGATGCGCTTCGCCGTCTGCTTGGGGGACGTCGGAGTGGCCCGTCCCGGATCACGCGAAGTTCGTTTCGGCGAACGTGTACCGCCGGTTTCCGAAGAACCCCACCACGCTCCCGGCCAAGATTCCCACTCCCTGGCCGATGAGCGGAGGAAGCACGGTCTCGCTCGACAGGAGGATCAGCTCGTTGACGGAGAGCGAGCCAAGAGAAACGCCGAAGTAGAGTCCCAGCCGACGCGTCGGGGAGTGCTTCCGAACCCCGCGGGTCCGGAACGTCCAGACGCTGTTGAGAGCAAAGTTCCAGAGCGTCGCGACGATGAACGCGAGCGTGCTGGCCCCGAAGTTGAGGACCGGGTTCGGAGAGGTCGCGGACGCCAGATGGAAGGTGCTCGCGAAGAAGTTCGAGAGCGGGGTCCCAGTCGCTTCATCGATCGTGAGGACGAACACGGTGAGGTTCACGAAGACTCCGGTGAGCCCGACGATGACGAACTTCCCGTACCGGACCAGCTCCCGGGCGCCGCTTGGGGTCCCGTGAACGTCCCGGTCCACCGCCGGGGTGACCGCCGCGAGAGTGTCGTTTCTCACGAGACCTCCGAACCCCGGGAGCCGCCGCCCCCGTTTCTCACTCGGCCCGCGAATATAGAGGAACCGGGTGAATTCGAACTGAGGACCCGGAACGGAGAGCCCGACATGAAGACATCGCCGGAGGGGCGCCCCCGACCGGGATTTCTCCGGACTGCATGCATCGTCTCCCGGGCGTGTCCCGTTTGAGCGGTAAACTCAAGTGTTTGAACCTCCCACGGCTCTCCCCGGAGGTCCCGAGAACCCGATGGAAGACGCGTGCTACTTCTGTCGGAGGACCCAGGTGGACCTCGACCGTCTCAACGAGGAGACCCGCACTCGGGTCTACCTCGCGTACTTCACCAATGCACGAGCGCAGATTGACGAGCTGCGACGGAAGATCACGTTCCTCCAGCGCCTCAAAGAGGAGGAAGGTGGCGACCCGCACTTTCGGATCAACGCGAAGCAGGTCCTGTCCGACCCCCCGGCGTACAAGAAGATGATGCCGTGGATCGACACGCTCGTCGAGGTGGCCAACTCGGTCGAACTTCCCAAGGACGACGGACGGACGATGGCCGACCTCGTGGGCGCCCTGCTCGCCGTGGAACACCGTACCGCGACCAATCTCGAGGACGCGGTCAACCAGCTTCGAAACAGCTTCTCATCGGGAGAACGCTCCCCGCTCACTCTGCAACCCCTCACCGTGAGCGTTCCCGTATCCTGGTCGGTGGACCGGTCGGCGATCCACTGGAGGCAGAGCTCGTCTTCTGACATCGAACCCATCCACTCGTCGCCCGAGGCGCCGGGTCACTTCGTGGACCTGGCGCTCCACGTCTGCTCCTTGTGCCGGCGGATGGTCCGGCCGTAGGCCGGGGGCCGGGCGGTCGTCGAACGACCGAAAGGTCCCCGTCTCGCCGAGGGCCCCGCAAGAGAACCCGAGCCCCTCACGGGCGAATCCGCGAGAACCTTCATAACCTGAAAAGACAGAGGCCCGCCGCCGAGGGCCGTGCTGGGACGGCCGGCGGAGAGAAGGTGGGTTGATGGCACTCGATTCCGGCGATATCTCATGGGTGATCGCGGCGACGGCGCTCGTGATGATCATGACCCCCGGCCTCGGGTTCTTCTACGGGGGGCTGGTCCGCCGGAAGAACCTCGTCTCCACGATCGTCCAGTGCATGGCGATCTTCGCCGTCGTGAGCCTCGCATGGGCCATCTGGGGCTACACGATGGCGTTCGGCCCGTCCGTCCTGGGCGGGTTCGTCGGGAACTTCCAGTACTTCGGCCTGAATGGAGTCGGCGCGACGGCGAACGACGTCTACTCGACGACGATCCCGGCGCTCCTCTTCTTCGCGTTCCAGCTGAAGTTCGCAGCGATCACTCCGGCCCTCATTATTGGGGCGTTTGCCGGTAGGATCCGGCTGAAGCCCCTCCTCATCTTCATCCTGGCCTGGGTGACGTTCATCTACTTCCCGGTGGCCCACTGGATCTGGGGCGACGGCGGATGGCTCAAGACGATGGGCGTCGAGGATTTCGCGGGCGGCATGGTCGTGCACACGACCGCGGGGGTCAGCGCCCTCGCCGCGGCGCTGGTCATTGGCCGGGGGGTGGACTTTGGGAAGGAGAGCCGCCCGAACAACGTGCCGTACGTCATCCTCGGGACCGCGATCCTGTGGTTCGGCTGGTTCGGATTCAACGCGGGGAGCGCGCTGGCGGCGGACGCGGTCGCGGTGAACGCTCTCGTCGTCACGAACCTCGCGGCGGCCGCGGCCGGCGTGAGCTGGATGCTGATGGACTGGTTCATCAAAGGAAAACCGTCCGCGGTCGGGATGTGCATCGGTTTTGTTTGCGGACTCGCGGCGGTGACACCGGCCTCTGGGTTCGTCGGTCCGCAGTTCTCGCTCGTAATCGGGGTGGTCGCCGGGGTCGGCTGCAACCTCGTCGCCAGCTGGAGGGCACGGACCAAGCTCGACGACTCGCTCGACGTCTTCGCCTGCCATGGCGTGGGTGGGATGTGGGGTACTGTGGCGACCGGCCTGTTCGCGTCGGTGGCGATCAACTCGGCCGCCGGCACGCACAACGGGGCGGTCTACGGCGACCCGCAGTTCGCCCTCCTCCAGATGTTCGCGGTCGCCGTCGTTGCGACCTTCGCCTTTGTGGGCACCTACGTGATCCTTCGGGTCATCAACTTCTTCTCCCCCCTGCGGACCAGCACGGAGGAAGAGAAGGCCGGCCTGGACGAGGTCCACTTCGGCGAGGAAGCGTACTACCCGGCCTCGGAATAGACCCTTCCGCCCGCCGTTCGGTGGACCGCCCCGTCGTCAGCCGAAGGTTGGATGTGTCGGGATCGTCGAGAGCCGGCTGCGTACGGACCGCGCCGCGATGAGGATGAGGATCGCGCCGACGAAGCCGATGAAGATGAGCAGGATCGCTCCGGCCTTGAACAGCCCTTCGTTGTACCGGGTCCCGAGCCGCCAGATCCCGATCAGGACCCCGATGAACCCGACCAGGGCGATGATCGCGGAGACTCCGATCAGGCCGAGGAGCCCGAGGACCTCTCCGAGGTTGATGCAGCTGCTCGAGATCGAGCTCCCGCCCGCGCAGTTGATCGCCTGGTCGATGACCGCAAAGAGCCCGGCGAACCCGACCACGAGGAGCGCGAGCCCGATGATCGCGAGCAACGCGAGCGTGCGCGGCGTGGAGAATCCCGCGTCGTACGGGGAAAGCTCGCGGAACGCTTCGCGGTAGAGCCAGAGCTCCACGAGCGCGAGCGCGATGCTGGCGACGAGAAGGACGGCCAGGACCGCGAGCTCCGTGCCGTTGGCCGAGCCCGACGAGCCCGAAGCCGCTTGTCCGACGTACGAGAACGCGGGGGTCGCGGCGCTCACGGCCAGGGAGAGGACGAACCCGATGATACCCACCAGAGCGGCGATTCCTACGTAGCGGAGAGCCTTCTGGTCGGCGGGACCTCCGACCTGCGGGGTCCACCCTGCCGCCGGATAGGCGCGGGCGTAGGCCGGGGGAACAGCGAACGTCGACGGAAGCGGGCTCCCGGCCGGGGAGTTCGGAGGCGGTGCGGGAACCACGGGCGCACCGCATGCGGGGCAGGAACTGCTCCCGGGGGTGAGCGGCGAGCCGCACCGCGGGCAGACCGAAGTCGGTCGCGCGCTGACCGGCATTCCGCAGGACGGGCAGAACGCCGAGCCGGGCGGCAGGAGAGCGCCGCATCTCGGGCAGGTCGTCGATGCCATCGCGCTCCGACTGCGCTTCCACCTCATCTACTTCGTCGTTCCGCGAGGTTCGCGGGCAATCGCGGTACGGCGAGCCGGTCCGCGACTGAGAGATCGCGGCGCGCGTCCGGGCACCCGCAGACCGGGCTCCGTCGTTTCCTTTTTCTGCCCGAGCGTGATTCCGGGTTTGATGGCCGACCCGGACGAATGCGAATTGCACGAGGTCGTGCTGTCTGCGGAAGCGGACGAAGCGAAGGAATTGATCCGAGTGGCGCAAAGCCCGATCGGGGACGAGTGCCAGTACTGCCCGGTCTGCCGTTCGGCGCGGGAGTTCGTCGAGCGGCGGCTGGCGGAAGAATCCGGATACGTGCCTCCGGCGGGCGAGAGCGCCGACGCTTCCTGGAAGAAGCTCCAGCGGGCGATCGAGAACGCTCGGGTCGCGATCCACCGCGCTCCGTAGCCCGCCGGCTCCGGCGCGAAAGGACGGGTGAGCTACCCTACCTCGGAGCGACCCGGGAGGGGATCGGGCCGACCCCGGTGGACGACCCGACCGGTCGGTCCTTGGGAATGTAGTCCTTCAGCGATGGACGCGTGAGGAACGCGTACCAGGGCGCGAGGACATCGATCAGCGCTCCGACGAGCCCGTTCACCACGAGCTGAGGGATGGTCAGATCGCGTCGCAGGTAGCGGTCGTGCAGGCGATGCCCCTCGATGTACGCGAGCACCATCGAGGTCCAGATGAATCCCGTGAAGACGCTCGTGACGATGAGGAGCGGTCCGTACCGGAGCTCGACGCTCGCGAGGAGGACGATGACGGACGGCAACGCCGAGGCCCACGATGCCGCGCTGTACGCGACCGTGAGCCGCCGCCGGGTCGGCAGCTCCTTGGAATGTAACACCGAATGGACCACCCCGTGCATCCACCGGCGGCGTTGGCGCAGCTGGTCCCGCAGCGAAAAGGCGCCCTTCTCGTAGGCGAACCCCCGCAGGATTCCGAAGACCGACCCGTAGCGGGACCGCACGCGAATCTCGAACACCAGGTCCTCGGACGGCGAGAAACCTCGAGAGTCCCAGCCGACCGAGTCCTCCACGTCCGCGCGGACGACGAAGTGCGAGCCGTGAAACCCGGCGGTCGGGTTTCCCGGCAGGGTCATCGAGTCGAGGACCCGAAGGTCGTCGTACGACCGGGTGAGCTCTTGGACGTGGCTCGGGGAGCCGGACCAGTCGAGCGGGTACAGGATGATCCCCGCTCCCAGGAGATGGCGGCCGGCCCGGACGAATTCGGAGATCCCCTCGAGCGTGTCCTGGCCCACGCAGGTCTCCTCGTCCTGATGGTAGACCCAGACGGAGGGGACGGACAGCCCGAGGCTTCGTCGCTGCTCCGACGCGTACTCGAGAGCCCGTGCCTTGCCTCTCGTTCGGAGTGGCGTCTCGTAGTCCGAGGGAATGACCCAGACTCGGGCCCCCGCGCTCTCGAGTCTTCGGTAGGTGTCCGGGGAGCTCCAATAACCATCCGGTTCGACCACGACCCAGAGGAGGAACCGGAATCCCAGTCGTGGAGTGTGCCGAAGCCAATAGAGGACCGACCGCACGCTGGCGTCGAGCGATTGCGCGTTCTTCCCGATCGCCGTGACCTGGAAGAGAACGGTCGGCTGGCTCACCGTTCCTCCGGCAGCTCCATCCGGTTCTGACGCAGGACCCGATGCGTTCCGCGGAACGCCGCCAGGAAGAACGGAACCGGCACCATCCAGACGAGCGGAAGGAGAGCGAGCCACATCGCCGGCAGGGGTTCGTCGGCCCGAAGGGTCAGGACGAGGAGCAGTGCGCTGATCCCGACGGCCGCCACGACCGTTCCCCATCCGATCGACCGCTGTCGGGCGTGCAGCGCGGAGACGGTCTGGTTGTACCGGGATACGGTGAAGTCGGGAAACGACCCCGTGAGGGACTTTCGGGGGTCGCCGCGCGGGGGTTGGGACGCAGGCTTCGCGCCCCGACCCGCGCCAGCCCCGGGCCGGGAGATCGGTGCCACGGGCGGTGGTGCCGGCGGCAGATCGACAGGCGGACCAGGAGACTCGGAGGAGCTGTCTGCGAGCTGGAAATCGAGCTCTTCGCGGGCTCGGGCGAGTTCCCGGTCGATCGTTTCGAGATCCTCTCGAAGGGAGGAGACCGACCCTTCCAACGTTCGGGCAGCGTTCGTGAGACGAGAGGCCGCGCCTCGGGCTAGATCCAGCCGTTCGCCGAGGTACGGACTCGGCGCTCCCCAACGCCCTGCGCCCTCCGCTCCCGGAAGAACGTCCTCTCTCCAATCGGGCTGGGTCCGCGCTACTCCCGGTGCCGCCGGTGGTGCGCTCTTCGGAGCCTGGGATGCGAGATCCCCCTGGATTTGATCGAGCTCCCGCAGGAACTCCTCCTCCCAGAGAGGACCAGAGGCCAAACCCGCCGCCGCCGACTCCGTGGTCCGGTCGGGCGACACCGGTCGTGGCGTGCCCTGGTCGGAGTCCGCGAGGATCTCCGAGAGCTCTTCCGAGGGCGGGGGCCCGTTCGGTTCCCCCGGTCGCGGATCCGCGGGCGCCCGTTTGCTGCGGGACCCTCCGGTCCGGTCCGGAGGCGATGCGACGCGCTCGGTCAACGAGGATTGCTCTGTGTTTTGGCTTTAATCCTATTCTCTCGAGACGCAGCAATGCACTACCACATGCCAAGCTGCCGGAGGACGTGTGAGCGCACCCCTCCGCGGGAAGCCCGGAACGCCGGGTCTGGGCCGGTCGGCGAGGTAATGAGGCGTGGCCCGCCTGCCAGGGGCCGAAATGAGCCGCTCCCGAGCCGCGCGAACCGCCTCGCTGGGAGACTTCCCGTTCTCGCTCGCCCCCTCCGAGCTTCGCCGGCGCGGGCTTTCATCCTTGGAGGCACTCCGGTCGCGCCTGGACTCGTTGATACGAACCGACCCCCCCTGGACGGTCGAGGGGTTCTTCGACCCGCTCAACCGGATCCTCATCGACGCGCGGGACGTCGGACTTCACGGCGCCCTCCTGTTCCAAGTTCACCCCGATGCCGAAACCCGGGTCGCCGGTCGGGAGGTTTCGGAGTCCTCGGACCGGTTCTTCAACGAGCTTCGGACGAACACTGAGCTGTTTCGTCGCCTCTCCGCCATCGACCTTGCCCGGGAGGACCCGACGAACCAGCGGGCTGTTTCCAATCTCCTTCGGGACATGCGAAGGGCGGGCGTCGAACAGCCGCCCCTTCGACGAGAGGAGCTCCTCGCGCTCTCGAACCAGCTCGACTCTTTGTCGAACCAGTTCAATGCCAACATCTCCTCGGGAGAACGAACGATCGCCGTGGAGGGCCCCGACGGCCTTCGTGGCCTGCCGGACGACTACCGGGCCTCGCACCCCACCGAGCCCGATGGGAAGGTCCGGATTTCGACCAAGTACCCCGACTGCTTTCCGGTCATGAGCTACGCGGACGACGATGAGGTGCGGCGCCGGATGCTCCTCGCGTTCCTGAACGTGGCCTTCCCGGAGAACCCACCGGTCCTCGCGGAGATCCTTCAGCACCGCCGGAGATTCTCGGAGCTCCTCGGCTATCCCGACTACGCGGAGTACGCCGTGGAGGACAAGATGACCGGTCGGGCCGAGGTCGTTACGAAGTTCCTGGACCGGATCGTAAGGCTCGTTCGGGAACCCGCCTCCACGGACCGTTCGCGGCTCCTGTCGTGCAAGCAGCGAGAGCACCCCGGCTCCACTCGGCTCGAGGACTGGGACGCCGCGTTCTGGACATCGGGGGGGTACTACGACACCAAGATCCGGAACGAAGAGTACGGGGTCGACCTGCGCCAACTTCGGGCGTACCTACCGTACCCTCGGGTCCGGGACGGATTGTTCGACCTCTGTCGTCAACTCTTCGGTCTCGAGTTCCATCGGCATCGTTCCACGGAGCTTTGGCATCCCACGGTGGATGCGTACGACGTCGAACGCGCCGGCGAGCCGGTCGGTCGTGTGTACTTCGACCTCGTCCCGCGGCCCGACAAGTACAACCACGCCGCCCAGTTCGATGTCCGGACCGGGGTGTCCGGCGGTGGTCTCCCACAGGGCGCTCTCATCTGTAACTTCCTCGACCCCGCCACGCCGGTCGACGACGCACGGATGGAGTACCGCGACGTCGTGACGTTCTTCCACGAGTTCGGGCACCTGGTCCATCACTTGCTGTCGGGCCACGGCCGCTGGCTCTCCACGTCGATGGGGTCGGTCGAATGGGACTTTATCGAAGCCCCCTCGCAACTGTTCGAGGAGTGGGCGCGCGACCCGGCCACGCTCGCCCGATTCGCCCGCAACCCTGACACGGGTGAGACCATCCCGGCCGACGTGGTGGCGCGGTTGAAGGAATCCGACGCCGTGGGACGGGCCAGCTGGGTCCTTCGACAGGCCGCCCTCGCGAGCCTGTCGCTCGAGATCCATCGACGAGAACCGTCGACCTTCGACAGCTCCGAACTCTTTCGCGAGCTCTTCGAGCAAACGACCGACACCCCGCTCGAGCCCCAGTACCACCCGGTGGCGAGGTTCGGTCACCTCACCGGGTACTCGGCGATCTACTACACCTATCTCTGGTCCGCGGTGATCGCTCGCGACCTCCTGACGCCGTTCTACGAGAAAGGCTCCCTCACCGACCGGGAGACCGCCGAACGGTATGCCCGGGAGGTCCTCGCCCCCGGAGGAAGCCGGCCCGCGGCGGAGCTCATCCGAAGCTTTCTCGGACGAGACTACAGCTTCGACGCGTTCGAACGGTGGGCGCTCGAAGGCTCCGTCCCGGCGGCGCCGACCGCGAGAGGATAGCCGGCACGACCCCGGGTCGCCGGGGACGCCATCACTTGGGTTGCGTTGCCGCGTCCGCGGCGTGCCGGGCGAGGTAGGCTCGACCGAGCAGACGTCCGATCACCGCCCCCAGGACGCCCCCGACCACCGCCCCCACTGCGAGGTCTACCAGCGAGGGGACAAGGTTGCTGAGGTCGAGATAGGAGATCTGCTGGAGGAAGACGACGAAGACGATCCCGATGACTACGCCGCACGCGGCACCGTGAGAAGTTGCGCTCATGAGGCACCTCCTCCGGAGGGAGGCGGAGACGGTCTGGTCGAATCCGACCCGGTGGAAGAGGTCTCAGAGCCGCCTCCCGAAGGTCCTCCTCCGGTGCTCGGAGGTGCGGAAGCGGTGGTCGCGGCCGGGGGTACCCGGCCAATCATCTCATACCGACCCGAACGCGCGAGGCCGTAGACCTCATAGACCATGATCGCGAGCAGAACGATCGGAAGGATCGCGACGATCCCCAAGGGGGCGTTGTCCCGAACGTAGAAGTTCTCGCTGAAGAGGGTGGAGCCATTGGCCGCGATGAAGCTCGCGGTGATTCGGTAGACCCCCTCGAGAAGGTAGGCGACCGAGAGGGGGGTCCAGCTGAGCGGAATCGACCCCGACGCCCGGGCGACGGGGTTCGTCAAGACTTGGTCCCGCGTCGCGACCGCGAACCCGAAGTAGAACATCTGGATACGCGCGTCGCTGACGTCCGCGGTGTTCGGAGCACTCAGCGTCCAGTTGAACAATAGGTTCGCCTGCTGCGTGAGGTCGATCACGAGCGCCGACGAGGCCGAACCGGCGGCGCTCACGTCCGCGCCGTTCCACGTCACCGTGTACGCGGCCGCGGAAACCGCCGGTGAGACCGGGCCGCTCGCGCGAGCGGGGCCGGGAACGTTCAGGAGAAGCGCGACGAGCACGAACGCCACCGCGGCCAAGGAGAGTCGGGACCGGCGCTGGCGGAACGGTCGGTGGGGCATGGGCGGGCATCCGTCCCCTCTCTTAAGAACGATTGGTAGGGGCTAGAAGCCCCCGCCGGCCGCGATCTTCGGGGTCACTGCTCGCCCGCGTCGCGCCCAAAGGTTGCCTGAAACTGATCGAGGTCGGTGGGGCGCATCAGGGCGGGAGTCAGGAGCACCCAGATCCGCGCGTCGTTCTCCCGGGCGAGCCGGTCGAACTGCACGAGCCCCGACAGAACGGCATCGACGCCGTGGATCCGCACGAGGTACTCGATTCCCTCGAGGAAGAACGCGGTCGCGCGGTCCTCGAGGAGCTTGCGGCCCAGCAACGTCCACACGGCGTCGAGGTCGGCCGGTCGGATCGAGGGTCCTCGGCCGATGTTCGTCAGCCAGTAGACCTCGATCGGCCGGGACCCCACGCGCGCCCGGATCCGCTCGGGCGACTCACGCACGAGACAAACCCCCCGGTGTCCCGCCGCGGTCGAGTCAAGGAATCCGGAGAGGGCGACCGTCAAGGGATCCCCGATGCACAACTCGACCCCCGAGGGAAGGGCCACTGGCTCGGGCGAAGGGGTCACCGGGGCCGGGCCCGCTTGCGCCTCCGGCGCGATCTCGGGAGCCACCGGCGGAGCCATCGCAGGTGTCCCCTCGCCGGATTCATCGCCTTCCTCGGCCGCCGCCGGGGCGGGCTCCGCCTCGGCAACAGGCGGGCTCTCCGGTTCCTCGGGCTTGATCTCCTCGGCCGGAGCTTCGGGCTCCGTCTCCCGGGGAGCCTCGGGATGCGGCACGGTTCCCTCTGCCGGCGCGGGTTCGCCGGTCACCGTGGGAGGGGCCTCTGGGGGGACTTCTGGTTCCGGCCCGGAAGTCGGTTCGACAGGTGCCGGCTCGGAGGAGGGAGCCGGTGCAGCGACCTCCTCAGAAGGTGCGGTCTCCGTCTCGGCAAGGGGCACCGGCACCTCTACCGATGCGGGCTCGGCCCGCTCTTCCGTCGGCTCCGGTGGAATGCGTGGTTCGACGGCAGGCCCCGGCTCGACCGAAGTTCCGGCCGGCGCTTCCAAAGGTGCGAGGCCCTCCTCGGGAGCAGGTGGAGGACCGGGAGCAAGCGGCGGCTCGGCGGCGGGAGGCTCAGCGGGGGCCCCGGGCGGACCCACCTCGGGTGGAGGGGAAGGGGTTGGAACGGAGGACTGCTCGGGGCTCGCGGGCGTTTCCTCCAGGACCTCTTCCGGCTCTGGAAGGGGTTCGGGCGGCGGCAACTCGGGTTCGGAAGACGGTGGCTCAGACGGAGCTGGCAATTCGGCTGTCTCGGGAGCGGACGGCGCTGCCACGGCCGGAACGGGGAGGGCCGACTCCGCCCCGACCTCCTCGGGTGGCAAAGTCGCGGGGGGTTCGGGAATAGGCTCGGAGGGAGCGCTCTCGACAGTGGGCGTCGTCGTCTCGGCCGGCAAGGGAGCTTCTCCCTCGGAGGCGGCCGGTTCGGGAGTCGGCGAAGGCGCGGACTCTTCCATGCTCGGGCCGGGAGCCGGGGGCGGTACGGAGACCACCGGCGGCTCTGGGACAGGGACGATGGTAGGAGGAGGAGGGGTCGAAGCCGGAGGCGGTGTCGCTTCCTCGGGGTGCCCGACCGGTCCGGTGGTCGACGCAGAAGGCGGGCCGGGTCGCTCCGGGGGCGTTGCGGCTTGCCCTGCGAGCTTCTCGAGAACGAGAGTCGCCACCGGTCCACCGAACCCGGGAAGCGCGACGACGGTTTGGAGCGAGGCATGTCGGTAGTCGTCCACGCTGTGCATCCCGAGCTCCCACGCCGAGGAGATCTTCGCCGGACCGAGGAGCGGGACCCCGACGATATTGTCCAGCTCCTGACCGAGGGCGCGAACCGCCTCCTCATGCGCGACGACCTTCTCGTCCGCGTAGTCGACCTCGTCGACGGGTCCGGTCAGAACGCGAACCGATACCCTCCGCAGACGGGGCCCCGGAGCACGATGCTTCGTCGTCGCCTTACGGGGGGAGAGGTCGGGCACGTGGACCCACCATCGTTCGCCGGTTCTCGTCCGACCGGTGAGGGCGTTCGGGGGAACCGGCTCTTCCGAACGCTCGATGACCCGGAACTCTCGAACGCCGAGATATCGCGCGAGAGCCTCGGCGTCCGTGCGGAGCTCGGTCGCGAGCGGGTCCTTGACCGTCGCGATCGCGACGCGAGCGGTGCCGGGCCGTGCCGGGTCTGCTCGAAGAACGCGTTCGAGACGGTGGATGAGCCAGAACGCATCGGAGGAGAGCGGGGGAGGACCCGACGGTGTCGGCTCGATTCCCGCCGGGAGTTCGGCGTACATCTCTCCCAGGGACCAGGGCACGGGAACAACCCGGTCGGGAAGCGTGTCAACGAACGTGACCATCCCGGGAAGGATGCGAACCGGATAGCTGGTGATTACGACGCTCAACTCTTCCGAACCCCCGGCGGCGCGTCGGGCCGGCATCCGCTGGAGCAGGTGGACGATCTGGGAGGCCTGGGTCGGGTAGACCTTCTGAATCTCGGATTCCACGGGTTTGAGGACACGTTGCCGCCCCGCCCAAGGTTCTCGGGGGGAGCCGACCTCGAGCCGGGTCACGCGCGCAAGACGGGCGAGAGTCTCCTTCTCCGCCCGGAGGCGGTCCCCCACGTCGTCGGACGCCACGGCGAGTACGAGAGAGGGGATCGGGGTCGACCTCGGAATCCGGTAGGAGCGACGGAAACGCTGAATGCTCCGGAGTACCGCGCGCCACCGTCCCCACGCCGCCGCCAGCTCGTCGTTGAGGAGGGCGCGGTCGAGACCCGGCAGCGGTTGCTCGAACAGGCTTGCCCGGTCCGACGAGACGGCGCGATGCACCGATTCCGAGGTGAACGGTGCGATCGGCGCGAGAGTCTCCGAGATCCCCCGGAAGAGATGGAACAAGGTCCGGAGCGCCCCCCGTTTGGACGGGGGGCTCCCACCAAGGGCGAGCCGGGGCTCGATCAGGTCACGGTACTCGGCAAGGTCGTTGTCGAGGAACTGCGCGACCCGACGGTGGGCGGCCCCGGCGGCTCCCCGGTCGAAGTGAGCGAGCGCGAGGACGCGCGTCCGTTCCCAGCGCGCGACGATCGCGCGGTCCTCGACCTCGAGTTCCTCGAGGGACCCGCCGAGGGGACGTGCGAAGGTCGCGACCATGGCGGCGTCGCATCGGCGCAGGGTGTCGTGGGCGAGAGACCACCACCGAAGGAGCCGTTCGGACTCGCGGCGGCACTGGTCAGCAAATCGTCGACCGGTCGACTCGAGCACCGTACAGCGAACGATGGCGCATCGGACGGCGTCCGCGCCGTAGGTGGCGACGAGGTCGGCGACATCGGGGACATTCACGGTCGGAGCCACCGTGAGGGCGAGCTCCCCGACCGGGCCTTCCACCCCCGAGGATGCGGCGAGGTGGTTGATCAACGCCGGCACGCGGCGACGATGGCCCAGGTAGAAATGCACCGAGTCGCCTTCGGGGAACGGGTCGAGACCGGCCCAGGTAGCGACCGCGGATTCGAAGGAAGAAAGGAGCTTCCGGCGAACCGGGGTCCGCTGGCCGCCGCAGGGGCACTTCGGGTCCGCGTCCGGGCGGTCGAGGCGTTCGCATCGAGCGCACTCGAGAAGCGTCACCGCCGACGCGTCCTCGGACGGGCTCGCCTCGCTGACCGCCCACGGGGCGACCTCCCCCCCGGTCGGGAAGGAGTCCTTCGGGAGGAGCCGTGTGAACGCCGCACGACGCTCGGGCGGTAGGCGCGAGGGCTCGAGACACCAGGTGCGGGCGGGGGCCCACAGGAGGGCCGTCCCGCAGAGGGCGCAGTACGGCACCCCCCGTTTGACCCGAAGGTGAGCGAGCAGCGCGCCCGCCTCCGAGAGGTCGCGGAGGACGAACTCGTCCGCTGTCTCGAGGTCCAGGCCGGCGTACTTGTGCATCAAGGTGAAGTCAAGCCGTCCTCGGATCGTCAGGAGAGGCCAACCGGCAACGCCGTGTCGGTCCGCGATGCGCGCGTCGGTCGGTCCATGGCCGGGAACGAGCGGAACGATCCCGGTCCCGCTGTCCCCGACGTCGGGGACCCCGAGGATCGTGCCGGCGGGAGGCGTCAGGTCGCCGCCCATCGGGAATTCGTGGCGGAGCGGGTAGGTGTACTGGATTCCCACGAAGTCGCTCCCGGGGTGCTCCTCCACGACCTCGAGCGTCGAGTCGGGAATCCACAATCGAAGGCGCTCAAGGGCCGACGCCGAGCAAAGGAGCAGCTCACGCTCGTCCCGACGCCGGTACCCGGCGACCACGTACCGGGCCGTGGGGTTCACGAGGAGGGCGCTCGCTCCGAGGAGCTTCCAGGGTGCGTCGACCCAGACGATCGCGTGAACGGTCAGCTCCTTGAACCGAATCGGAAACCGGACCAGATAGGTGTCCCCTTCTTTCTCTTCGTAGACGATCCGCTCCGGGCTTCGCAGTATCCCGCAGCTCGGGCAGACACGGAACGACTCGTCCCGAGTGCGGACGATTCCTTGGGCGGCAAGACGTTCGACGATCGCCCGGACGCCCGAAGCCCGGTCGCTGGAGTCCCACGGTGACCGGCCGTCTCCCCCCGTCCACACGCCCAGGCTCGCGAGGAGGGAGAGAACGGTCGTCGGGGCCTTCCTTGCCCCGGATTCGACCCTCCGCAAGGTTCCTTGGGCTCGGCGTCCGGCGAGAGCCAAGTATCGCGCATCGACGTCCGCCTCCACGGCCCGCTGCGCCACGTGCGAGGGGTAGTCGGCCGGGGACCAGAACCCCTCGACTTGATGGACGATCGGGCCATTTGGGGGCCCGAGGACCCCGCCGGCGGGTGGGAGACGACGGGCTCGCCAGAGCGAAACGACCTCCTCTTCGATCGAATGGGAGTTCGGTTCGACGACGGGGGTGCTCATGGATCAATCGGTCGTGGCTACACCTCGATGAGGCCGTGCAGGAATAAACCCTCCTTCCGACGGCCCTCCCGAGGGCAGGACGACCGGGACAACTCTTATCCCGTCCGGGTCCTGCCCGCCCGTCGAGGAGAATCGCGATGGCCTGGACCCAACAGGAAGTCCGCGAGCTCAAGGAGGGGCGGTACATGCTCATCGACGAAGAGCCGTGCCGGATCCTGAGCATCCAGACCTCCAAACCGGGGAAGCACGGAGAAGCGAAGGCACGGATCGACGCGGTCGGGCTCTTTGACGGCTCGAAGAGAAGCGTCGTCTTTCCCGTGAAGCACAAGGTCCAGGTCCCGCTCATCGGGAAGCGCCAGGCGCAGGTCCTCTCGATGACCGATGCCGAAGTGCAGCTGATGGACCTCGAGACCTACGAGACGTTCAACCTCCCGCTCGATGCCGAGACGAAGAGCCAGGTCAGCCCCGGTTCGGAAGTTCAGTATCTGGACGCGATGGGAAAGCGACGGATCACTCGAACGTAGTCGGTCGTCCCCGGGGCCCTCGAGGAGACAGAGCGGCTCCTCGCTTGATTAATAAAGGGGAGGGCGCATGAAACCGATGTCCGAAGCGTGCGAAAGCTGCTGTTGGACCGGCTCGGTTTAGGAGGTGGTCGTACGACAGGTCCGGGAGGGCTCGGAGGTGTCTCCTCCTCGCGTCTCACCCGGATCCTGCAAGAGAAGGCCGAGGCGCTCAAGAAGCAGCGCCAAGCGGCCGAGGCGACGCTGAAGGAGATCGATGACCAGGTCGCTCGACTCGACCAGCTCGGGATCACTCCTCCCGAGGTGCCCGAGCGACAGACCGCGCTGCGGGAGCTCGCCCGCCGGGCCGACTGGAACGGGGTCGAGAGCCAGGCGAAAGCGATGGCGGACTACCTCGCGAAGACCGTTCCCCTCACGATCCAGGAGCGACGGACCCGAACGGCCGAGTCCGTCCGCCGATTCTCCGGGCTCGGCCTGACCGCTCCCCCGGACGTCACTTCCGAGCTCGACGCCCTTGCCCATCCGCCGGAGGGCGAAGAGTGGTCCGTCACCGTCACCCGGCTCGCGAAGGTCGAGGAGGCGCTCCACGCGAGCGAGATGTCTCACGTGAACCAGGTCCGAGAGGAGGCCACGACGGTCGCGCGGTGGGGCGGTCTCAGCGCTGCTCGCCTTTCCGAATTCGAGCACCAGCTCGATGACGCGCTTCTCCCCGCGAAGGAGGACCGTCTCGCCGAGGCGTTCGAGAGCGTCGACCGCCTCCTTCGAACCGGGCTCCCCGAAGTCAACGAACGTCGGCGGAAGATCCAGGAGGAAGGCACTCGCCTCGCCGCCGCGGCCAAGGAGTTCGGTGCGCCGACCTCCCGGCTCGAGGCCGCGCTGAGCGCCTGCGCCGACGCGCCGCCCGACCGCTGGCCCGAAGTCGTGCCGGCGGCCGAATCCGCCTTCCAGGACGTTGGAGAGGCGATGCGGGAACGGTGCGTGCAGATCCTCGACGCGCTTCGGAACTCGCTGAACTCGACGGCCGAATACGGGGTCGACCCGGCCTCCGCGCGAATGGCGGTCGAGGATGCCCTCGCCCGCATCAAGACGCTCGCGCCGCTCGAGATCGGTCCGGTCTTCCTCGAAGCCCGTCGCGCGGCCGAGGAGCCGATCGTGACGGTGGTCGCGGGTCTTCTGGACGAGGCGCGCCCCCGGATCGCGGATGCCCGTCGTCTGGGAAAGGACCCGAGCGAAGTGTTCGCGGCGATGAACCGGGCCCGCGAGGCCCTCCGGCTCAAGATCTACTCGGAGGCATTCGCGGCGAGCCA